>CEON01041140.1_pt1 | contig 18911 bp, 12 predicted proteins | sample 530291 | NCBI WGS metagenome assembly CEON01 (sample SAMEA2619888, study PRJEB7988) | marine metagenome | biome: marine biome (ENVO:00000447); feature: surface water layer (ENVO:00002042); material: "saline water (ENVO:00002010), including plankton (ENVO:xxxxxxxx)" | depth 5 m
TTCATCTGAACTTCAAAAGCTTGTTCAGCTTTTTTAAGTTCTAGCATCTGTTCAGGTGTTGCTTCTGATATACCCTTTTCTATTGCTTTTGGATTATTAGGTACACCTAACACTTCAGCTATCATATTAGCAGCCATACCACCCATAGGACCACCTAAAGCAGTTCCTAATGTTGGAGCTACAGCACCTACTACATTTTTTAATAACGCTTTCATATTACTCCTTATCTAAAGTTAATGTTCCCTCTAACATACCATCAATAGAACTTAATACCCATTCAGGTACATCATCTATTAATATCTCCTCTTTCTCAGCTTTAACTAAATGTAAACTGATTAAATCTTCATACAGGCTTCTAAACTGTTCTCTAGTAACCCAAGGCTCATCACATTTAGTTCTAGCTTTACAATCTAATCTATATGCTCTATCTAAATCTTTTTCTAAGTAGAGCAGCATTCTAATACCATCTTTTGCAGTTCAATACTTCTTCTACCTACTTGACCAAACCAACGACTATCTTCCATTTGTCTAGCCATTTCTTGCCAGTCATGCGACCTACAAGCTGCTAACATATTTTTAAATTTAGATAATCTTGTAGCACCTAAATTAAAACACATATTAACTAATACTCTTTGTATATCTTCTGGTAAATTATAAAATGCCTCATCTGTTCCAAATACATGTATTGTTTCAGCTAAATGTTTTTTAAAGTCATCTTCAAAATACATGTCAACAACTTTTTCAGATACTTTAGTTCCTACTTCCCAGTTATACTCAGGGTCTTCAGGCTGACAAAGATGTCCAATACCTAAAGTTTTATAGCCTAAACTATCTTCATATATTTCTAACACTTTACCTTCATGTCTAGTTATTTCTTGTTTGCATAGTTCTATATTCATAATCCTAATTCCTCCATTTGAGATTTATATGGACTACCAGTAAAAGGGTCTACTCTATCTGCTGGGTCTTCTTTAGTAAAAGGAACATTATCCTCACCAACTACTAGACCACCTCTAGCAAATAATTTTAATGGCTTTTTCATTTTAGGCGATATATCTAATGAAATAGTTTTTAACTTTTTAGGTTCAACAAATTTATTATTTATCTTTTGTGCCATCTCAACTGTATCATCATCTATTATATCCATTCTACTTAGTTGTTTTGCTTTTTGTTCAAAAGCTTTATAAACTTCATCTGAACTTACAGTTACATCTGTTTCATCAAGTAAAATTTTATTTGTTTTAGGTTCTATATTATACTGTTCTCTACCTATTTTTTTAAGAGCTTTAGGTATTAAATTTCCATAAATATCTATAAACTTTTTACCTTCTCCTAAAGCTAATCTATTTACATCTATTACTAAAGTATTATCAGGAGAATCAATAACATTATTTAATCTATTGAAAATATCATCTAGTTCTGTTATATTGTTATCTTTAATAAATTGAAGATAAAAATCTTCTGGATTATCTCTTAAACTAATAGCCATAGGAGTATCTAATAAAGCTCCTGCATTATCTGTACTATCATTAATTAATTTTTTAAGTGGTCCATCAAATCCTAATTCTCTAATCATTTGGTCAACTGTATCTATTTTAGTTGCTAAAGAATAACCATCAAGAAAGTCAGGAGGTGTATTAAATAATTCATCTTGAGATTTTAATTTAAGAGGATTTTCTGGATTAAATAATTCATATTTATCCACACCATCTACTTTTAATGTAAATCTATTTTGTGAACGACTTATTTCAAAATTATTTATATAATTAGATTTTTTATTATTTCTTATTAATTGTGTTAAAGGGTCAGCAAAAGATATTCTATCAAATCCACCATCTTTAATAGCTAATTGAATTGCATCTTTTACAGCTACTTCTACCCATGCTAAATCTTTATAAGGAAAATCAGGAACTATTCCGGGCTTATCTACATCTGATATATATCCATATTCTTCACCTAATTGATGTACATCTGATTGTATTTCATCTACATATAAAACTTTTTTACCATCTGTATCTATTCTATTACTAACTCTATAATGTAATAATTCATTAACACCTTTAGTATCTGGATAATGTGCTCTTATTGATTTAACAAACTCTGGATTATAATCTATTTCTTTTGGATTTTCTAAATATAATTGTATTTCTCTATACTCATCACTACCACCAGCCGATAATCTAAAACTAGATAAGTCACTATATTCTGTAGGTAAAGTATCTTCGCCTGTAAATAAAGTATCAGGAACACCTTCTTGACCTCTAATTTTTTCAGCCGGATTAATTTTTATATTTTTAGTAAGTAAACCTCGTTCAGTTAAATAAGCATTTAATTTAACTAAAGCTTCATCTTTAGGTACAAAATCATCCGTAAGAAATATTCTATTATCTCCAACTCCTATAGTAGCTTGATAACCTTCAACTTGATTACCCAATAAAGCAAAGTCAGTTCCTTCTATATTACCAGTTAAATATTCGTAACCTTCTTGTTCTCGTGATTTAGTTATAGCTTCAATTATCTCTTCATCTGTAGCACCTCGATAAGCTTCATTACCTGCATCTCGCATGTCTATTTCTGCTCTAGCTGCATATTCAATATCTTCATTTAAATATTGTCTTGTCATAGGTTCATCAAGGCTTAAATAATCTTGAACATTATCTTTTTCTCCAGTAAGAGTAGGAGACTCTGTTCTTACTACTCTACTTAATTGTGGTTTATTTTCTTGAATATATTGTATTACATCATTAGGTGTTGTGTCTTCTGTTATTTGTAGTTTATTTAAATCTATAAACTCTAGCTCTTGTTTTTTAAATTGTCTTTTAGGGCTTTGTAAAAAATTTACAAATGCTTCTGCATTAGAAAATTGTTTAACATTACTAACAGCCACTTCTTCTATATTAGAAGTAAACCCAGCTTCATCTACTTTAACTTTTATATCAGGAACTAGATTTCCACCACCTCCCATGGTATCATCACCTCTTCTAGCTCTGATTGTTTTTAAACCTTTTGCAGTTAGTTTAGGAACTGCACCTATTAAAGGTATAGCACCAAGTCCTTCAGCAACAGCAATACCAGCAGATAAAGGGTCTTCTACAGTAAAAGGTAAATTAGGAACAGGGCTAGTTGGATTTACACCTTTTAAATATTCTCCAACAGTTTTCATTCTAGGTTTAGCTTTTTCAGTATAAACTGCAGCACCAGTTAAAGATAAAGGAAAATTAGTTACAGGAGGAATGTAACCTGCTATTTGTTGTTCTATTGGTAAAGTTTCGTAAGCTTCAAAAGCTTCTCTGTAATCTCCTTTCCTAGCTCCTTCTAAAACTTTTTTACTTGATTCAATTCCTCTTTCTACTCTATCAGATAAAAACTTTTTAGTTTCTTCTATAGCTTGAGGCATCTCTTCAGATAACTGACTATAATATTGATATTCATCTACTAAACCTCCTAACTGAAAAGGTGGTCTAGGTCTTATTGGTTTATCTTCATCTTCTTCAGGTTCAAATGTTGGTTGAGAAAAATCATTCTCTCTAGCCCATTGCATTAAATCTTTATAAGCTTCAGGATTTGTTTGTCTTAATACTGTAACTCCGGGTATTTTAGATACAGCAATTTGTAATGATGTTCTACCACTTCTATCAACAACATCAATAATATCACCTATGACAGGACCAGCTAAATTTCTAAGCACAGAGTCTGGTAAAGTTCTATATCTTCTATTATCTTCTATTCTAGCATATTGTTCTAATGGACCCCAAAGTCCAGTTCTTCTAGAAGCATTACCAATAAATTCTTCTAAAGTAATTTCTCCTTCTTCTAGTTTGTCTAATTCTTTACCACCAGTTCTAATTATATTACCAAAAGCTCCAATAGCTGTCATAGCAATAACACCTGAAGCAACTCTAGCTATTCCGGGAGTTGTAAATCTACCTCTACTAAATTGTCTTACATCTCTAGTTATATCTCTTATACCATTTTTTAATACAGTATTACTAAATGCAGTAGGGAATCCCATTAAACCAAACAAAGCTCTTGATAATAAATAACTGTGTAACAAAGGTTTTTGATTAGAAGCAGCAGTAGGATTCATAACAACTTCATCTACATATCTTGCTGCACTTTTAGTAAAATTCTTTTTATAAAAAATACCACGAGGATTTGCACCATCTTTAACCCATTTAATACCAGCCTCTATATTAACACCTAACTCATTTAATTCATCTTGCAATCTTAATTTTACTGTATTAGTTAATTTTCTTTGTGTTAATGGATTTTTATTATTTGCTAAACTATAAAGGTTTTCATATATTTTAGACTTACCTACTTCATAACTTGTAAGTTGTACAAATCTAGTCCAATCATGTAATAAGTTGTTTTTAAAAAATACATTTTGTGCTTGAGTAGCTTTTTGAGTTATACCTTGACCAAACATAGCTAAAGCTCTATCTTGTCCAGCAGTAGTCATTGCTCTGTTTAATCTGTTTAATTCTCGTAAAGATTTACTACGAACATCAGCTTCAGCTTGAACAATGTCATTCCACCAAAATTTTCCATAATCTTTTACAGTTTGAAACATAGTTCTAATACCACCTGCACCAACTTCAGCTTCTCCTTTACCTTTTTGTATTGTTTTTTTACCAGCACCTTTTAATATAGGAACAGCTATTTCAGATAAACTTGTAATAGTAGCGAAAGGTAATAAAGCCATTTGATTTACTACTGTAACACCATCTAGTGCAGCTCTCAGCCAAGCAGTTTTTATTGGGTCTTGTTGACCCGTAGTTACTTTATACATATTAATTAAATTTTCTATTTCTTTAGTATTTAATCTATTACCAGCTCCAAGTTCTGCTTGAATTTTATCTATATATCTTTCTTTAAATTCATTTACATTAATACCAAAATATTTTTTTCTAGCTATTAAAGCAGTTGATTGATGAATGTAATCAGCTAAAACAGTTTCTATATCTGTATCTAAATATTTTGAAATTTTAACATCATCAATATCAGAAAAAAATCTTTCTTTACTTAATCCGGGTAATCTAGTAATAGAATCAGTATCTATAGCTACATCCATTATAGAAGCACCAACAAAAGTTCTATTATCTATCATGTCTTGAATAAGTTCTAAAGCTTTAGATTGACTTACATTTTGTGTCCTCATTATTTCTTCAGTAAGAGTTCCGGGGTTTATAAGTTCATCTTGAAGTTCTGCTACAATATATTTTCTAGGAAAATAATTATCTCTTCTGTATATATCTACACCTTCTCTTTGTGCTTTATTTCTAACTTTATCTAATAAACCTCTAAGTTTTTTTCCTGCTTGAACAATTTGTTTATTTAATGGAACTTCTTTACCATCAACTATCTTAGTAGTTTTTTCTGTATTTAAATAATAAAATAAATCATCATTAACTTCTGGGTCAAGTCTTTGTATTTTTTTAGGACTTCCTAAATCAAAAATACTGTCTTGTTTAGATAAAGCTAATGTTATAGGATTTAATGCTTTTTTTTCTTTAGTTAATTTTGTTTTAGCTCTTTGTCCAAATGGAAGTTTAAAAAAAGCATCTCTTGAACCTATAGCTGGAACTTGAAATGTCCCTCTAGTTTTTAATGGATTAATAATATCAAATAATTCTTCATTATAATCGCCTAATAAATCTTGTAACTCTTCATTAAAACTATAAACTAATCTTTCTTGTTTACCTAGCTCACTCGCAACAAATCTTTTGTCTGCATCGTATCTAAATATTTTAACAAGTTCTTCAAGTGTTTTAGATTTTTTCATTCTACCAATAAATCTACTTGTAGGCTTTGTAAATAAACCAAATAATTTAGCAGTAAAGTCTGTAGTTTTGTCTAAAAACTCACTACCTTTATCTACTAAATCAGCTTTATAATTATCATTATTATCTATTCTATCTATTCTTCTATCTTGTAAAGCTCTTTGAAATTTTGGTAATCTAGATGCAGCTAATCCTAATCCATATAATCCAGTTGCACCTGCTCCTGTTATTGCACCTGCTCTTAATACTGCTCCTGTATCTCTAAATGCTCTTTGGTCTGTTTCTATTTCTACACCTTGTCGCATATATTCATCAATAGAACCATAAGTAAAACCTTCAGTTGCTAATATAGCACCTGTTTGTTTTTTAGTTAAAGGACTTTTTAATTTTTGAAAAGGTATCTTTGTACCTACTTGATTTAAATTTTTAGTTATTTGTTGACCAGCTAATTTTTTTAATCCAGCTTGAGTTGCTTTAGCTGATGCCATTCTACCGGCTAATGATAATCCACCAGTCCAAGGTATAAGTAAAACACTAGCTGCAAATGTAGGGTCAGATAACATTTCACCAGCTATATCTTTAGTAACAGAAAGTCTTTCTTTTAATCCACCTATATCAGCATTATCAAATTTATTTCTTAAATATAAATAGTCTTGTTTTTGTTGTTCAGAAAAACTTCTACTATCTATATAAGATTTAGTGGCATCATATAAATTAAAATCTGCACCTCTAAAATATGAAAACAACTCATCGGGTGTTTTGCCTTTTCCTAACGAAGATAAAAATCTTTCTGCAGTTGTAGCAAACTTTTCATCTTCTCTTAAGTCTTGTAGAGTTTGTTGTTGTGGAATAAAAGGATTTTGAATTTGATTAAATGACCCAGCCACATTTGAAGTTGACCCTTTTAAAAAGTCTTGTACACTTTTAACAGCCATAATTAATTAATAACTACCCAGTTTAATATATCGTTATCATCTTTTTCTACTACTAAATTAACTTGATATGGAGTATTATCTCTATCTGTTCCAGAGAATGTTAATGTTTTACCTTCTATTTTCATACCATTATTACCAGTATCATCTTGTATATTTCTTTGTAGATAACCATAATCATTTAAATTCCTTGCAAACATATTTGCTGTTTCAGGAACTATAGGCATATTTAAAACTTTAGGATTAACATATTCAGTTGATGTTAATTTTCCTCCAAAACGAGTTTTACCTTGTGGTTTTGAAACTACTCCAAGTTCTTGTATTTCAAAAGAATCTTCTAAAGCTTTATTAAAATTATCTGTATACTCAGCAGGATTAATTCTTTGTAATTCAACAGCTCCTTTAATTACATTATCTACAAATAAAGCACTTCCATCTGTTGAAGCATCTTGATTTTTATTATTTAAAGTAAAGTTACCAGACAGTCTTTCTAAAAATACAGCTCTTTGTTTATCATCTGTATTTTGAGAACCTTTTAATCTAGTAATATTATTTTTAATACCTGATACTACTAAGGCTCTATTATTTTCATCATTAACTTGTTCTACCATATCTATTTCTTCTCTAGTGTTTGGCATAACAACAGATATAATTTCTTGTTGACTAGGACGTAAATATATCTCACTATTTTCAATACCATATCTATTTAAAGCTCGTTTAGCTTCTATAGCTTCTATAAACTTAGTTGTATCTTCTTTAGCTAAATTATCTAAATGTTTATAGCCTGAAGGATTAATACCTACAGCATGAGCTTTTAAAATTAAATCAGTAGGAATAACTTCATTTCTTGAATTAATTTTTGATATTTCATTTTGAACTTCATTCTTTTTATTTAATAATTGTTGAGCATCAGATAAATATTCATCTACTTGAAAATTATAAGTTTTTTGAACATTAGATACTGCTGTATTAAAAGAATTAATATAATCATTTGATTCTGTTTTAAATTTATTAAGAGTATCATCAGCATTTTCTTTAATACCAAAAGCATTTCCAAAAACATTTTTTAAAAACTTAGCGTTATCTGGATTTAATTTTCTTTTTACATTCGCAGATATTTCTTCATAAGGAGCAAGAAGTTCTTCATAAGTTTTTTCTTTTTTAAGACCTTCTTCAAACTTACCTTGTGAAAATTTATTTAATTTTTTTTGATATAAATTTGCTTCTGTATTATAAATATCTAAAATTTTATCTTCTCTTAGTGTACCATTTTTAGCAACAATATCTCTTCTTAATCCTTCTTCCCAAGACTGTTGACCATCTTTAGTGTAAGTTTTGTGAGTAGCAAAAAAGTTTGTATAGTCTTCAAACTCTTTTTTAGCTTTAGCTCTATTAACAGTATCTAGCCTTTGAAACTCATCATACTTTGTTTGTGCTTTCTTTTGAGCTCTTACATCTCCTAAACCTAATAAAAGTGCACCTAATAAATATTTGTTACCAGATTTTTGTGATTCTTTTCTACCACTAAAATAATTACTAGCTATATCTCTAAAGCTTCCTTGGTCTGGATTAAAATAATCTAGTAAACTTCTCATCTTATTCTCCTTCTTGTCTTGCTAACAAACTTGGACTAGGTGGTACTTCATCTAGTCTTTCTTTAATTTCTTCTGGTAATACATTTTCTTTTTTAAAATCTTTTTCAACTGTAGATAATTTAGCTTTTTCCATAGCTTGTTTAAATGTACTTAACTGTACTTCAGGGTCATCTACTGCAGGATTATCATCTACACTTATTACCATCTCATCAGATTCTAATCCATACATTTCACCCATAGACATAATCATATAAGTTAAAGGTTCTAATAACAATAACATTAAATCTGCATTCCATTTACCTTCTAAGAATCCAGTATATAAAATAGCAGAAGCTAAATCTAAAATAGGAACTTCATTATCTAAAGCAGCAGTTAAATTTTCAAATGCTTCTTCTTCTAAAAGATTATCAAATATATACATAAGACAATCTTTTACAGTATTAAACTCTGAAGGTTTTTCCCAGTTATAAGGAGTATTAGGAGAGTTAGTTAAACTTTGACCCGGAATAGGTCTATTAAAATTATTAGTAACTAAATCTAATCCTTTTTCTTCTCTTAATATTTTATCTTCGTTGGATTCTATTCTCATATTATACTCTCGGTAATGGTAATATATCTTGTTCAAATAATGGCATACTAAATGCTTTTATAAAATCAGGACTACTATTACTATATATAGCTTGATTAGAAAAAGCACTATAATTAGATGGTAAAGATTCCATAGTAGAATCAGCCATCATAGGTGCTATATCTTGCATGTAAGTATTTTGAGCTTGTTCTTGATTTACCATAGGTGATACTATACCACCTCTAGGCATCATTGCAGAATCATCTCCACCCATTATACCTTGTATAACAGCACCCTCTACTAAACCTGTAGTTAAATTAACAGTTCCTTCTTTTAAATTTTCTGGTGTAAATAAATCTGTGTAATGATTTTTTAAAGCTGTACCAACATCACCAAACCATTCTTTTACTGGACCACCTGTTACATTAAATGCTTGACCTAATTTTGTTGTTTTTGAAGCTGCTTTACCAACATCTAAAGTTGCAGACATAGCTTCACTTAAATTAGAAGATGTAATATTTACATCACTTAAAAGTGTATCAGCCATATTACCTGCTGCACTTGATATTCTTGGTGCTGTAACTACAGTCTCACCTATAATTTTATTAGATGCTTGTACTGCTCCTTCTGTAACAGTATCTTTAATCCCTTCTTTTACAATTTCATCAGTTGCTGTTTTAGCAGCAGTTTGACTAGCTCCTTTACCAAACATACTTCCTACAGTTTTAAAGGATGTACCAAACATAGCATTAGCAGCATAAGGGGCAGCTATCATTAAAGCTACAGAACCTATTGGTCCTAATTTATCAAAAAACTTTCCAGCTTTTGAAAAAACTTTTTTTATACCCTTTTTAATTTTTTTACCTATCTTTCTTAATTTACCCATTATATTCCTCTTATGAAAAACTATTAGCAAGTGCTTGTATTAAAAATAAAACTTTATCATCGTATGTTTGTCCAGCCTTACCTTCATTAGCAATAGCTGTTGATAATATTTGAGCAGCTCTAGTTTCTTCGTTTTCAAAAGCTCTAAAATCAAAGTCTGCTTGGTCTCTTAATTCTTGCCATAAAAAAGACATTGACCTAGAACTTAAATTAAAAGCATTCATTGCATTTTGCATATTAACTTGATTTTGAGCAGCAGTATTAATTGTGTTAGCTTGTCTTCTCCATTGTACATTTGATGCTTCAACTGCTGCAGCATTTTGTGCATTCCATTGATTACGAGCAAAATCTTGTTGACTATTAAACTGGTCAACTTGTGTATATAATTGTGCTCTAAATTTATTTAAGTCTGCTTCTCTTGCAGTATCTCTAGCTTCTGCTGCATTAGCTTGAGTTGCATTAAACTGTTCCATTGCATTGTTTTGAGAAGAGTTATATTGTTCCATTTGTGCTCCAAGGCTCATCATAAACTGGTCTCTTTGTTGTTCATTAGCAGCGTTAAATTGAGCAGCAGCATTTTGTGCAGATTGATTAGATAATATTCTTTGTTGATTTAATTGAGATGAAACAACATTAGATTGTTGTTCAGCATTTAAATTAGATATATCCATTTGTAAAAAGTTTTTAGCATTTTGTATTTCTGCTTGTTGTTGTAAATTAGCTTCAGCTAAATTAGCTTGAGATAATAATACAGCACTTTGTATGGCTGCTTGTTGTTCATTACTAGCAACTGTCAAACTTACAGTTTGTAAAAATTTACTATTAGCTAACTCTGTTTGTTGGTCAGCATTAAACTGAGCCATATTTAAATTAAATACATTTTGAGCATTACTTAATGTTGCTTGTTGTTCTCTTTGTGCATTAGCTTCAGCAACCTGTGCTTCAATACTTCTTTGTTGACTTACACTTTGTTGTATAGCTTGAGCATTACTTTGAGCTAAAGGTATAGCACTTTGTATAATAGCATTAAATAAATTATCTCTACCAACACTCGATGCACTTAAACCTCTTTGAGCTAACATAGATTCTACACTAGCAACAGCAGGTTGAGCCCATGCAGGTATTTCTCCTTCTTCAATACCATTTAATAAACTGTCTAACTGATTAGATACTAAAGCTTCTTCTGGTAATCCAGCTATTAATCCTCTTTCTTGCTCTGTAAATTGTGTGAGTCTATCTTCTAAAGCTTCAGGATTACTACCTAATTCAGCAATAGCATCTTCTTGTAATCCTGCATTTCTTAATTGTTTTTTAGCTCTAGTAACTCTAGCTAAATCTGTACCAGCATTTTTAGCTGCAGTAGCTTTAGCTTCAGGACTAAGTACTCCAGTTACTCTAGATGCCAAAGCACCTGCTGGTATATTAATAGGAGCACCTTCAATAGGTTTAACTTTTTCTACACCGGCTGCTTCAGCTATTCTAGATACATCACCTTCTGCTACTTGAACTTGAGCATCAGTTGGAACTATATCTAATTCATCTCTAGTTATCTGAGCAGCTTGTCTTTCAGCAGGAGTTTGTGCAGTTCTTAATCTTCCAGTTGTTACTTGTTCATCTCCTACAGAAGTTACTGGTTGTTTTTCAACAGTGGTAGGAGCATCCATAATGTTTCGTTCTTGGTCTCTTACTATAAGTTCTCCTGTTTCAGGATTTCTACCAGCTACTTCTTTTGCTGTAGGAATTACTGCTGTTTCTGGTAACATACCTTGAGCAGAACCTTCTATCATACTGGCAGTTCTTTGAATTCTATCTGTCCTATCTTGAGATGCAGTAGTAGGTCTATTCATCTGTGTATTAAGTGGAGTTGTAACACTGGTATTATCACCTCCACCCCCAATACCGGGAATATTAATAATGCTTCCCTCATCACTAGTAGGTTGTATTTTATCTAATCTATCAACAGAAAATCTATCTCTTAATTCTTCTTGTCGTCTTTCAAATCTTTCTCTGTCTTCATCTTCATTGTGAGGACCACCATGAAATTTAGACACTCTTCCACCAGTACGCATATCTATTCTACCACCTGTAGTATATCTATTTCTTTTACTTCTTCTTTTTTTCTTTTCTTTTCTTGTCATTATCTTTTCCTGCACGATGTAGCAGCTTCATAAGAAGTTTAGGTTTGTCTGTCATCATTATGATTACTGCTCGTTTCATTTTACTTCAAATAATTTGTCAACCTTTTCGTGTAATTTTTCTACTCTATCCATTAGAGTATTCATGTCATCTTTTAATTCTTGTTTAGTTACATAGTCTCTTGCAATCTCTTCACGAGTTTTATTTAAGAGTATGTCAATTCTTTTAGCTTCTGCAGTATTACCACGAATACCATAAAGTACGGGAGCTAACACCAAAGTTATAAAGATATTCCAAAATAAATAAGGTGTTAGTTCCATAACTAGCTAAGTACTTTAGTTACGCTAGTAGGTGTTATTTTTTCAGCTATCTCAGCATCTAATGCAGTTTTCATAGCTGTAACAGTATCAGCAGTTAATGCTGTTTCGACCCAGCCTTGAACATCACTAGCTTTTAAGCTAGACCATTCTATAAAGCTTGAAAGGTCTGAAGTGTCAACACTCTGAGAACCATAAGTAGTAGCAGTCCAGTTATTACCATCGCTATCTTTATTAGTATCATCAGTTGCTGTAAGTCTCCAATGTACATTATAGACTACATCACTTTTACTATCTTTTGTAGGGTATGTGTCGCAAGTGTTAACATCCCAAGTATATCCTATTGCCATATTTATTCTCCTTTTATCCTATTTTTACTGCAACTAAAGGTTTGCCATCACTTTGAGTTGCCCATATTTTTCCTACACATAACTGATATTCTTCAAATGTAGGATTTGTTTTAGCTACACATTGTATAGCTGTTCCATTTGCTTGTGGATATACATAGTCACCCACATTAAATGAACCTGTTATATTTACTGGTACTTGACCACTAAATGCTATTCTGTCATGTTTCTGCCTTTCTGTTTCGTATTGTTCATCTGTTAAATTTAAATCAACAGAACCCCAAGTATCACCACCAACATATGATGGGTCTGTAGATTTAATGACAAAAGAAATAGCATTATTAAATACATCTGTTAATTTGCCAGTAGAATCCACACCACAAACATCACCTTTTGCTATAGTTCCACAACTATCAGCTTTTTTCATGTATTCAGCGTAGTCTGCACCTGAAGCATTTACAGTACCACCAGCATTAATAGAACGAGAATTTCCTGAGTGTCTACCAACATACATAGCTGCAACACCTGAATCATATAAATTTTGTGAAACAACTTTTAAAACAAATGGATTTGCATTTGAACCACCACCATTAGCAGAAAAATACACATCCCCATCACTTTCACTTGTTGGATATGTAAGTCTTATACCACCACCTGCTACACCAACATCTGTTGATGTTCCAATCAACAAATTACCTGCAGCATTAAGACGAGCTGTCTCACTACCTCCCTGAAAAATTGTTAAAGCATTACCAACAGTAATTAAATCTACTGTTGTAGTATTAGCATTGTCAGCAAAAGTAATGGCAGCCTCATCAGATGAACCATTATCTCTACCTATAATTCTTATACCTCTTGCAGAGCCATCACATTGAACATTTAAAGGTGCTGTTGTGGTTGTAGTTCCTATAGAAACATTACCAGTACTATCAATACGCATCTTTTCAGATAATGTAACTGCTGCTCCTGCACTACCACTAGCTTGTGTAAAAAATTGGTGAATACCAGCTTCTTGTCTGTAAGCTGAAGATTCATTAGCTTCAATGTACGCAAAAGCACCTGTATCAGAATCAACATACATATTATCTGTAACAAAAGTACCATCAAGACCATGAACTCCTGTAGCATTTTCACTTATTACTGAACCTTTTTGACCTATAAAAAGTTGTGTCCAACCAGTATGTGTATCAGTAGGTGGAGTAGTTCCCATACCTATTGACCCTTTACTTGTCATTCTCATTCTTTCTGTATTCTTAGTAAAGAAAGTTAAATCATCTGTAGTACAACCTATAAAGTTACCTTCATTAGTATTAGAGTCAGATATTTTTAAGAAAGTATTTGCTGTAGTAGATGTTAAATGTAAGACTGTATTTGCTGAAGAACCACCATCAATTTCTAAAGGAGAATCTGGACTACTTGTACCAATACCAACACCAGTAGAATCTATAATAACTCTTTCAGTACCACCAGTATCAAATCTGATTTTATCTTCATCACTTGATTCTTCTACTTGAACCATGGTATCACCATCGGCATCACTTAGTTGTGTAGCTGTTGTAATACTTGTATTAGTTGCAGTTATAGCTTCTACTGCCACACCTGAAGGTGGGGCTACTCCAAATGTTAAAGTAGTACCACTTACTGAAAAACTATCTTTGTTTTGATAAACACCATCAAAGTAAACTGATACATTGTTTTCATGTACTGGAGCAACTGATAATGTTAATGTAGTATCAGAACCATCTCCAGTCATTGTAGCTATTGAGTTATTAGAACCACCTACAGTTGTTGTGCTATGATAGACTGTAATAACTCTACCATTAGCAGGAGCTGTAGCAAATGTTAATGTAGTTCCTGAAACAGAGTAAACATTTTGTGCTTGGAAAACACCATCAACAAATACCATTAAATTGTTTTCGCTGTCTGGAGCTGTGCTTAATGTAAAAGTTGTATCACTTCCATCACCTGTAAAGATATTGGTGTCCATGTTTGTACCTGAACCACCACCGGCTATTGCACCCCATTCAGTTGTATAACCTTCAAACTTACCTGTTTCTGAATTATATCTAAAATAACCTGCTGCTGGTGAAGAAGGTCTTTGTGCTGTTGTACCTACTGGTACATGTATTGAGTCTGTATTAGAACCTAAGTCTAGTGAAACATCTGGTGAAGTTTGATTGACACCTATTTTATTTTCACTTACATCAACAAATAATACACCACTATCTACATTAACATCTCCAGAGAATGTAGCTGCATTAAATGTTGTAGGTACTATATTAGCACTACCATCAAAGCTTACACCACCAATAGTTCTTGCAGTTGTTAAAGTAGCTGCTGAACCTGTAGTGTTTTGATTAAGAGTTCCTACTGTTAAATCTATCGTACCATCGGAGTCTTGATAATCAACTGTAATACCTGATTCAGTATTAGAACTAAACATAGCACCAACTGTATCTTGTACAACCTCTGTTAGGTCTATATTAGCTGTACCATCAAAACTTACTCCGTGTATTGTTCTAGCTGTTTCAAGTGCTGTAGCTGTAGCTGCATTACCTGTTGTACTTTGATTTAATGTACCAACTGTAAAGTCTAATGTACCATCACTATCCTCGTAAGTTACAGTAATACCACTTTCAGTATTACTAGATACCATAGCTCCTACAGTATCTTGAATAACCTCTGATAAATCAATGTTAGCTGTACCATCAAAAGATACACCATGTATTGTTCTTGCTGTCGCTAACGCTGTAGCTGTATCTGCCAAGGCTACAGAAATATTAGCTGTACCATCAAAGCTTGTACCACCAATAGTTCTAGCAGTTTCTAAAGCTGTAGCAGTTGCAGCATTACCTGTAGTATCTTGGTTAAGTGTTCCAATAACAAAGTCTAAAGTATTATCACTATCATCATAAGTTACTGTAACTCCTGTTTCTGTATTAGAAGTTACCATAGCTCCTACAGTATCACTAATTGTTTCTGCTAGTGTTGTACCATTTATTGTAATAGCATCAGCTTCTAATGTACCATCGATGTCTACATCTCCTGATACATCTAATGTAGCTGCATCAAGTTCACCTGTTATAGTTATGTTTCTTGCACCTGTAAAGTCTTTGTTACCATCTACAATAATAGCTTTAGAAGCTTCTACAGTTCCTACTGTTGAAACATCTACATAATTAAGTTCTGTTGTAGTTGCTGTAACACCATCAAGTAAGTTTAATTCTGTAGCTGTTGATGTAACTCCATCAAGTATGTTTAACTCTGATGCAGTACTGGTAACGCCATCAAGTATGTTTAGCTCTGCTGTTGTAGATGTTACACCATCCATTATATTTAATTCAGCAGTAGTTGCAGTTACACCATCCATAATGTTTAGTTCTGCTGTTGTTGCAGTAACTCCGTCCATTATATTTAGTTCTGCAGTTGTAGCAGTTACTCCGTCAAGAATATTAAGTTCGGCTGCTGTGGATGTCACTCCATCTAATATGTTTAGTTCAGCAGCAGTTGAGGTGATTGCTGTGCCATTAAAGTTTATAGCATCTAAATATGCAACACCATCAATATATAAATCTTTCCATTCTTTTGAAGAACTACCTAAGTCATATGTGTTATCATCATCTGGAACAATATTAGAATCTACTTCACCACCAAAAACAATATTGTCTGTATCAGCATCACCTAAAGTTAGTGTACCACCATTAAATGTTGTTGTACCTGTTACTGTAAGATTACCACCTACATCGACATTACCTGTAGTGGTAACAGTAGTAAATGCACCAGTAGAAGCTGAGTTAGCTCCTATAGTAGCACCATCAACAGTACCACCATTAATATCAGCAGTATCAGCAACTAAAGCATCTGTAGTAACTGTACCATCAAAAAATGCATCTTTAAATTCAAGAGAGCTAGTACCTAAGTCAATATCATTATCTGTTACAGGAACTATAGCACCATCTGCTATATATAATTGTTGTACTGAACTACTAGATACTTCTACATAAAACTCAATATGATTATTTGTAGTGTCTATTAAGACTTTGTTGTTTGGAGAAGTTTCTCCTGCATCACCAATTAATCCTATAACTGGTCCAGAAGCTGTTGTTCCATCATGTGAGTGTCCTGTTGAGTTGTTAAATGCATTTACTAACTGATTATATTCATTATTAAATAACGCAGCAGTAATTGTATCTCCATCTGCAAAAGAACTTTGTCTTGTATATCCTGCCATTATTTACTCTCCAATTTTGTTTTTAATTCTTCTACTTCTGCTGTTAGTTCTTGTACAGCTTTTACTAACAATGGTGTTATTCTTCCATAATCTACACCTTGCATTTCATTACCATCTTTTTCACCATAAACACAGTCACTAAATATTTCATCAACTTCATGTGCTATAAATCCTTCAGCTTCTTCACCTGTTTCTTTCCAAGTAAATTTTACTGGATTTAATTTATTTAATCTTTCTAAACCATTTTGCATGGTTTCTATATTTTCTTTTAATCTATAATCAGATGATGTGTTATAAACTGTTGAAGAACCACCTGATGTAATTGAGCCTACTGCTGTTGCACTGTCATTTTCAAACAAACATAAAAATCCATTACCAAAAGATGATTTTCTTACTATTAGTCCAGCACCTGCAGTTCTTGTTACAATAGCATCTGAACCAGCATCGATTGATAAATCTTCTTGACCTCTTACGCCACTTGTAGTTCCTATAAGAACTTTTCCAGAACTATTAATTCTCATTCTCTCGGTATCAGTGTTTGTATTAAAAACTATAGTATCTTCACCTTGTAGTTGTAATGCACCTGAACCAGTCGCAGATGATAAACCTATAGAGCCATACTCAACATTATTATCACCTCTAAGCATAAAATGTTTTTTACCATCACCATTTCTGGTTTGAATGATTGCACCAGTGCCAACATTACTTACGCCATTAAATAAACCTGCGTATGTGCTGTTTCCTATAGCTGTACCCAGTTGTAACAGACCAGCACTTGTGAGTCTCATAGTCTCTGAACCTGCTGTTGAAAAACTTAGGATATTGCTTGCAATATTAAACATTCCTGTATCAGCGTCATCATGAAATGAGTATGCTGGTGCAGAAGCATCTTCTCTACCTGCTAAAAATCTTTCATTTTCTGCTCGTATAGTTCCATTTACATTTAAAGTAGCATTTGGACTAGTCATTCCTATTCCAACTTTTCCAGCACTTGTAATACGCATTCTTTCTGTACCATCATTAGTACGGAATCTTATATCTTCAGCATCTATTGATAATGAAGCATAATCATTTGATGTTCTGTTATAACATTGTATAAAACTTACTGGGTCTCCCATAGAAAATTCTATACCAATACCACCATCTGTATGTTGAACTACAAAGGTTGTCTGTGGACTTGAAGAATTTATACCTACTTTATTATTACCACTATCAACAAATAACATGTGTGTTTTATCATTAGACTCAACTCTAAAATCAGCATCTGCTGAACTTTCATTAATTACTACGCCACCATCTAAATCTACTAAAGATGCTGAAACTTTTGTTATTGCCATATTTTATCTCCTGCCTGAAGGTATGTAATCTACATAAAAACCATTTATTGTATATGGTGGTTTTGTGTCATCACTTATAATTGTAAAATTGTTACTTGTTCCACTTCCTTGTAATGGAACTCTTATTAAAGGATTATCTCCACCACCAAATACATTTGTATTAAATAATGCATCGCCAAACTTTGAAGGTGGATTAATAACTCCTAAATCAAATAAGTCTGGTGGTTGTGGAACATCTGTATTACCATAATCAAATCTAACTTGTACATCTGGTTCTGTTATACCTTCGGAACTTGCTGATACTCTAAGATAATGTAAAGTCTTTAATGTTCCTAAATCACCATAATCATAGTTAGGTGTTTCAAATCTAGCTAGTATATTACTACCATCAAAACTATTTCCTGTATCGTGTTGATAAACAAAACCATTTGTATCTCCATGATAATATTGTTCTACATTATTATTATCAAATCCTGAACCTATAGCAGTAACTTCTAATCCTCTTGTCTCTGACCATTGAAATCCATTTGGTCTTAATGTTCCTATAATTCCTTTTTGTTGTGTTTGTTCTAAACTTGTATTTGTATAAAATAATCTGTATTGTGATTTTTCTCGTAATACAACACTATCTATTACAAATGAATTTATGTTTTCTGCTAAGTTTGTTACTAAAGGTTGTATAGCTTTACTAACTGTACCTAACTCGACATCTCCGATTCTTGCAGTACCGGCAACTGTTCTTAATCCATCTGGTGCTAAAAATATTAAGTCACCACCAAT
>CEON01119516.1_pt1 | contig 18782 bp, 30 predicted proteins | sample 530291 | NCBI WGS metagenome assembly CEON01 (sample SAMEA2619888, study PRJEB7988) | marine metagenome | biome: marine biome (ENVO:00000447); feature: surface water layer (ENVO:00002042); material: "saline water (ENVO:00002010), including plankton (ENVO:xxxxxxxx)" | depth 5 m
GGGACTACGTTATCTGTACGCTTAACACCAAACACACACGCACATACTAATCTAAATCCTTACATTGATTTGTGAGTGCTCTTTATTTATGTATTGTTAACAATAATAAATTAGAGGAATATGTTATGAAGAAATTCAGGTTAGAATCAATTGCATACAAGTTAGGTAGATTATCTACTAAGTCACCTAAACTATCATTAAAACCTATTAAGAGTGTATACAAAGCATTCAAAGCAGGCAGAGATGATGCAAAGATTAAAGTAACTATACATTAGTAGAGAAAGAGTACACGTTCATTCGTGTACTCTTTTTTTATGTATAATATTCATTATATTCCACGATGTCTTATCAGCATCGTTTCCCCTACATCTTCATATAAAAGCCTGTAAGTTTCTACGCTTACAGGCTTCCTCTTTTTTTATGTATTGTTAATAACGGAGGTATATATGCAAAGTTTAAATAAACTAATAAAGAAACACACAAATAATATACTATCATGGAAAGAATGTATGTATTGTAATTATATGTGTAGTAATGAAAAATCTACAATTGATTGTAAAAACAATGTAGTTTGTAATGATTGCGTAGAAAGTCATTATAGATCTATTCAATAATTAATTAGGGAGATAGGCTCTGCTAGCAAGAGGTCACTATCAAAAACAAAGTCGTATAAAGGACTATCTATCTCCCTAATAAAAATATAACCTGTAAGTCTCCCGTCAGTATGAAATAGGACTACCGAGCATGGTTATATTCTTTATTTTTAGGAAAAAGGTATTATTAAAAAACGAGTTTTGTATCATATGCGTTCTCTTTTTTTATGTTATGTTAGTTAATTAATCGCTTATTATAAGCAGAAAGGATATTCAAATGGATATTAAAGTTACATGTTGGGAACAAGTAAAAGATTCTGATAACACAAAACATACTACACTTAATGAAAATGTAGATTTTGTATCAGTAGGTATTACAGAAAACAATCTATCTTTAACAGAAGAGCCACATCCAAAGTGTCTTGATGTATTAAAAGAAATGATTAAATTCAAAGGTAATATCAGATTATCAGCATCAGGTAATTCTTACAATATTTGGCGTGATAAACTAAATAAAGACGCAGATATGGTAACAATTAGCCTACCATCAACGAACTAATCGTTATAAACGAGAGAGCCCTCACGGGCTCTCTTTTTTTTTGTTACTACTTAACATATACGAGGAAAAAAAATGAAAATTGAACATGAAAAAATATTACTAAAAATGAAAAATTTAAATCAAACTATAAGTGAATATCCTGGTGATTATGATGTTGAAAGAGATACTATTCCACAACTTAAAATAACACAACTAAAATCAAAAATTTATGAATCAGAGATTGTTATAAATGAATATAGAAATGATCTTAGTATAGCATTAAATAAAATTAAAGACTTGAATAGAAAAATAGAATTTCTAGAAGAAAAATATCTTAAACTGAAGGAGCAAAATGGCAAACGCAAAAACTAAATTAGATGTATGGAATATAGATTACATAGATGAAGATAAGTGGGAAGAAATTCCTACTGAAGATCTATGGATGGATGGAGAGTTAAACTCTAACCAAGTAATGCATGTAATGTATATAAAAGTAATAAAAGAAGGTGATTGGAAATTAATAAGGAGAAAAGATGAGTAAAGAACGTAAAATAGAAAACAAGTGGACTGAAATAGCGGAAAAACGTGTACTTGGTAAACAAATAGTAGCAGTTGAGTATATGTCTGATCAAGAAGCAGATTATATGGGATGGCATAAAAGACCAGTAGCATTTAAATTAAATGATGGTAGTTGGCTTTATTCACAATGCGATGATGAAGGAAACGATGGTGGTGCTATGCGTTATGCAAATCAAGAAGAAAGTGAAACATTTCCTGTATTATCTATAGGAGATTAAATAAAAAAGGGAGATTAATTTCTCCTTTTTTTTGTTACTTTGTTGTAAATTATAACCCTTATAAGGAGAGGATATGAGTCAAATAAAAAATAAAATACAAGATTTTCTAGATAATGGAGGTCGTGATTTAGAATACGATGAAATTGTACTTCCAAGTCTTGAAGATATGGATCAAGTACTAAAAGAAAAAATACCAGTATGGGATTATTTCGGTAGAAGTATGAAAGAATATTACGGAGGTGTAGATGAATAAACTTACTGTAATATCAATATTATCAAAAATATTTGCACATACTACTTGGGCTGTATCAAATCTATACAAAACTGTAAAACATGTAAGTAAACAGGCTGTATATTCATTTGATAGAAAAAGTAGATATGATGTCGAAATATTCAAAGGCAATGAGCAAATAGACAAGAAAGAAAAAATAACGCATCAGCAATTAATTGATGTAGTTAATACATTGTCAGTATTCCCGAGTTTATCTTTAATTGTATATAAATCTGATAAAAAGAGTAAGCCAATTGTTATTGACTTATAAACATTTTGTAGGGGATACAAAAGGATGGATAGAAGTCAAGAAATCAGAACTTGCAAGGTTAGGATTACTTGACTCTATCTCATCTGCATCGTACGAAAAAGATAATTATATATACTTAGACGAGGACATTGATTTCTCTTTTTTTTCGTTATCTATTGGTAGCAAAATAGAATTAATAGAAATATCAGTTAATGATGATTATTTCTGTAATTACAAAAAATATAGAGGAGACAATTAATGAATCATTTAACAGTAGCAGTATTTAGAACAATTTGTGGAGTAGAAGATAATCCTTATGACGAGATAAGGCTTATGAACAAATATGAACTAAAATCATTTATTAGAGATAATAGATCTATACAAAAAACTATTATGTCAGGTAAATATAACGAAGAACAAAGAATATTGTCATCTAAAGTTATATATGCCAAAAATAGATTAAGATTAATGTAAATGTTGCCTGGCATACGCAGGATCAGTTTAAATGCATCTCGAGAGCACTGACAAAGTATGCCAAAACTTAAGCCCAATGTGCAAGGGCGATGACCTAAGTATTTTCAATACATCTTGGTGGACGATGTTGACAATATACTAACATGGTCGGGGGACGACATGGCTGATCACTCAAAACACCTCGAAAATAACAGATGGTTCGCCCCAAAGAATTCACAAAATAAGGAGACAAAAAATGACATTTGACGTACAAAAATGGCATGATGATAGAATAGAAGCAAGTAGAAAACGAGCTGAATCTTATAAATTATTAAACAAATATTTAAAAGAACTTGGCTACAAATACATACGAGTATGGTATGAGGGATGTGGTGACTCTGGTGAATGTTTTCATGCAGAAGGTTGGAAAACTGAAATAAATCTTAAAGAAACAAGCGATGGAAGAAGTTATTATGAAGATTATCAATGTGAAGTATGGAATCATAATAAAGAAGAAAACTTTGATAAATATAAAAACTTCACAAGAAACCAAATAGAACTTCAAAAAGATTATAATAAATTTAGAGAACAACATCCTGATTTAAGACTTAATGATGAATTTCATTGGGAGCTTGTAAATCTTATTGATTATGATTGGTATAACAACGAAGGTGGTCAAGGTGAAATTGTTTGGGATTTAGAAAAAGAAAATATTCTTGTAAGCGGTGGACAAAATGTACGTGCTTGCAATGATGTTACAGAAAAATATTTTCTAAATGGTAAACAACCAGAATTTGGTTATGACAGTAAGTTGCACGAATTATGAAATCATTGCATCATTGTAAATCAAGTGTAAAGTTATTTGGTGGTAAAGAAAACGATTACTACCAAATACACGCTTGGTTTGACGAAACAAAAGATTTCTATGGTGATTTACGTCATAGAGCACTAAGACATCATACTCAAGGTATTAGAGAATGTGAACTAAAATTTGGAATAATAATTAAAAACTCAGATAATAAAGATATACCTGTTAGATCAATAGCAGAACAACATATACGTGAGGATTTAGGATTTATTCCAACTGTTCAAGATTGGCTTAGTAATATCAAACCAAAACCTTGGATGGCAAGCACCAAGAAAAATGTATTAAAGAAACACACTTTGATGTAGTCATGTCAGTCACGGAGATACTTGTGAGCATATGCAATATTCATGATTTCTAAGAGAACCTGTATGGCGCTGGGTGTACACATAAAAGGGATGTACCAGTTGCATTGACTACATTAATAAATAGAGCCTGTAAGATTACTGTCAGGATGAGCAATGAGATAGATTAAAATCATACATATGCAAAAGAACTACCTTGCAGGCTCTATAAAATTAAGGAATAATATGAAATATGTAAATAGAAAATCAATGATTATAAGAGAATCTGGGAGAAGCAGTGATTTTATTACACCAAGCTTTGGTTATGGCTGTTTATACAAATGTAACTATTGTTATATGCGTAGACATATGCCTAAAGGGCTTACGATAGCAAAAAATCCAGAGCAAATATTAGATGCTATAGCAAGACATCTATGGCTATTAAAATGGCCAAAAGAACCAAATCAAACACATGATAAATATTATACATATGATTTCAGTTGCAATGAAGATTATGTATTACATGCTAAATACCATGATTGGGAATATTTATTTGATTATTTTAAATATGATCCAAAAGCAATGGGTACAGCTGCAACAAAATATGTAAACAAAAACTTATTATCATATGATGCAAACAGAAAAGTTAGAATAAGATTTAGTCTAATGCCACAAGTATTATCAGATATATTAGAACCTGGTACATCTAAAATTATAGATAGAATAAAAGCAGTAAATGATTTTTATGAAGCAGGTTATGATGTACATATAAATTATTCACCAATTATTGTATATGAAAACTTTCAAAAAGATTATAATGATCTATTTAAATTAGTAGATTCTATTGTAGATGAATCTATAAAACATAAAGTAAAAGCAGAATGTATATTTCTTACACATAATAAAGAAATGCACAATCACAATATTATACATGGTACAGATGGTGAAAAGTATATATGGCGACCAGATCTGCAAGAACCAAAAACATCAGAATTTGGATGTTTGAACATAAGATATAAACGACATAACAAAAAACAATATATAAAAGATTTTAAGCAACTGCATAACACTGTTGTGCCTTGGCAAAAAATTAGATATATATTTTAAAATTAAGAGAGCCAATATACTGGTCCTCCTGTCGATGTGGGAGAAAGGGTAAAAATACTTCAGCACTCAACAGACAGGGAAAATAAGTCCTTATAAATCAGTTTCATCATGGCAACAGTAGATAAGCCTGAAAAGGTTGTGGAAATGTTCAATCCACATTAAATATCCTGAGATTGTTGGGGAAATTTATAGGCAAAGGAATATGTGAGGCTCTCTTTCTTTTTGTTATCTTTTAATTAAGGAGAAAAATATGAAATGGACATGTATTAAATGTGAGTTTCCTTTTCAAGATATTGTAGAAGGAGACGCAGATGAAAGAATGTGCTATAAATGTTTAGATAGTAAAGATGTGTAAGTTTTATTTAAACAAATCTAAAAAATATCTAAAGGCAATAAAGAAAAATAAAGATGGTATATTTGTAAGTACAAACCATCAATTTGTTGGAACTGTAGTACTAAAAAGTGGTATTAAGTTGAATATAAAATTACATCCAGCATACAATCCAAGTGGTTCGCAAGGAACAATAACAAAAAACCCTAATAAATTTGTCATAGACATAAAGGAGGTAAAATGACACAAGATCCAAAAGAAGTATCATTATTTGATATAGAAAGAGGTATAGATAATTTAAATAATTTAGATGACTTAGATAGAATATCTATGTATCTAAAATTAAGAAAAGAAAAATTAGCAAAAAATAATAGATACAATCTTTCTATTGGTCAAGATGTTACTATTACAGGCTCTGGTAAAGTTGACAGAGGTAAAATAGTAAAAATAAATAGAAAAAGAGCAATTGTAGATTGCTATGATAAATACAGAGATGCAATGGTAGAATATTCAGTACCATTTTCAATGATAAGAGTAAATTAAGGAGGAATTATGAAACAATTACCAGATTGGTACAGTCCTATAAGAAAAGTACCTTTAGAATATATGGGTGTAAAATCAAATGCATGGTCAGTACAAATAGAACATCTAACTGATAAATCAGAATGGCAAGAACTAGGTGTAGTTAGTGATAATTATTTATTAATAGACAATACAAAAGTAGAAGAGTTAATAAATGATATTGCAGCAGCATCAGGTTATCAGTGGGAAAAAGATAAGATATTTTGGAATGGTAAACAATTTATGTATTCTATGGTATCAAAAGATGCATCTAAAAACCATAGCGTAGATGTTAATGATGACTTAGGTCTAGGTATGATGATTTGGAATAGTTATGATGGATCAACAGCATTACAATTCAAATTATACATACAAAGATTAGCTTGTCTAAATGGTATGATTTCTAATGATGTATTTAAATCTTTTAGGTTTAAACATGATAAAAACTCTGCTAACTATGAAGATGAAATAATGCAAGCTGTAAAACTAATACAAGGATCAGATGATAAAATTAGATATGTTACTAAGGCTTTAAGATATATGTTGCATGAGCCTTTAGACATAGATAAATTAAGTTTAATAAGAAATGATTTCTTAAATAAACTACCTGTATCTTTGTTTGGAAATATAGTTGATAAATTATTAGATTATAAGCCTATGGAAGTGCTTACAACTTATGATTTATTAAATGCAGGTACTAATGTAACATGGCATAAAGATAAGCATACAAAGTCTGATTTTGATCATAATGCTTACATAGTAGATAATCTTATCAATTATGCTAATAAGAAATATGGGGTAAGTTAATACGCCAACGGTATGCAGTTGGAATTCAACATATGGTAAATGCTTATACGGATTACTTCTATGTTAACAATCACATTGTCGGACTTACCCTATAGTTTTTTGTCTCGACAAACTAAGATACATGGTAGTGGGCACGTGCGGAAATCCAGAATAGTAACCTCTGTCTGGCTTGTATCTTAGATAAAAGAGAGTCTTAAAATAACTGTGAGTAGTTACTCATTAGTTTAAACTAGGCTCTCTTTTTTTTTGCTTTATACTATTAAATAAAGTATATTTATAACCCAAATCGGAGGTAAAATGGAAAATAATCCAACGGAAAAACAAATTCCTAAAATAGAATATATAGTAGAAGATCAATCGCCTACAGTAGGCAAGATAGCACTAGCATTATCAAAAGCACAAGCTAATATATCTGGTGCTAGCAAAAATGCAGTAAATCCATTCTTCAAAAGTAACTATGCAGATCTAAACATAGTTATTGAAGCATGCAGAATGCATTTATCAGAACAAGAAATTGCTTTTACACAAGGCAATAGATTTAAAGATGGTGTATTTTTAGTAGTAACAAAATTAATACACTCATCTGGTGAATGGTTATCAAGCGAGATGGCATTACCAATGCCTAAAGGAGCTAATGCACAAGCAATAGGTAGTATAAATACTTATGGCAGACGATATGGTCTTGCATCAATGGCAGGCGTAGCTCAAAAAGATGACGATGGTAATGAAGGATCAGGTAAAGTTAATAAAGTAAACGAATAGGAGGTAGTTATGGATTGGGTAACTAGTAGTAATAGTAGTTCAGGATCTAAAAGTAAAGACAATATATTTGTCGATAAGGTAAAAATAGCAAAAGCAGAAATTAAATATGGTGTCAAAGAAGATTGGCAAACATATTCAGATGATATTTCTGTGCATCTAACATTAGATATTGGTAAAGATTTCCAGCCTAATATGTATATTGGTGGTAATTACAAAAAAGATGATGTTAGTGGCGATATTGTAGGTTGGTCTACAGCATTCAAAGTAAAAATGTTCTTTGATTCTATAGGATTACCTATAATGCTTGACAAAGGTAAAAACCCACAATCAAGCAGATTACCAGCAGATGCTGAACAAAGACTGATTGGTAAGGATTTCTTAAGATTAACATATGTATCTACTAAAACTAAACGTGATGGTAGTGCATTATGGAAAGATTGGCAAGAAACAAGAAATCCAAACTACGAAGTTAGTAAATTCAAAGCAGAATTTAAAGATTCTGTAGGTAAAAACTATGTTAAAGATTATCAAAGTAATGAAGATAGTCCAGAGCAAAGTGATAGCCCATGGTCAGATAATGATCAGTTTCAAGGGATGCCAACTTAATGACAACTAAAGAGATAATTCTTAAATATCTACAAAAAAGAATAAATGAAGGTATATCTTTAATATCCTCAATACATATAGAAACACAAGTACCTGAATATGGTAAATTGTATTGGGAAACAACTAGATTGCCTTCAGCTTATTCTAGAACATGGCGTAAGATAAGAGAAAATAAAGAATACCAAGAAGTAGGTGTTCTTGATTTAAAAGAAATATCTAATCAGAATAATACAAAAACATGGCAAATAATAACGTAAAATATCTTGAATTAGCAATAGGTTCTGTATCTAACAGAGCCTATGCTATTCGTCCAGAACATATAACAAAATATATAAGACCTAATCAGGAATTATATCGTAGTCTATTTGTGCTAGATAATTCAGCATTTGAACATTTTAGAGACAAAGGATCTATAAAATCGTACAAAGGTACATATTCATTAAATAGCATAATATATGATATAGATAGAGGTAAAAAGACTGGTGAAGATACAAGACAAAGAGCAATAGCTTTTATGAATACATTACTTGAGCAAGGTGTAGATATACAAACACAAGCACATATATGGTTTAGTGGTAGAGGTTTTCATATAGAAATACCAAACCTATATGGATTTGAAGAAAGTAAAAATTTACCTTATCAAGTAAAAATGACTATTGACAGTCACTTTGGTAAACTTGTAGATAATATATATGACAAAGGTAGATTAATTCGTGTTGGTTATACAATTAACATGAAAAGTGAGTTATACAAACTACCATTGTCTTGGCAAATGCTTAATGATATGGATTATCAAGAAATATGCGAGTATTGTCAAACACAAAAACAAGAATACCATCATAAACCTTTTAATCAAGATGATGTATATCCAATATGGGAAGATAAAGTTCTTGATGTAAAAGAGTTCAAAGAAAAAGATAACATTAAAGCATCTAATACAAACTTAAATGCACACGTAACTTGTGCACAAAAGATGTGGAATAGTGACAAAGAAGGTGAACGACATATAACACTATTGAGAATGGCTAACGCATGGCGTAGAATGGGCATTGTCAAGGAAGGTGCTATAAAAATGGCAGAATATAATATACCTTCTTTAGATCACAATGAAATACTAAAAATCATAGATGATGTTTATGCATGGGAACACAATGGCTATAGTTGTAGTGATACAATTATGGAAAAGTATTGTGACCCTATATGTAAGTTTTATAAACAAAAGAACTATGGTCTTGAAGTATTAAATGTAAAAGAGCTATCAAGCAAACTAAAAGACTTTGTACATATGGATATGGATAGTAATTGTTTTAACTTAAAAGATCACTATCCTATGAAAACAGATTACAGATTCTTACCTGGCGAACTTGCTATATTACTTGGTGATACAAAACTAGGAAAGACTGCATGGTTGCAGAGTCTTATGGTTAAACTTACACATATGAATATATTATACCTATCATTAGAGGTTGGTGATTGGCTTATATTCAGACGTTTCTTGCAGGCTGGTAATGGAATGACAAAGCAAGAAGTTAATGAAATATACAGAACATATGATGAAAATAAAGTAAATCAAATCAATGAAAAGGTAAAACATATAAAAGTAATGACAACTAGCCCAGACATAGATTCTATGAAACAATTAATTGCTGATAATCAGCCACAGATTGTTTGTATAGATACTATAGATGCAATAGATGTTAGATACAATAATGATCCATTTACAAAAATGGAAAAGATAGTTAATAGTTTAAAACAAATAGCTACCCAGATGGATGTTATATTCTTTGGTATATCTCACATATCCAAAGGTGCCTCAAGAGATATGCTTACAGTTCATAGTGCAAAAGGTAACTCAGCAATAGAACAAAAAGCAGATAAAATTATAGGTATCCAAGGACAAAGAGATGCAAACAATATAAGAGTAATACGGTCGTTAGCATCTAGGGACGAAACGGACTTTGAAATGGCTTTTAATTTCGATTATAAGACATTTCAGTTCAAACCAAAGGAGATATAATGTTAAAATATAAAACATTGGGAACACCATATGATAATCAATATGGTGCATCTTTAATATTTTTGTGGTTATTTTCTATAACTTTGTCTTATAATATAATAAAGGGTGACCATATGACTTTAGGACTTAGTGCAGGTCCATTTGAAGTTAATTTTGGTTTATCAATATGGAGAAAGTTATTGCCATGAAAGCAAGATCAGCTAAAAATAAAGGCAAAAGATTACAAAACATATTAAAAGATAAACTTATAGAACTATATCCTGAATTAAAAGATGATATAGGATCTCAGATTATGGGTATGACGGGTGAGGACATTGTCCTTACCCCTCATGCTAGAAAGAAACTACCCTATTCTTTTGAGTGTAAGAATGTAGAAAAACTTAACGTTTGGAAATCATTCAAACAATGTGAAACTAATGCTGGAGAATCAACTCCAGTGTTAGTTATAAAAAGAAATAGAGAAACGCCAAAGGTTGTAATGAATTTAGATCAATGGCTAAAACTTATAAATGACTAGAAAACTGTCAATAACATACTTAAAAAAATTATATGTCTTTTTAGATAACTTAATGGGAGAAACGATACTTGGTATTAAATATATAAGATCTCTAAAAAAAGGCATAGAATCGCTTGAAAAAAACAAACTTGTAGTTGACAACGGTACATTTGAAGTTAATGTTAAGAATAAAGAAAATATAATTACAATTAATGTGTCTCATAAAAACGGAGAAATTATTGAATCGTTAGAATATGATGCTAAATCTGTAATTAATACTAACATAATAGGAAAAAGTTAAGGAGTCTTACTCTACCTCCCGCAATACCTCATATCAACATCTCGTAAGTGAGGCTCCTTATAATTAAATATGAAAGATATATCACAAGAAATTGACAATGTGTTTATAACTGCTGATGGAAAGAAATTTTTATCTCTTGAAAAAGCAAAAAGACACCAAAGAAAACTTAAAAAGAAACTGTCTAAACTGCACATATAACAAAAACAATACGTGCACTTGGTGGTTTTTTTACAAAAAACAGCAACCTAAAAATATACCTAGTAATATAATTAATAAAGGTTGTAAGTTTTGGCGTAACTTAGATGACAGACTTCATCCTTTACTTGAAGCTGTAATAATTAAATTTAACGGAGATATAGTTGACTGATAGTCAAGAGTATTACCCTAAGGAATACCGAGGCTTATCTAGAAGAGCAAGATTTAAAAAAGCCGCATTAGAATCTTCTGACAACGGAAGATGCTGGTGGATCTATCTCTACATTATGTCTTTCTACAAATTTACTTTAAATCCTAAAAAATAATGCAACTCTATAAAGAACCTATATTTCCTACTACTCTCTATTTTTTTAACTTACCTGTAGAGAAAGCATTTTTAAAGGTTATAAATAATATCAAAAATAAAGAGAAAAGTGTAGACAGATCTAACAAAGGCGGTTATCATAGTGAATCAAATTTACATACAAGAGATATAGAATGTTTTAACAGACTTAATAATCTAATATTAGAAGTAGCAAATAATTATATTATAAATGATTTTAGTCTAACAAAAGATATGAGTTGTAAAAAAGTTTCTGAAATGTGGTTTATTGTAAACAACAAAAACGATTACAACGCAATACATACGCATGCAAGGTCTTGGTTATCTGGTGCTTATTATGTTAAAGTACCTAAAAAGCAAAAAAACTTTTTAGTATTTGAAGATCCACAGCCTACTAGAAACTTTGAAAACTTACATTATAATAATTATGGTAAAGAAGTTACTGAAGGTATGTTAATATTATTTCCAGGTTGGTTAGCACACAAAGTGCCTGTTAATACTACAGAAGAAGAAAGAATTGTTATATCTTTTAATTTAGACTATCCTACTTTTTAAACCACTTGGCATATAATGTCATTAAACCAATAATAATACCAATACTTAAAGATATAAATGTTAATATAGGATTTAATACTTTAGTCCATCCTATAATCGTTGAAAAAAAACTTATACTTCCTCCTAGTTCAGGGTAATTGCTTAAAATTTTTAAAGTATCTTTCACTTTACTTGTTTGATTCTTCCCATTTTTTTAAATCTAACATAGGTAACGGTTTTTCTATGGTATGATCTTTTAATTTATCGTTTTGTATTGCTACTTTATTTCCACCTTTTATATATGGTTTACCGTTTGCATGTCCTACTTCATATACAAATAAAATAGTTTTCCAAAATCCTACTCTTACTACTCTTGCTGGTCTATCATTAAATATTATAACATCATCAGTATTTAAATCACCACCAGCAAATACTTTTATGGCTTCAATTGCTGTTTCAATTGTATTTCTTCCCATTATGAAAACAAAAGCTAAAATAGCCATCCAACCATATTGACCAATTAAATTTTCTAAAGCTTCTTGTTCCATTTAAATTCATTTATTGCATCATTGATTGTTTAGCTTCTTCTGATACATTAACATCTCCTGTTAAACCAGAAGGAACGTTTGTCATAAGAAATTGTGCAAGGTCTTGATCTGACATATCTTTATTAGGACCTAGACCTGCATCTCTTAAAATAACAATTTTATCCTTTACATTATCTGCATTCATAAAACTACGAAATGCTTGGTCATCCATAAGTTGATTAAATCTAGGAGCCCACATTATATCATCTTGCTTAATACCTAAAGGTCCTTTGTTTTCTATAAGTCTATTCCAAACATTGATATGATCTTTAGCCATCATTTCTTGTTTTCTTTGCTCTTCTGTTTTCGGTGCAATACCAAAACCAAAGGCATCATGTTGTTCATTATGCATATTATCTCCTAGTTAAATCTATTTCTAAACATGTTAATTAAACCTCTAATAGGCCTTCTTCTTGCTGGCGGAACATTAACGTTTAATTCATTTCCCTGACTATTAACTCCAAAATTTAAAGAGTATTCTTGATTTGGGTCTATTTGATAATTTTCAGGACCTTGTGTAGGTTGATTATTCATTATATTGTTCATTAAAAGGTCACTTTGTGGTAAAAAAGTAGGAATGTTAGAAGGATTGTCCATATTCATATTCATATTTTCTTGGTTAACATTCATAGGAGTATTAGTTCCATAACCAAAAGGATCTAATCCTTCTGATTGTCTTTTTTGATTTATGTAGTTTCTATAAGCAAACTCAGTATTATTACCAAACATTCCATCTACAGCAAGTGGATTACCTTCTGAATCTACAGCTCCTGCAGCATTTAATGCTTTTTGTATATTCATAACTTGTTGTTTATCTCCAAAATCAATATTACTAGTATCAATTTCCATACTACCATATCCACTTGTATTATCTACATCTATTCCTGTACCTTCTTTAGCAAATGGAGAAAATTGACTGGTAAAAGCACCAGGTGTCCAAAATTGATTCTTCATCTGTCCTGCTATTCCTAGTAAAGGTAGCATTTCTGTTATTGTTTCTATCATAATAAGTTCTCCATTTCCGATAGTTCTCTGTTAATCATATTTTCACGAGCCTCTAATACTTTTGCTCTATCTATTCTACTTCTTACCTTATCTAAAGGTAATCCAAAAAATTGTTGTAATGCTCTTCCTTCTATCGTTCCGTAGGGTTCGTCAACTGTTTTATCAATAGACCTAATCATACGTCCAAAAGGAAACATTGTATACATATGGTAATCTGCAAATCTTTCCCAGTCTTTATTTATTAAACTAGAAAAAGCTGCCATTGGTATTCTAGCAACAGGAGGAGTAACAATATTTAAAGGTGCTACTGGATAAGGCCATTGTCCAAAAAAGGCTCTATCTCTTTCCTTCTTGTTGCCATATAACCATTCTCCTGTTTCTTGTATCCAATCGTATGGAGGTGGCAATGTTGTGTCAAATAAACTATATGCATAAGCAGTACCAAGTGCCATAACAAACATGTTAATAGCGAAATCTGTTTTAAACTTTTCAAACTCTTTAGTACCTGGTTCAAAATCGTAATATGAGGCTTTTCTTAGCATCTCTTTACGAACTCTAGCCGAATTAAACACAAATAATTTAAAACGAGAAAACACTTTTCCCAAGGCTGTTCTCATAAAAGATGGTCTAAATGAACTATGATATATAAATTGAGTTGCTTCTACACCTCTAAAACCTGCTTCCATAACAGCTGGATCACTAAGTGATAAATCTAAACCATATTTACCCCAATGTTCCATATACTCAACTGCATGTGTTAAAAAAGAATCTCTTCTTAGTTTACGTTCAGAAAACTGCATAGGTAATGCTGCTAAGCTTTCGACTTGCTTTTCTACTCCGTATTTTTTAGCAATCTCAAATAATGTTTTATCAGACATTTCAGGATCTCTTGCAAGTTTTTTAGAAATATCTTTAGCAAAATCTTTTAAGTTTTGTTTTACTACATTATTAGATTTAGCAAAAGTGCTATTTACTTCTAACTCTGTTTGTATAAAAGACTCTGTTATTCCATTTTCTTCTAAGTATCTATTTAAATCTTTAACATTTTTTACAGACTTTCCATCTTGAAACTTTAATCTATAATTACCATTAAGGTCTAATATTAAATTTTTATTTAACCAATTATTTCTATTAACTCTAGTAAGATTTTTTAATCCACCTCTACTTATTGTCATAGTACCACCACCAAATAAATTACCTGTCATAATTTTAGTATGACCTAATAATGTAAGCAAATTGTATTTAGCTTCCATTCTACCCCATTTATGTATAGCTCTATTTAAAGACTGCATATGTGCTTCTTTTTGAGCTGCATATAAAGCAGGACTTGTTTTTTCTAACTTAGGATCTGGACTAGGAATTATATTTTTACTAAAAGGTACTTTACGTCCTAACTTTTTAAATCTTTTTTCAATAGCATCGTAAGTATCTATAATCTTTTGATCACTTGTGAGGTAATATCCTCTACGTTTAAACTTAGGATCTGCTTGTACAAAATTATCTAACACATCTTTATTAAAAGTACTAGCAAAACCTAAAGAGTTATTAGCATACTCTCTTAAATATAAAACCCAATCTTTTGTTCTATTACCAAATGGTTTTGCTTTTTCTAACTGACTTAATCTAATATCAGATTGTATTTTAAACATGTTTCTATACATGCCTCTAATAAATCCTTCTTTATATAAATTAATTGCATTGTGTGTATTATCCCAACCAGGCATATTCTTAGCAGATCGTTTTTTAGCAGATGTAAATATATTTAAAGAAGATAAACCTTTGTCATCTTGTTGACTATGAAATACTCTAGTATCTATACCAAAGCCTTCAATCTTAGTAAGTTCTTCTGCTTCTTTTTTAGTCTTACCTTCTGCTATTTTACTGTTATAAAAATCTTCTAAATGTTGTTTTTTAAACAACTCTATCTGTTTCTGTGTTTTTTTATTTCTACCAAAATTTAGATGCGGTACATAAGACTCTGGGTTTTGTTTACCAGTAGGCTCAAATTTAACTTTAAAATTACCTCTCATTATATAGTTAATTTCTCTTAGTATATCTAAAGGTACAGTAACTTGTTTACGTTCCATCATTGGTTCTATAATAGTTTTTTCAATATTCTTAATATTTAAACTACCATCTTTGTTAAACTTTATATACTTATCTCTATCTTTTTTATTAGCATATATATACTTATCTCCAAACTGCTTAAAATCTTCTGTAAACTTTTTATCTGTTATTTCTATCAATTGATCTAAAGTTTTTTCTTTACCATCTACCATAAACTTCTTTTTAGATAAACGTTTATAATCAGCAGTTAGTTTATAATCTCCAGGTTTAATACCTGTTTCAGGATCTCTACTTTCTCTTAAACTAAATACTAACTTGTTTACTGATTCAGCATCTTTTTCTTTTAATCTTAAATGCGGGTATCTTCTTTTATTATATATAGAAACATTTTGCATATTTGTTTCCATTTGTGTATTACTCTTATTCATAAAATCTTTTAATTCACCCATAGTGCTAGTAAATCGTTTAACTTTACGTTTATTAATACCATCTCTTGATCTTACAGGCAACTCCATTTCTGCAAAAAACTTATTCTCAAAGTTTTGCATGTACAAATCCATGTATTCTGGAGATGCTCTAAATGCAAAGTCAGGTAATTTATTACCCCTAGATGTAAATCTAGTATCTGCATCTTTTAAATAATTGTTAATTGCATTTATATCTTTTATATCTATTAAAGACAAGTCTTTAGTATCTATACCACCTTTGTTTTGTAACTGCCAGTTAATATAAAAATCTTCCAAATTATCTCTTATAATCTCATTTTTGTTTATTCTTGTAATAAACTCTTGTACCATTTTTAATTCAGGATCTGTAATAGCTCTGCTTTTTAAATACTCTGCTTGATCTTTTGGTACAAATTTTTCTACTACTTTCTTTTCTATAACTTGTTTAGGTGTAGAAGGCTCTGGTTCAAATTTAAATATATCTTTAGATATTCTATCACCTTCTTGAAAATCATTAAGTTTATTAAATATTCTTTCTTGTCTATTTAAATAATACTCTAAAGAATTTTGTTCAATACTTTTTGATTGCCAAGGAAATTTAGAAAAGGGAGTTTGTACACTTTGCGTATAAAAAGGACTTAGCAACCAAAGATCAAAATAAGTATTAAGCTCTTCTTGCAATTTAGGCATATCAGGATTTCTTTTAGAATATTCTATATCAACTCCTAATCTTTTTAATTCATTAACAATTTTACCAACATGTATAGCAAGATTACCATTTTTATAATTAATGACTTGCCTATCAAATAACTCGCTACTAGAATGTTTTAATTCAACATCTGTAAATCTATTAGGATCGCTGTTATATGATGTTCTTTTAATCCTAGACGCTTCTTCTGCTATAGGTTTTAAATATTTTCTTACAAACATAGCTTTGCTTTTTTTAGATATAGGTAGCGAATCTATTATTCTATATAAATCATAACCTTTTTCTGTTATAGAAACATAACCTGATACTGCTTCTAAATCTCTTTCTAGCATATATCTTATATTTTCATAATTAGTACCTTTATTTAAAAGCTTAATTATATTTCCAGTGTTAGATTTATATCCTGTTAATTGGTTTATTTCTTTTATTATAGAGTCTGGTATATTTTGTCTTTTTTCTAAAAATTTACCTATATTATTTACTAACTCAGTATGTTTTCTAAACATTGCTTCTTCAAAAAAAGATTCAGTAATCTTCATGTCTTGCATTTTTCTACCAACAAAACTACCAAAACTATCAAAGTCTTTAACATTAGAGTTTCTTATAATAGATTGCATTTGTGAAAATGATATATCAGCTTTACCTGGATCAATAGAAGTTCTAACTCTAATTATATCACCTAAATTACTTTTAGATAGCATACTAAAATCAAGGTCTTGAACTTTATAAGGCTTCCCTGTTTTTTTATTAACAAGAGACACTTTGTTTTTTGTAATAAATATTTCTTTAACTAGCATATCAGGGAATTTTGTAAAATCAATCATAGTTGGGTAATTAGAAGAATCAGCAGATCTATTAGTTATTTCTCTTCCTAATTCTATTAATCTTTCATAACCACCAGGTTTCAATTCTAAATCTATTTTAGCATATTGTTTTCCATCCTTTTTAGAAATAACTGGAATATTATTTAACACTCCATTGTTGCCCTTTTTCATAACTACATCTGCAATAGAAATTAAATTTTCTTTTGCTACAAGACCTGGACCTAATCCTTGATTACCTTTAGCTGCTGTTTCAGCAACTCTTCTTCTTAAAGATGGAGAATACTTACTTGTAACTGTTTTATACTTTTCTACTTCAAATGGATCGTTTCCAAATAACTTATCGTTTTTTTCTCTTTTAGAGTCAAGCATACGATCATCTCTTTCCCATTGTTTTGCAGCCTTTTTAGTAGCTTTATGAAGCTCTCGTGGCATACCTTGATATATAAATGCAGAATCACTATCTTTATCTGCACCACCTAAGTACGCATTATCCTTTGCATTAGTGGTAATTGAGTATCCTTTGTCACGAGTAAAACCAGCAAACTTAAGAGCACGTGTACCAGACATACTATCAGAAGGAACACGAATAACAAGCATTTCAAGATCTGGATCGTTAACATTTTTACCAGACTTATTCCAAGCTTTTTCAAGCGTCATCTCCTTTCCTTTATAAATAACACTCATATTTCTATGACCATAATCTAATTTAAAAAATCCTGGCTTAACATCGTTTGTATAAGTAGTAACAGGATCTTTAGGAGATAACCATGCTTTAGTAGCATATTTATAATCAGGTGCATATAATCTTTTTAAAAAGTATTTCTTATAAACCTGTTCCCAAAACTGTCTAGAATTACGACCTGCTACTCTTTGTGATTGTGAAAAATTAGATGCATCTAGTATTCTATTATTCCTGTAAATAAATTGAGTATATTCTTCAGGTGTAAATGTATCAATATCTTCTAATTTACCATCTTTACCTTGTCGTGCTATTTGCCTAGCAAACTTTTGTGCAAGTTTAGAATTACCATGG
>CEON01091154.1_pt1 | contig 18774 bp, 21 predicted proteins | sample 530291 | NCBI WGS metagenome assembly CEON01 (sample SAMEA2619888, study PRJEB7988) | marine metagenome | biome: marine biome (ENVO:00000447); feature: surface water layer (ENVO:00002042); material: "saline water (ENVO:00002010), including plankton (ENVO:xxxxxxxx)" | depth 5 m
CTTATTCGTCCTGCCGGTGTCCCAATCAAGACTTTTGGTGGTACAGCATCTGGGCCTGACATTTTGATTTCCGGTGTAGAAAAGATTTGTAAAGTTCTTGATGGTGCTATTGGCAGAACAATGACATCTGTTGAGGTTCTTGACTGCATGAATATCATCGGTTCTATTGTTGTTGCCGGAAACGTTCGTCGTTCCGCAGAGATTGCTGTAGGTAGCCTTGATGATGAGGATTACTTGATGGCAAAGCGGTGGGACTTGGGAGACATTCCTATTGAGCGTGCGATGTCAAACAACACTGTGTTTGTTTCGCCAGACCAGATGAAAGACATGCCTGATCTTATTTGGGAAGGTTATAAGGGTAACGGGGAGCCGTATGGTTTCTTCAACCTTGAGGCTTCTCGGACATATGGTCGAATGGGCGAGGAACGACCAGACCACTCAATCGTTGGTGTGAACCCATGCGCTGAGATCCCTTTGGCAAACAGAGAGTCATGCAACTTGTCTGAGTTGTACTTACCCATGATAGACTCACCAGAAGAATTAATTGATGTTGCAAAACTTCTTTACAAGGTTCAGAAGGCAACTTCAGCACTTTCATATCTTGACCCAGCGTCTGACAAGATTACATCTAAGAATATGCGTTTGGGTCTTGGGGTAACTGGCGTTACTCAGGCTATGGACAAAGTGGACTGGCTTGATGAAGCGTATGTGGCCCTTCGTGAGTTTGATGCAGAATGGTCTGCCCATCGTGGTTGGCCAGAGTCAGTCCGACTTACAACTATTAAGCCTTCAGGCACATTGAGTCTACTACCGGGTGTTACGCCGGGTGTGCATCCAGCGTTTAGCCAGTATTTCGTCAAGAGAATGCGGATGGCTTCCTCAGATATACTTGTAAATTATTGCAAGAGTAAGGGATTTTATGTTGAGCCTCTGCGAAACTTTGACGGCACAGAAGATGACAGGACAGTCGTAGTTGAATTCCCATGCGCTTTCCCAGAAGGAACAATTCTTGCTGAAGATATGACTGCCGTTGAGCAGATGGATCTGGTTAGAAAACTTCAGAAAGTTTGGGCAGACAACGCTATTTCGGTGACTGTCTACTATCGTAGTCATGAACTAGAAGGAATCAGAGAATATCTAGCAGAGCATTGGTCTGAGATGAAGTCTGTTTCATTCTTGTTACATAGTGAGCATGGGTTCGATCAGGCTCCAATGGGTGAACTCACAAGGGAAGACTATGAGAAGGTTCTTTCAACAACGTCACCTTTGGGCGAAAAACTGTCTGGTTCCACAATTATGAGTGACGATGACTTTGATGAAGAGTGTGCTACTGGGGCTTGCCCGATTAGATAGTTTACTGATAAGAGTTGCAATTCAGCGCAAGTTAGTCTACTAAGTTATGATTGTACCGGAATCAGGCTAACCCCAAAAGGAGGAGATTGTGGATATCGGTTAAGCCGGTAGCCGATGTAAAAACAATCATCATCTACGAAACGGGGTCTGGCTTGAACTGGACCCCGTTTTCTTATTAGAATAGAAGCATGATTCGACTTCGTGATCTACAGAGTAGGAAAGTAAACATTTATTTAGGTTATCTTGCCGATCTTCTTGAAACCACAAGGCTGTCAAAAGCGGCCCCAAGAGACGAGGAAGATAGACTTTCTTTACCTTTTGCCCTAGCAGTTCTATGCGGTGCTAACCAAAAGTGTATAAGTGACGATTTTGATTACTTGATTGACCAAGTACCGAGCCAGTATGTTCCCATGTTTATTACTTGTTGGGAAGTTATTGAAGCAGAAGTGGATCACGACATTGTTTTATGGTCAGAGGATGTTGGTACGGCACGAACTGTTAGCAAAATTAGGAATCTTTCTAAAGTTATTGAACACGCCTAGATTTGTCCAAATGTCCATTTGACACACTTTTGCATTTCCAGTATCATACAAGTATGAATCATAACATACGCTGGAAAAAGCATTACGACGCACTGTTGACATATTCACATCGATATGGAGATGCTCTTGTTCCTAGCGGGCATGTTGAGTTTGCCGACTCTGGAGAAGAGATAAACCTTGGCAATTGGGTGAGTTACATGCGCACTCGTTATCGCCAAAACGCTTTATCAAATGAGAGAATTTGCTTACTAGAAGAAATTCCATCTTGGGACTGGGGACCAGTGCGACCTGGCCCCAAATCAAGAGACATAGTTTTGGAAAGGAATCAAGTAATCAAAAGTAAATACAACAGTGGGCAATCACTATCAGGCATTGCTAGGGAATACGGATTATCAAGACAAAGAATCCATCAAATAGTTAAGGAAAAGGTATGAGTAAAAATAATTCATCTGATTGGGAAAGTCTTTTGTCAAGTTTGACAGAAGAGAACAGAGAAGATAGTCAAGAACCACCCAAATTTCTTGCGTTCACTTCGGCGATATTTGCATTTATATCATTAGTAGGCGTATCCGCAGTAGTGGTTATGCTTATCAATATGGTAATAAACTCAGCATGGCCAGAATTGACTGCGTTATCGCCTGGTATAGGCTACAGAAACGCTGCTTTTCTTTCTGCTTTGATTTGGTTTATAACGTTTATCAAACTTGGGATTACTTCTAACGTCTCAAAGACTGAGAGTAAGTAATGAACAACATACTGTGCGGCAGTTGGGAAGAGTCTGCCAAAATACATGTTCAAGAGATTTGGAAGTACAAAGAGATAAGTCCACCTGTTGAGAGTGTCAATGATGCCATTAGGGTCCACTTGGACTATATGATTGACGAGTACTTCAACGCAAAGGCAACTCCACTAAAAGCAGAGTGGCGGATTATGGCTAAGTTGGCTATTTTGGCTAGTGGAGAACTAGATCAAATAGATACTTGGACTATTTTGTGTGACAAGCAGAGAGATTATGGGCCAAACAACATTGCTAGATTTGGACAGTCAGGTTTACTCTTAAGACTCCACGACAAGGTTGCTCGAATGGAGAACCTACTAAACAATAACAAAGATGCCAAGAACGAATCCCTACACGATACCTACTTAGATATAGTTGGTTATTCTGTGATTGGTTTGATGTTGTTAGACGATACTTTCTTTGCGCCTCTCATGTCTAACTAGTACCAGAAGATAAGGTAGTTGCGGTATCATATAAAAGTAGAAGATCTTTTTTAGGAGTGATACGATGCCAGAACCAGTAGAGATTGTAGATAGCGAGCGTCGGCGTGGTAGAGGGAATGCTAGGCCTAGACGGGCCGGTCTATTGACTAGATTGCGTAGACGTTTAGCCCGACTGCTTAATAGGGGCGCAGATAATCTTGATAGGCGTGCAGGCAGAAACCGTGCTCGTGCTCGTCGTTAAGTTTAGATAAGGTGTATTATGGCGTTGATAACTGTTTCAGACTTAGCAACATACATGGATATTTCCTTTACTAACACGCAAGAAGACGCTGTTACAATGGTAATTGAAGGGCTACAATCTGAATTAGAAGCATATCTTAGGAGACCTATTGAGCAAAGTGCTTATACGGAAACCTATAGAGTTCCAGAAGTCGGTAGGGGTGTGGTTAACCAACAGTACTACTACAACTATCCGACAAATCCAGAGACCACGCTAACTTCTCCTGGAATTATTTATGCCCCTGTATACACTTTGTATTTGGATAATAGCCCTGTTGTCTCAGTTGCATCCGTTTCAATAACTCCTGCCACCGCTTCGGCTACTGCTACAGCGCAAGTCGCTGAACAGGATTATGTTGTCAGAAAATATGGGATTGATCTTTTCAACGCTTATGCCAATGATAGAGTTACAGTCACATACACCGCTGGATTAGATGGAACAAACATTAAAGTTTTCAAGTCTCTGCTTTTGCGTGCGGCCACCAGAGAAGTTCAGAATATGCATGACGACACGGTTGGACTAAAAGATCTGACTACTCGTAATGTTGCCCCACTTGAGACTGGGTTTTCTGAACGAGAACTCCAGAGTATTAAGAGGTATCGCAGAGTAAGGGTTTCGTAACATGGGCAAGTACATGAAGGTTACGAAAGTAGACACAAGTGCGCTACGAAGAAGATTCATGGCGATGTCTCGACGTGCACAAAACTTTACACCCGTCTTTAGATGGATGATGCAAGAGTTGCAAAAAGCACATAGGGATAACTTTAGAACTGAAGGAACCACGTCAGGATTCCCTTGGCAACCACTAGATCCCCAGTACGCTTCTTGGAAGTTGGCTAATTATGGAGCGAATGGGATTTTAGTCAGGTCTGGAGACTTAAGAAATAGCCTAACTTCTATGAATAGCAATAGAGGGGCAGTCAGAGATATTGGTCTTAGGACGGCATACTTTGGTACAACAATAGGTTATGCTAAGTTTCATCAATCGGGCACGTCAAACATGGCACAAAGAAAGCCTTTGTTTGTTCCAAAGATGATGGCGCATGATGTTGCTAGGGCGACTGGTGAGCATATAGTTTATGGGTCAGTCGGAGAAGTTTATTCTAACTTGAAGAGGGGGTTTGGCGTATTATGATGTCTGGAGCCAGATTGGCAAAATCTTATGTAAGTAATTACTTGGCTAATGATTTACCTCCTCGTTTAATCACTTACAGAAACCACTGGGGGTTAAGTGAATCACAACTTCCAGACCCTAGAAAACTGCTTACTTTTGAGCCGTTTACTTTAGATACTTGGCCCACCATAATTTCTTTAGTTATAAACACTCGGTCTATTGATCGACAGGGGTATGAGTACGACTTTGACCCTAACTATAGGGTTACTTATGAGATGAGAACTTACATTTGGACACGAGCAAATGGTGCACAAACTGTAACAGAGCAGAGAGATAATTTAACTGCTGTTGTTAGGGAGTCGTTGATGGACGGACCATCATTGTCATCATATGACAGCACTGTTCCTTGTTACCCAAAAATAGACGAAAGTACGATAAGAGAAGAATTTTCTGATTTAACTTTGATTAAAGGTGAAAGACTTCTAGCCGGTGCCTATGTAGCGTATGATTTGTCTCTTGAAGAAGTGGTTGATCACACACCACTTGGAGTAATGCAATCACATGAAAATACTGTTTCAAGAATAGCAATTACAGCAAACGCCCCAACAAACGTTATTGCAGTAGCGGGAAATGCTCAGGCAACTTTGAGTTGGACTACAAACACTTGGAATGGCGGAGTATACGAAGTCACGGGTTATCAGATACAACAAAGCACAGATAATGGGTCCACGTTCACTACTGTAGTTGCAGATACTGGGTCCCTTGACACAGCAAGAACTATTACTGGATTGACTAATGGAACAAAATACTTTTTCCGAGTGGCTGCTTTAAACCAAGCGGGAACAGGTGCTTTTTCTGCCAATAGTTTGGGCATTACGCCAAGCGCCTCATAGTATTTATAGTTCCAACGATTTCTAGACACTCAGTGGTAGTATAATAAGTGATAGAGCAGGCGCTAATGCGCTTTGCCCTCAGGGCATGTTCAATACTGGTATTGTTAAAATCTAAGGAATATGGAGGCTTAAAATGCCGGGAGTAAACGTCACAACAGCAGTGCGTAGCGGTCCTGTGGGCACTGGAGACATCGTGGCAGGTCAATTATTTGTCGTTGGTGAGACAGAAAGAGGGTCAACAACTGAACCCACCCTTCTTCGATCATTCAGTGACTACACGACCTATTATGGAAATTATCAGTCAGGGAGCCTTTACTCACATGTGAAGACATACTTTGACGAGGGAGGCTCACGCTGTTATGTTATGCGTGTGATAGGATCAGGTGCTGCCGCAGGTAGCATTACCCTCAACGATTCATCAGGATCAGCGACTCTAGATATCAACGCTAAGAATGTTGGTGCTTGGGCAAGTAACCTAAAGATTGAAGTTGCCACTGCTGATGTTTCTGGATTTAAAATTAAAGTCGTCTTAGATGGTGAGTTAATACTCACAACAAGAGACCTAACAAGCGTTACAGATGCTATAAATGTTCTTAACGCTTCTTCAGTAGCACACTTGCTTGAAGCGGTTGATAATACAACCTCTGCAAACAACCCTGCTACTTTATCATCCACCGCACTTTCCGGTGGTTCAAACGGTTCTGCTGTAGACGAGACAACCATTTCGGCTGCTTTGGCTACAGACACAACTAAACTTAGTCCGAACCTAAAGAGTGGCGCAATTGCCGCTCCGGGTCGTGGGCATGGCGACAGTCCTTCAAGTCGTGTAATTTATGACGCTTTGAGAGATCATGCTGCCGCTAACAATCGAATTGCTTTGTGTGACTTTGCTTCAGGCGAATCAGCAGCGAATGCTAAGGCAAAAGCCGCTGAATACTACGCTGATAGTAAAGCATCTTACATGGCATTCTATTGGCCACAGATTAAAGTTCCTGTTCCTAACGCATCAGAGTTGGCAACTGGGACTAGCGCACTTCAAGGTGCAACTTTGACCATTTCTCCTTTAGGATTTGTTGCTGGTGCAAGAACCAGAGCAACCCAAGAGGCTGGTGGTCCATGGCGTGCAGGCGCTGGCCAAATTTCATCAGCATACACTGTTAAAGATCTCGCTACAGATGTAACACCTGCTACAGGTGATGCACTTGACGAGGCTAGAGTTAATGCTTTGAGAAAGATTGGCACGTCAATTCGTGTGTATGGTGCACGATCAGTTTCCAATGATGAGGCAAACTGGCGATACATCACCATGCGAGACACAATGAACTACATCACACTCGGTATTGAAGATCGTATGGAACAGCATGTGTTCCAGACAATCGATGGACGTGGAAACTTGTTTGGTCTCATTAGAGGCTCAATCAAGGCATTCCTTGAGCCAATCCGTGTTGCCGGTGGTTTGTATGAAGCATACGACACTAATGGTGCACTTGTAGATCCGGGATACAACGTGGTTGTAGACGGAACAATTAACCCTGCTACTCAACTCGCTACTGGCTTAGTTAAGGCTCAAGTTGGTGTAAGAGTGTCTGGAGTCGCAGACTTAATTGATATAGTAATTACAAAGAGTAACTTATCAGCCCCAGTAATCTAAGGAGTAAGGTAAATGGCTAAAGCAACTCAGAGACAAATTGTTGCCAAGATTTCTCCGGTAGTCGATGTTCCTGGTCATATTCCGGGACCCGAATTTCCGAAGTACTTTGCGACTGTTAGTGGTGGCGAAATAAGCGCTTCTGTGGAAAAAGTTTATGATGGTAATAGTACCTTTCCAGAGGTATTATGTGCGCCAGCAGAAATTGGAGACATAACTGTAAGCAAGTTCTATGATCCAGAGACTGATGGTGATGATGACCACGCAAAATTGACTTCACTTCGTCAATTAGTGGGAATGACATATTATGATATTATCATCTACACGACCAACTGTGAACTAAAAGTTCCGGGTTCAGAGCGTACTTACGCAAAGGCCCTTCTTGTTGGACTAACAGAGCCTGATGGCGATGCTTCATCAGGTGCACCTGCAGCGTATTCATTGACATTCTCAGTGAGCACAGTAGCAGCCATCTAAAGTTTAACTAAAAATTTAATTAGATTAGGTGTCACCTAGCGGTGGCACCTTTTCTTTTTCTATCTACTTGACGCTAGCGACAAATTTTAGTATTCTATTTAAGTAGTTATTCTCAATTTGTAAGGAAACAAAATGGCTATACCAACAGTATCAAGTAGAGTTAATATTAAAGACTTGCACCCAAAGTTTAAACAACGTCTTGAAGCATTCTTCGCCGATCCACGAATCAAAGGCAAAGTGTCTGTTTCTTCTGGTGTTAGGACGTACCAACAGCAGAAGTACCTGTATGACGGGTACAAGAGTCGCCGTCCGGGGTTTAATTTGGCGGCCAACCCGGATCGAGTAAATAGCGCAGGGTTTCAAGGGTCTTACCACATGAGCCAACCTAAATTCCAAGGGTATGGTTACGCAGTAGACTTTAGAATCGTAGGCAAGGGTATTACAACTACACAGGTTAATGCTATTGCTAAAGAGTACGGTATTGTTAAGACAGTTCCTTCTGAGTGGTGGCATCATCAACCTTGCCGTGTAAGTGGAACAAAAATGGACTGGTTCCCCGTAGGCAAGGAAAAGAAACTTCCTAAGGCTGCTTCTGTTAAGAAAGAACAGGAGAATGTGTTTGCGTTTATTGGGGAAGCGATTAAAACTACGCTTCGTAAAGGTGCAAAGGGACCTGTTGTAGAGTTCTTACAGAAACTCTTAGATAAGAATGGGTACAAACTTTCAAACCGTCCTAAGAAATATTCTGGTGTAGACGGCGATTTTGGTCGTATGACTGATCGTGCTGTTCGCCAGTTCCAGAAGGATGAAGGTCTAGTTGTTGATGGTATAGTTGGTCCTAATACTTGGGGCCGACTCATTGACTAGTTGACACACACTTATTGAAAGAGGTATTATACATTTATGAGTGATGAAATAATTGAGGTTGCTTCGGCTGAAGCCGAGGCTCCCACTGCTAAGAAAAAGACCAAAAGGATCACGGTCCTTGACCAATTGAAGGAAGAAATCTCAAAAGAGGTTACTCGACCTGATATTGAGATTAGTGTTCCTGAGCGAAAAGGTGTAACAGTTAGATTTTCTCCTAACATTACCAATGATCAATTAAAATCTTGGAGGAGAAACTCTACTAACAGAAAAACTGACGAGTTAGACTCTATCAAGTTTTCTTGCTATGTTGTTGGTCAGACTGTTTCCGGTATCTACTTTAATGATGAGTTGGTACTAGATGATGACGGAAATGCTATCACATTTGCTTCTCCAGTCATTATGGAGATGACTGACACCGATCGACCATTACCAGACGCAATCCGTGCGTTTTATGCGGTTGATCCCCACCTAGAATCTGTTGCGCTAAAAGTTCTAGACTACGCTGGTTACGGCGATGATGTGGACGCTGAGGACCCTACGAAGGGCTAGTTGAAGAATTAGCCGGTGATGTCAGGATCAGATCGGCGGCACGGCTAGCCGAAGCCTTCCATACAGATCCAATTGAGATACTGAGAAGCGACTACGATGAGTGGTTAATACGCTTGGCTACTGCCACGGCCCTTTCTAGAGATCAAAAAGAAAGGGAAAGAAAGCGGCAAAATGCCCAAGGTGGTTACTGAATTAGGGCTGGGAATTTCTGTACAATAGTTACAGAGGTTCCCAGTCTTTTTTTATTGTGAGGCAACATGGCTGTTGAAGAAAGAGTAGTAATTAAGGTCGAAATTGATGCAGACATCAATAAAGACCTTGCTGCTATTGAACGCCGTATAAAGGCTCTTGAAGATCGCACAAAGTCGTTCAATAAAACTAACAGAGACTTAGATAAAACTACTGATAAACTTGATAGACGATTCAACCGGATGGGCAATGCCCTAAAAGGTTTTATGGGGATATTCTCCAAGTTTATCACCATGATGGGGAAGTTTTCATTTATTGCTCTCGCTGGTCAACTTGCTTTGTTTACTGCTGGTTTGTTGGCGGCTAAAGCCGCTCTTATAACTGGTCGAGCGGCCGTAAAACTTTACGACGTTGCTTTGAAGGGTTTGTCGGTCACGGCGGCAGCGGTGGCTACTGCATTGGCAGTTGCTGCGGGAGCAATGCGACAGTTCCAAGAAGCCCAGATGGCACCCCTGTTGGGCGGTGGAATGGGTGGAATGCGTAGAGCGAGAAACTTTACTAGTGGTATAAGTTCACGAAACTTGGGTTTGATGGGCGGTGAGTCATCTGGTGCTATAACTCAGTCATTGGCTAGAAGTGGAATTAGAGGCTCTCAAGCAAACGCTCTTATTACTCAGTTAATTAATTTGGCCGGTGGAGACGCTAAGGCTGCACAGCAATTAGCGGCGTCAATATCAACCAAAAACTTTAGCGCTGCTTCAGAAGCGATTAAAGGCGCACAAGGTTTCCGTGGTGGTTCTTTAGCCGGTGTTAGTACTTTTGGTGGATTGATTTCTACAGTTTCAGCCGGTGGTGCTACTGCCGATGCGTATCAAGGTGCTGGCAGACTGATGGCAGACACCTTTATAGGTACTATGAAAACTCAGTTTGCTGGTGTCAAAAATCTTTTTGCTGACATGGGTGAACCGCTACTCGGCCCTTTCCGAAATGCTTTTCTTCAAATATCTAGCATTATCAAAAATGACATTATAACTTTAACAGCGGTAATACAAAGATTTGGTGCAGAGTCGTTTGCTCCCACGCTTGTTTCAGTTGTTGATTCTATTTCTAAATTTATAAAAGAGAATATTCTTAAAGATTTAGCAAACATTGAAAAAATGGGTGAAAGTTTTGTTGGCTTCTTTAGGGCAGTTAAAAACTTTTTCACAGGCATGGGAGATTTCTTTGGCAAGTTTGAACCAGCGGCCAATGTTTTAATTGATGTTTTTAGAGCCTTTGGTAGTGGCGCTGGTGGACGAGGGCTTTTCAGGCAGTTCAATGAGTTGATCTTAGATAATGCTGATAACTTTAAAAAGTTTGGTGAAGCCTTTGGTAGTGTTATTGGGGCGTTGTTTGACCAACTTAAAAGTGGGCAAGGGTCTTTCTTTGAGAAGTTGCCACTGATAAGTGAAGTTCTTGATAAAGTCGCTACTCGTGTTATACCAGCGATGTTCAATTTGTTTAACACAATTCTTCCTGTTTTTGATCAACTTCCTTCAATTCTTGACGGGTTGGCTCAAGCGATGAATATGCTTGCTCCAATCATGGAAACAATTGTTGATATTTTAAGAGGATTGCTGATTGCGATTGAACGGGTAGGAGCACTTGTTACTGCGCCGTTTGGCGGTGGCGGTGGTGGCTTTATGCAATTTGCTGCTGTTGCAGGCATGGCAGTATTGGGAAAGAAAGCCGGTTTATTTTCTAAAGCAGGTAGAGGCGCTATGGCTGCTAGGGGTGGCGCTAAAATAGCCACTGGTGCAAGAAACGTGGCTGGAAATGCTAGAACTTTCCAAGCCGCTAGGAGCACTGCACTTAGCAGAAACGCTGCTGCAGGTGGTGGTCGAATTGCTGGTCAAGTCAGAGGAGCCAGATCAGGTGCAAATGCTATAACTAAAGGCGCCAAGTTAGGATCTGGCTTTGCAAATATGTCAAAATTTGCAAGAGGTGCTGGAATTTTGGGTGCGGGCTTCAGCGCTTTTGAAGTTGGCCAAAGTGCTTTTAACGCTTCACAAACTGGACAGTTCACTGGAAGCGGAATGCTTTCTGGTGCTATTGCTGGTGGAACAATAGGTTCAATGATTTTGCCTGTTGTTGGTACAGCAATAGGTGCCGCCATCGGTACTGCTGTTGGTGGTATTGCTGAAGGAATAGGCGCTCTAATTGGTCAAAGCCGAAAAAAGAAGCGAGGCAAAAAAGAAGTATCAAGGTTAATGGGCATCGCTGACGAGTTTGAAGTTGGCTCAGGTTTTGAAAAGTTTGAAGAACAAAGAATGATGGCGGAGTCCTTTGGTGCCGCCCTTGAAGCCGCAGTTGACGACGATGGCAAATTCACGGCAGACGGCGACACACGAGAGTTTGCTGACTTCTTAAGATCAATGGGAATTGACCCTGATTCTGTTCATAGAGACAACATGATGGCAGCGTTAGCCGAAGAAGGCATGATGGATCAGGTTCTTGAGAACATGGAAAACGCTCAAGAGTTTTACATTGCACAAATTGATAAGGTTGCCTCAGCAACAGGGCAAACCGCTGAACAAATTGCTGGCTTTATGGAAGCCTTTGGGATTGACGGTTACTCTAATCTAAACTTAGGTGGTGTCTCAGTGCTTGCTGGTTTGCATGCTTTAGACCCCATGGATAGAACACAGTCTTTTGTGGGTGACATTGATTTTGCCCAAAGCGCTATTGGTCGATCAAGTAGAAACGCATCAGCCAATGCTGCGTACAATGCCTTCGTTCAAGGTGGCATGACGGATGAAAGTGCCTTACTGGACTTCATTGAGAAAGGGGCTGTGGCTGAGGTTGCTCAGGGAGGCTCTGCTGATTTGGCTGGCTTATCAATGTTGTTGTTCTTGCAAGAAGCCCAAGAAAGAGGCGACTTTGGAAGCACAGACGTTATGGCTAATTTCGGTATTGGTGGTCAGATTGAGGGTCAAATCTCTTCTCTCGCTCAAGCCCACGGCGTATCAGTCGGAGACCTTGAATTGGCATTAGCCGAAGGTGGAACTTTAGGTGTGGATAACTTCCTCAAAGAGACAGAGGCTAAACGAAATGTTTACAAGAAGGGGATCTTTGAAGGAGATATATCTGCTTTAGGTACGGTCATGGACACCGAGCAACAGAATGCTTTCATGCGATACGCTAGGCAACAACTTATTGATGTTTCAGGGTTAGAGGGTAGCGACCGAGCATTAGGATATTCTGCTCAAAACCAAATACAAACCCTTGAACAAGTTGAGGCACTGGCCGGAGAAGGCGCAAGTCAATTAATGATTGATTACCTAACAGAGACCGGACAATACGAAAAAGACGCAAACGTACTATTACAAGAGATTGTCAACAACACCAAGTTACCTCCTCAGATTTTGATTGAGGGAGGCGTTGATGAAGGCGCTGGGGTCGCTACGTTACGAATTGACGTTCAGCAAATTGTTGAGGGTATTGCCGCAGAGAATCCAGATGGTTAGGAGTTTTAGATGCCTAGAATAAAAACAAGTTTCGTAAGTCTTGGATCAAATAGCGGACAGCCTTCTCAGATAAGGACCGCAAATCCTTTGCGTGCAAAATTAACAACACAGGGTCTTTTGGATGACGACGGAAACGATGCAAACATAGAAGTAGTTTTTCCGTTTGGTCCGAAAGACATATCACATGATAAAATTGAGGCAAGGTTTAGAGAGATTGCCCGACCTGGTAAGCAACCTTTGCTAGTTAAAGAAAATGAACAACTAAGAACAGTTAGTTTTAGTGCGGTGCTAGCCCATAAAGAGTCTGGTGGTGTTTTGCCTGTTGATGATTTGTTAGGTCAGATAGAAACTATTGCTGCTAATGGGTATAAGTGTAAGTTTATTTATGCCAATACTGCTCTGTCTTATTTCGTTAAAATAACTAAGTTAAGTTACAGTATTCAATATCGAGATAATGAAGGTTTGCCAATTAGGGCAGAAGTGTCCTTTCAGTTAACTGAGGCACCGATATTCAATCCAGACATTGTTCTTTTGAAAGCGATTTATAGAAATCCAAACATAACAACAGATCCTCCACCGGCCCCCGAACCACCTGAAGATGAGATAACTCAATACGAATGGTCGTCAATGCAACAGCCTGCTAGGTTTGCACAACTGTTAGAAAAACATGGTATCGGACCGGGAATGACATCAACTCCAAGTATTTCTAAGATTGACTATCTATACGAGCAGTCTAAGTCAGACATAGTTCCAACAGTGTTTAGGGCTAGTTAAAAGTTAGGGTAATTTTATGACAGTTACTGTAACTACTAGCGTGGACTCGCTAAGGATTGGTGAAATAGGGGACAAGATTGTTGAAATTCGTGATTCAGTTACACGTCTTCAGTATGACTTGTCAGCCTCAATGGTTAGCCAGATCAGCGTAACTGTCCACGACCCGCAACTTCAAATGCATAATAACAATTATTTTATGATTGGCCGAACAGTGCACTACCTTAAACAAAAGTTTGAGATAGCCGATGTTACTGTAACGCATGACTCTATAGACACCACATCTTTTATTGCTAGATTGCAAGCAACTCAAAAAATGAGAAGAGACAAAGGGCAAAAGTCTTTTGGCAATACGTCTCCTTCTGAATTTGCGGCAGCGATGGCAGCAAAGTTTGGTTTGAAAATATTTGCAGAAGACAGTCCTAGGAACGGAACAATTGTTCGAGAGTCAAATAAAAATAAAGATGAGTCAACTTTTGATGTTTTGCAAAGGCTAGCCAGAGATTTAGACTTTAGATTTTTTGAGGCAAAGGGAGTTTTATTTTTCGCTTCTGAAGAATTCATTGTAGAAAATTCAGACAAGTTTGAATTAAACGTTCCTTCTGAAGAAACTGATCCACACTTTATTTTAAAAAGCACTCTTAAAAGAAGCACTGACACTAAAAAAGCAGCCTCAGCGCAAATAACTTTACTTCAAAGTCCATCCTCGTTGTCAATCTACCCCGGTGCGGCTTTTAAAGTACTAGGCGTATCGCATTTTGACAAAAGTATTTTTATGGTTGATAAAGTTGCTTTTAATGCCGGACCAACTGCAAACATAACAATCAGTGGCACTTCTGTGTTCGAATCAGATGATGTTGCATGCGCACTTGAGGTATTCAAGCAAGGCTCAAAAGGCGAGTGTGTGAAAAGGATACAAATGGTTTGCAACACCACGGCAGATGGTATATGGGGTCCGATCACACAAAGACAAGTTTTATTATTCCAAAAATTAAATGGGTTGACACAAGATGGTATTTGGGGTCCAGAAGAATGGGAGAAAATCCAAGGAAACTTTGTAAAGCCAAGCCCAAGTGGGTCAGGTTCATCTAATACTACAGCAGAAGATTGGAGCGGTAGTGATGAGTTTGACATTGTTAACAGTGATGTTGACCTTAGTTCATTGGACTTAAATGCAGGAGCCACTACGCCACCAATACCAGATAATTGGAGACAATACTTAATAGATGCTGGTTATCAAAGCAATTTCTACGGAACTGGACAACCTAGTCGGCCTACAGCGCCACCAGATTGGCGATCAAGGATCATTGATGCGATAGGACATGGACCAATATAATGGCAAGAAGAAATTCACGAAACACTAATTACACCACAGGCTTTAGGCCTTCTGGAATTTACAACGGGGTTGTTGCGAAAGTTAATGGAAATCTAGTTGACGTAAAGATACCACGCATTGGTTTGGAAAACGTTTACTTTGACTGTCCCATTATTGGACCAACCCCTAGTGTGGGCGATAACATATTTGTTGGTTTCATTGAGGGCCAATCATCAACTCCTGTTGCATTCACTAGCAATGACGTGAACACGGGCGACATCGACTCTGTTGTTGCTGGTACGGCTTTAAGTGGTGGCGGTTCTTCAGGTGATGTTACACTAAACTTTGCGCCTTCAGAACTTTCGTCCGCCACAGTTTCTACGTCTGACAAAATTGTTATTGCAGACGCTGACGATAGCGACAATCCTAAAACTGTTACTGTTCAGTCAATAGTTGATCTTTCTCCGGGTGACATTACAGGTGTTACTGCTGGAACTGGTATAAGTGGTGGTGGTACGAGTGGATCGGTTACTGTTAACTTTGCTCCGTCAGAACTTTCTTCTGTAACTGTTGCTACCGATGATAAGGTTGTTATTGCTGATACAAGCGATAGCGATAATCCTAAGCATGTGACTGCTCAGTCAATTGCTAACCTTGCTGCATCGACGCCGGGTGGATCTACAAGCCAGATACAGTACAACAACTCTGGATCTTTTGCAGGCTCGGCTAACTTTACATTTGATGGAACATCTACGATCACGTTAACTGACACTACTGACAGTTCTGATGCTGCACCGATTATTGAGTTGTATAGAAACAGCGCTAGCCCTGCTGACGCAGACTACCTAGGTCAAATCAAGTTCCAAGGCGAAAACGATGCTGATCAAAAAGTCGTGTACGCCAAACTTACTGGTAAGATTGATGACGCTTCTGATACAACTGAAGACGGCATTCTAGAACTCATGCTCAAAAAGGCAGGCGCTAACAATATCGCAATGCGCTTTACTTCCACGGACATGAAGTTAATTAACGGTACCGGCTTAGAAGTTGATGGGGATGTGACGGTTGATACGGACACGTTGCATGTGGATACGACGGATAATCGTGTCGGTATCGGCACTACGTCGCCTGTTGCTGGATTGCACATCGAAGGCTTTAGTGATGCCGATCTTTCTTCTACAAACCATTACATCCAGTTGGGGGCCACGTCGGGCGATAACCTGCGTCTGGACAACAACGAGATCATGGCGCTGAATAACGGTTCGGCAGACACGCTCTATTTGCAGAACGACGGCGGTATACTTGCGGTCGGTACCAACACGGATAATAAAGTCGGCATCGGCACAAACTCTCCGGTCGCTGGACTGGACATTGCTACTACTGCTGGTGATCAGTGGACTACTAACGGTTGGGATTCTGGCATCATTCTTAATGCGGCTTCGGCGTTGCGTTGGCGTGAAGCAGGTGGTGTGAACTACGGGATCGGCAACTCTGGCGGAACCCTGTATTTCATGTCGTCCACCGACTCAGGCACGGGCGCTGCGGCTGATTACCGAATGGTTATTGACAGCAGCGGTCAGGTCGGCATCAACGACACCTCACCATCGTACAAACTGGACGTAAACGGCACGGCACGGTTTACCGATCAGGTTTATGTCCAGTCAATTCTGAACGTTACAAACGATCTGAAGGTGGACACGGACACGTTGTTTGTGGATGTGTCTGCGGATCGGGTTGGCATCAACGATTCTACGCCGTCTTACTCGCTAGATGTGGCAGGCACGATTCGTGCTACTGCCGACATTTACGCCAACGACGAAATTTATGTCGGGGCGAACGGCGGAGGTGACTCGCCTATTCATTTCTACGACGACAACTCAAACACTTGGCGCACCTTTAGGTGGGATGACTCATCGAATGAGTTTCTAGCCGAGCAAAACAACGGTTCCTCCTACCCCATCTGGACTCAATATAGATTCCGTGGAGGTTCTGACAACGTTGCTGTAAACAGTTCAGGGTATGGCACTATTGCACATGGTTTGCCCTCGACTCCATCTTTTGCTTTTGTCACTTCATATACGACACTGAGCAGTGATAACGACAATCAGTTAGCGTTCCCAGTAACTGGGGTGGACAGTACAAATATTACTTTCCGTGCGTACGAAATTAACGGAAATGGTAACTCAAACTACACTTCATCAACTATCTACAGTGCCACAGTTTACGTTTACTTTCTAGCGGCAGTGATGTAAGGAGCAAGTTATGGATATTTTACTAAGCCCACCTGATAGTGTTACCCCCAATGACATGCAAGTATACAGGGCTGACAAGATGCGACAAATAAGGGATCATCAGTTGGTAGCCTGTGATTGGACTCAAATGGCAGATATCCCCATGTCAGACGAATTAAAAACGGAATGGAGAACATACCGTCAAGCATTGCGTGACCTACCAGCAACAGTAGGCACTCCGATTCCAGAAACCGTGACGTTTCCTGATCCCCCTACAAGTTAAAGAAAGGACATATTGCAATGTGTGGATGTGATGTGTGTGTTTGCACCCAAGACTGCAACTGTGGTTGTTGTTGCTGGGAAGAGTAATTGATTTATTGTGTTTATGATGGTATCATAGATACATGGCTCGTAAAGAACAAAGCGTAAAAAGAGTAATACTTGCAGAGGGATTTGCTTTGCCTGTCGAGGAAAAGCATTTTGACCAAATTATTAACACGGCGTCTAAGCCTGTCCTTGTAGACTTTTGGGCATCTTGGTGTGGCCCTTGTGACATTCAGGCACCTATTCTTGACGAATTTGCCGCAAAGTATGCTGACGAAGTTCAGGTTATCAAGGTTGAGGTAGATAAAGCACCTCTATTGCAAGAGCGTTTTGACATCGCAAATATCCCCACGATGGTTGTATTCGTGGACGGTAAGGAGCAAGACCGTGTTGTTGGTGCTCGCCCGATGCAACAGTTGGAAAAAGACTTGGCATCATTTACGAATGTTGAGACAAAGGCAGAGTAAGATGCCGGACTTGTGGGACGACTTGCCTGTAGAAATGATGGGTGATCGACCTGATGATGGTCTGTTGCGAAAAACTATTGTAAAACCAAAGAAACTTCAAGACACGGAAAGGGGTAAAGATGCTGAAGAAGGCTCTAGGGGCATTCACGGATCACCCGAAGTCAAATAGTATGAGTTATTTACAGCATTTTGCTTTTGCAATTAGTACTTCTGTTTTGCTTATATGGACAGGGATTGTTGGAATTATTCACGCAATTTTTCCGTTTTTGTTCAAAACTGACACAACCGACACAATTCGTTACCTAAATAGTGAGATAAGGCGTAGGTAAAATGGGCCTTGGTTGGCTACTTTTGATCGGTGCAATATTGTGGATTATTGTCGCCGCACTGGATTTATAGCCTTGACAATCCGGTAATAGTGTGATACCGTAGTATCCATGATAGTAGAACTAGAGCCTTGGGAATGGGTACACGCTTTGAATGTGGCCGCCCGAAGGCAAGAAGCAAACTGGGACTCACAGGATAAGTCTTATTACAAGCGTGGTCGCATGGAAGATGACCGCACTGCACAGGCTCGTGCTTGTGTTTGTGAGTTGGCAGTTGCTAAGGCTACTAATCGTTATTGGTCTGGTAGTGTTTGGACTAAGAATAATCACAGTAAATACAAGTCTGCCCATGCCGATGTTGGTACTAATTTTGAGGTTCGTTGCATTCGCACTCGCAATGCTGCTGCTGTTAGAGAGCATCAGGTTGGCAAGGGGCTTCATCTTTTTGTGGCTAGAACTGTAGATGACGAGTTTAAAAAAGTTGACATTCTTGGTCACATCAAGTATGATGACGCTTGGGAACTTGGAACTACACCAAACTACATTGATCCTTCTACCGAAAAGGTTGGCAAAAGATCCCGTGAGATAGACATCAAACATCTCACTAAACTTGATGGTTACGAAGACCGTCGCACCGTTTAAAATCTAGGGAGCGTAGCCAAGCGGTAAGGCAGCGGACTTTTAATCCGAAGAGCGTGGGT
>CEON01067830.1_pt1 | contig 18734 bp, 18 predicted proteins | sample 530291 | NCBI WGS metagenome assembly CEON01 (sample SAMEA2619888, study PRJEB7988) | marine metagenome | biome: marine biome (ENVO:00000447); feature: surface water layer (ENVO:00002042); material: "saline water (ENVO:00002010), including plankton (ENVO:xxxxxxxx)" | depth 5 m
GAGAGAGTGCCAGAGGTTTTGATGACTGCCGAAGAAATCGAGGCATATAAGCTGGGCTGGGATGAGAACGAAAAAGCTGGTAACTTTAAAAACTGGGGTTGACGTAAACCGACAATCTGTGGCATACTCTTATTGTGAGAAAGGGAGATTGCCAATGACAAAAGAAACTACCACCGCCACTCTGGTTTCCAAAAAAGCCAAAGCGGCGGCAACCATTGCCGAGAAAAAATGCGGCAAATGCGCTGGCTCTGGCGTTTATCGCTGGGGTGTTTTCAACACTGACATCACAACGGGCAAGACAACCAGCACCCATGCTGGTGTTTGCTACGACTGCGGTGGCAAGGGTTATCGGACTGTCGCCGATGTAAAACGGTGCGACACTTATTGGAACCATTATGCGAGGGTTTGACATGGTTATAACAAAGTATGAAAAGGGTGACGAGGTCTTTGGCCTCGACCACCTCGACATCGTCAACGGTGTCCACGGGGTTATCAAAGAGGTGCATTTAACCACCGAGATGAAGCCAGTTTACATCGTGGATTTCGACGGCAAAGGAACGTATCTCATGAAAGAGAATGCTATTACAACTGACGTAGGGAGATTGTGGTCATGAGAAAATGGAGTGACGTTGCGGGGCCAAAGGGCAAATGGGGCAGAACGCCCCCGCCCACCTTTAAACAAATGCTTATAATCGCCGAGCTTGTTGGCGAAAGGGCTGGGCATCCGACAGAACTGGCCAGCCTTGCTGACGCAATCTATGAGGACAACGAACTGGGCAAAGAATATTTTATGAATGTTGCCGTCGAGGTTTGGGAAAAAACCAATACCGCAAACATACCCGCCTAGTTATTTCTTCTTGCTGGCTTTCTTCTTTTTCTTCTTAGGGAAGCCAGCTTTCATATTGGCATAAGCGGCTTTGCTTATTGTCGAATTTTTTTTGCTCCGGCTGGTGCCAGCTTTCTTTCTGGCATTTATATTTCTATACAAGCTCATTTCTTTTTGCCTTTCGATTTCATAATTTTTTTCTGCAATGAAGCTGGCAAAGTCTTTTGCTTCGCTGTCAGCATTTTTTTGCCAGCCTTTTTCTTGGCCATGTTACCCTTGCCGTATGCCATATCATTCACTCCTTAACATTTCCAACGCCGCCGAGCCGCTTTACCCCGTGGCCCTGTCCAGCCTTTCGACCTAGCGCAAAAACTTTTACGCCGCTTCGCCGCCTTACTGCCAGCTTTCACCTTGCCAGTAACGGGGGCTTTCAATTTAGAGCCTGTCGCTCTGTTATACTTTGCCCTGCCTTTTGCGGTCAGTCCACCGCCTTGCTTCACCGAACGCTTTTCACCGCGCCCGACTGACAGGTTGACCTGTTTCTTTTTTCTCTTAGTCGCCATCGTTTATCAACTCAAAATGCGGCGCATCAATAAAAGGCCGTCGCCCCTCGTTACGCCTTGTGTCGATGTAACTGTTCATCGCTTCTTCTGCCGAGCCTTGCCACGTTCTCAAATCTGGCACTGTCCATGCCGCGCCCCATCTAATGCCAACATCCAACTGCACTGCCGCGTCAGCCATGGCGTCTGCAATCTCGTCATAAACATTTAACTCCCAACAACCACGGCCATCTATGTAGGCCATCAAGTCAACAGCCCTGCCCTCTAGGTGTTTCGATTTCATGGTTTGCGATGCGCCTTTGGCAACAAGGGCTTCCTGTTCCTCTATGGTTCTTAGACCGCAGATAACGCCAAAGTCTATCGTCGAAACCTCTAATGCCCTTTTAACAACCTCGACAAGTTCCGGCTCAACACCTTCTAATTTATCAAGCGACCGTTGTGAAAAACTGAATGCCATGACTTACCTCTTAAAAAATTTTGTTGCTGACCGAACGGCGAAACTGCTGGCCACGATAACTCCGAGACTGTACTGATACCACTCTGGCATGGTATCCAACGCGGCAAATCCTTGTGCCACTATGTCCCTGCCCCAATCACCACAGAAAGCCAGTATCAATGGAATGCTAAAAAGCAGAACCAGCCATTCATCCTTGAGAGAATGGACTGTGCCTTGCGCCATTATCTTTTCCCAGTTTGCCTCGCTGGTCGCGGCGACTTTCATTATCTCGGCTTCGGCCTCTGCCTTGGCAACTTTGGCTTTTGTCTGGGCCGCTTTGGTTTCGACCCTGCCTTTCAACCATGAGCCAGCCAAGTCGCCTATGATTGGAAACAATGCCTGTATCATTGGCTCTTCCTATCTGCATAAGCGTTTGCGCCAAAGTAAGCGGCGACCAAAGCTGAATTGGCTACAAAATATGTGGGGGCTATGTCCGTAATCATGGTTGCCGCGTTGTCATATCCCAGCATTGCTGTTATCAATATAGCGGCTGGGTAATTCAAAGTTCCGAAAAGGGCAAACCATGTCATATACCGCATACTATCTCGGCGAGCGTCAGCATCTTCTAGCTCTTTGCGCTTGAACTCCAATGCCATAGAGATTTCGTCGTCGCATAACGTATCATCGTTATTTGTATCTAAGTGCTGATACGCGCTGTCTTTCTGCAATTTTTTTTGTGTCATCGCCATCCCTTCGTCATCGCAAGCCAGATAACAACCAGTATAGTGACCGCCCCTACTAAGACCGCGCTTACTATTCCGGCTGTCTCTTTTAATTCTTCATTTTGTTTTCTTGCCGCAATCCTCTTTTGCTTTTCAAGTTCTTTGGCCTCTTGTATTCGCCTTGCTCTTTCTGCCACGATAGACTGCCACGTTCCAAAACCAAAACGGGCGTCGATTAGCTGGCGCATTTCGTCAAAGTGTTCTTCGGCCAGCTTTGCATTTATCGTTTCCTCTGCAACGCTCTTGAGGCTGAACGGGTCGTTTGCCGCCTTGCTCCTATCTCTTTGTATCTGGTCTCGCCCTTCGAACATTTTGTCGATATGCGAGGCGATATCCTTTACATCATTACATGTGTTAATTGTTCCCTTTATTGCTTCTATGCCAGCCTTGACTAATCCAATACCAGCCAACGCCTCTGCCACAACCATTGTCAGTTCCTCATAAGCATCGTTATCAAAAGCACGATAGTCGTGCCAGCGGTTCCAATCATGATATGCTCTATTCGTTTTATCCGCAAAATGGTTTCTTTCCAACGCTCTGCACAGACCGCCTCGTGTGTGTCAAGTTGATTTTTAACGTCGCTGGCTCTCGTCATGGTGTTGATATCAACAAGTGGCCATTAGCATTTATTGAAAATGATTGACCGCCTGACCCGAAAAAGTATGTCGAATAATCGTCTATGTCGAAAGCATCCGACGAACCGATAGTGGTGTTGTCCTGTTTGAGCATTCCAAAGTCAGCCGCGCCAGCCGCTGACTTTCTAATGCCATAGAAAATAGCGTTGTCTGTAGGCGGAACAACGAACTCATATCCATCAAAAGTGGCGTTGACGCGCAAATAATATCCAACGTATGTTGAAGACAGCGTCGGAAAATTAGTTGCTTGAAAAGTATTCTGGACCTCGGTGTTATAGTGCAGAGCCGAAAAGCCTGTAGTCACTCCATCAGATAAAGTAAACTGTGAATTATGGGGATTGATTGCCAGCTTCTCTGCATCAGCCGCACTTGCACTAGCTTCACCCGCTTTTGTTGTTGCGGTCGAGGCGTTTTGTTGAGCGTTGGCAACATCGGCGGCGGCTGTCGAAACGGTCAACTCTCCGTTGGCATCGAACCCGAACAGTCGGTCAGCCCTTGCCGTCGCTCCGATTGTAAAAGCTGTGGAATTGATGGCGTTCGTTGGCGACGCCTTGATGCAACGGTCAACCTCTTCTTGTATCTGCTGGACGATGAACGTCAGCCTATCAAGAGCAGTCTCATGAGCATCGGCTGGGAACGGGTCGTTTGCCACATAGTCTGTAACTTGTGTGAGAGGAACGATACGGGTGATGGTGACTGTCTCGCCAGTTTGCGGCCTGTGTTCAGTTGTTGCATAGTTAGGGTCAGAGGTGTTGCCAGTGTTAAATTTAAAAAGAACACTGCCGCCAGTGTCGCTGTTTGCGCCCGTCACAACGTAATCAGTGTTCAGAACTTGCGTTGTCTCCACGCCTGTTGCTGAACGAACAACCACTTGCAAATCTGTATCTGCAAAAATTTTAAAATTATAAGTGAATATATGGGTTTGTCCGTCACCCGTTCCACTCGCTTTATTTATCGTGGTTGATACCGTCATGGTTAGTCTCCTCTATTGAACTGCCGCTTCGTATGCCGCCGCTTCATCGTCAAGCATTTTGCCAATACGTTTTATTTTGTCTTGAAACAATTCGCCGTAAGGGCTTTGTCCAAACATTTGAATATCAGCCCTGTCACCCTCACCAATCATCCAAGCTGTCGCACGTTTTTTTGCAACGATATATGCTTTCGAATAAGCCGCCTCTAATATCTCCTTACCCAAGCCGCCCTTCATAGCGGCTTTTTTCATTGCCGGATATTCTGGCTCGTTGATAAGATTTTCAAATTCTTGAATAGCCATCATGCCTAAATGCTCTTGAAAGAAACCAAGTTGCTTGTCAGTCATTTCTAATTTGCCGATACCGTTTGGTATGTTCAGCGTTTCCGGTGGGTCGCTTGGCGACCAACGAATATCAATAAACTGTTTATCTATGTTATATGCTCTTTGCCCTCTATCCGGCATTGCGTCTGTGCCTTTATCGTTGGCGTACTGTTCGCCAAGATGACTAACATATATGGGAGAGAGAACATCTGGCCCATACGCATCGCCGACCATAACCTTTTGCCCCCAAAGATTTCGGCGAGGTTCTAAGCTATCCGACAGCCACGGAATTTGAGATTGAATTTGACTGATAACATCTCTTGTCATGCGCTGTGTTGGGTCTTGTATTTTTTCCGCAAGAGCAACAGAACGCGGAACCAATGACCTGATAAAGTTATCTCCCATGCTTTGCCCGTATCGCACAGGGTCGCTCAAGGTATTAACAAAAGTCGAGAAACCCTGCATAAAGGTTTTGTCTGTAACTTGGTTTGCCATCATAACCGTCAAAGCTAGAGCGACTTTGTTTCCGTCTTCTTCATCTAGCGACTTGTTAAACATTATCTCTGCGGCATCAGCGGCCAAACTAATAACAGAACTAAACGGCTCGGCTCCCTGATAGCTATAATACTTGTCGCCCATTTTGATGCTGTAAGGTCTCCAACCTGACCTTATCATGGTGTCCCGCAACTCTGGGTCTGCCGGACCGTTACCCGTAATTGTTCCCATAGCCGCCAATCCCATGACTGTCATAGCGGTCATGCTCCCCATGTGCATCCTTGTGGACGCTTTCTGTCCTGCAACTCTTTCTTCGATTGTGGCGTCTGGTCTCTTGCCCCTTTCAATTACGTCGGTAATTTCTTTGCTCATGTAACCGAGCGGGGTTCTTTCTAAGAGCGCATATTTTGTTGCGTTATATGGTGTTTTGAAGAAAGGAACAAAGAACCTCATCACGGCGTTGTTTCTTACGTCCTGCAAGTTCTTGCCAAACTTGTCTAGGTCTGATTGCAGTGTGACATATTTCGCGTGGGTTTCAGATTGTTTTACCGCATCGGCTGGCGGGTTATGAACAAAGTCGGCAATATGTTCTGCCAGCGCGTCACCCTTCAGCCCCTTGCTGTTGCCGCTCCGCATGGCCTGTTCATACAAGCTCTGGCGAATAGCCATCACCTTAAAAAGATTATCTTCAAATTCTAGCAATCTGGTCGGCACTCTGTCCAAGGTCATAACTCGACCCATGCCATTAACAAAAGAACCGAACGGGCCACCCATGTCAGTTGAAAAAGCGTTGGCTCTGTATTTGTTGCCACCTTGAGCTAATATGCCGCCCTCTAGTTTTGACCCAGCCGTTACCTTTTCCCCATACCTATAACCACGACCAGCCATTCTGAACGCATCGCGTTGCGCCATAACAATGCCAAACATTTGCGCTTGTGCGTCTGCCATTCTGATGCCGCTGTCTCTACCACCGAAAGCCATGCCAACTCTATTCACGCCGACTTGCACCGCAGTTTCTCCGACATGGGCAAAGGTTGTCAGAAACGCGCCAGCAATATTTTTAATGTGGGTGACGGGTGATGATAGCAGAATGTTAATCCAAGACTCATAGAAACCGTCAGTGAACTTTTTAAATTTAGATGCTTGCTTGGTTGTAGCTAAACGCTGGTTCAAGCTACCAGATTGCAAATATGCATTTGCTACATCTGCGATATCTTCTGCGCCACCATATGCGTCCAAAATGCCTTTAATGTCGCCTTGCACAAATTTTTCAGCGTCAGCCCCTCTCGTCGGTATTCTGAATGATGCTAACGCTCTGGCTATTTCCGTTTGGCTTCCTTTGATTTGGGCTTGTAGTTGAGCGACTAGCTCAAGTTGCGCTCTGAATGCCAGTTTATCAGCATCAGTTCCGTCAACTGCCTTTTGTGCCAACCCGTCAAGAATGCCAACCTCATTAACAAGCAACTGCCTAGATGCAAGCATATATTCTGCGAGGCCCATATTGGCCCCGCCTTGACCCATAATAACGCCGCCTTTCTGACGATTTAAAATAGTTTTGCTCAGTTTGCTAGGGTCCGTTCCTAACATATCGGCAAGTTCTTGCGTTGCGTCTTCAGTGACTTGGTCTCTGTTTCCTGCGGCTATCCTTGCTTTATAATTTCCGTTTTCGGATATTGCGTTGATAATATTATAGACATTCCCTTCGTCTGGGATTTTTTGGTTGTTTGGGTCTATCTGCCCACCCTTCAAACCATAAGCTCTAAAATCTATCAAGCCACCCTGTTCATCGACAACGCCAGCCATTACGTTTTCGAACGGACCATCCCTGACAGTAGGGTCTGTTGCGGCTTCTAGAACTTTATCTGTCTGTTCGCCGCCGCTTTGTATTTCTCCAAATATGTTTTTGCCGTCATCATAAATGCGACCTTCAACGCTGGAAAATTGTCTATCGCTTTGTAGCAAAATGTTAAAATCATTCGATTGGTCTAGAATGTTTTGGCCTTGTGCGCTGTTTGTTACTCCTTGAGTTGCGCTATCTAAAGTTGCGTCGTCAGTTGCGCTTTCAATAACTACGTCGGCGACATCTCTTTTACCTTCTGCCTTTGCCGCCTTGCTTGCGGCCTTGCTTGCGGCCTTGTCTGCCTCATACGCCGCGAACTCTGCATCATCCATAACAACCGCCGGAATATCTTTCCAGCCAGCTTGCTTCGCTACTGCAAAGGTACTGTTGCCATCACGCAAAGAAAAAGAGCCATCTTCATTTTGTTTGAGAATGACGGGACCGCGTTTGGCACCTTCGCCATCAGCCGCCATTTTCATAAATTTTTTGGCGTTCAATACTCCTTTGGTTCTTTCGCGTATTGGAGTGATGTTATTCATGTCAACGAGGAAACTGCCTTGCCCATACTCCTCTGGGCTTTGCATATACTTTGCCCAATCATTGTCAATTTGTATTAAATCCTGACGGGTCATGTTTGGGTCTAAACCCAATTCGGCAAGTTCTTCCTTTTTTTGAATAATTTTTTGGGACTTGCCCAAAACTCCACCGCCCAGAAAATCTAGGCTCAAACCCCTGCCTATAAGTCGGCTTATGCTTCCAGAGCTTGCCAACTGCATTAGCTCATGGTCAGGGTTGAATGTTGGATTGATTACGTCATATTCACTTTCCGGCAATTCGTTGCTCGGTATATGTGATGCATCCTGTTCGAAAAGATTTGTATCAGGCGTAACGCCGCCATCTTGTGATTGCTGTTGCGCGAACAAATCCATTTCTGCGGCGTCCATATCTGGAACATTTTTTATTGCCATTATAGACCCCCTGCCTGACCAACCAAGGCCGCTGTATCCGCTAACTGTTGCATCTGCGCTAAATCAAAACCAATATCTTTGTAAACGTCGCCCCAAGTTGCCATATCAGCGACAAGAGCCATCGCCGCCAGCTTGTCACTTTCTGACAATAGCTGTTCATACCTTGCCTTATCATTTGCGCTTATAGTGCCGTTCTCGACGTTAGGTGCCATTTCTCTCGTTTCGTCAAAAATCTCATGCAACCGAGGTTTGATTTTTGCCATTTCTCTTGAAAGGATTTGTATTTCTCCCACGTTACCTTCCGGCGTTCTTACGTTCATTTTGTAATCGAAATACCCGCCGTCGTATTTCTGATATCCGTCATCCTCTACGATATCAAAGTTATTCTTGATAAGATTAACAACGTCTCTCGCATCGGCTGGGTTATCTACAGTCACGGCTGTTCTAACAATATCTCTTAAATCATACGCGCTTTCGTATCCCTTGCGCTTCATTTTACCTTCGGCTGTCTGTCTGTTTTTGACGGGCGTATCAATAACATTTTCTGCGTCGATGTCTGTTATGACCTTACCTTCCCTGCCGATAGTTTGGTTTGCCATTTCTTCTTTTAAGAAGCTGATTAGATTTTCCTGTGCCTCGCTTGCCGTGTCATAAATTTTGTCAAGCTCTTTGGATTGTGTGCTTCGGAACAGCTTTGCAATACCTGTTGAACCGCCCTGCAATACGCCGCCGCCAAGCATTCCAAAGACAGCGTCATCAGTCAGTCTGCCAAAATCAAACCCGTCTTGTTTGTCAGCCATGATATTAACAGATTGGCGCAATGACCCATCTATTCCGCCATATAAGCCGCCCTCGGTAAGAGCCAATCCAAATTGAGCTTGCGTGGTGTTTTTCTGTAGGTGCCTTTTCAACAACTCCATCATGCCTTTTTTTGTGGTTTGCTTTACACCTTGCCTACCAAGAAACGCCAGCCCAAGTGTTCCAAGTCCAGCAAAAGTTGACGGGTCAGTTGCCAAACCTTTGAACAGCCTCTTCGTGCCATTCCATGTAATATCTTTCTGGTCGTACAGGCTCATCAGGTTAAACATCGCGCCATAAGGGTTGCCAGCCTTATCACCTGTCATTCCTGTTTCTGCGTCATAGTCCGGCAACATTGCAACCTTTGCCGTAGATATGCCCATCCTTGGTATATTGTAATTAAACCAACCCATGAACTCTAAGCCCCATTCGGCATAATCCTTGTCGGTCCAATTCAAGTCAGTTTCTACAACGGGCGTTTCTTCTGTTATGGTTCCTTGAACACCAATCGGCAAAGCACTGACAGGCACCTCGCCCATCATTTCTCTTTTGTGTTTTGCTTTCCCATACTCCCCGCCATGATAATGATAGTGCATCATTTTTGCCGCTCTGACCCACTCTTTGCCCCAATAACTGTTTGGGTCAACCATGTCGGCCTCGGTTATCTTTTTGATTTCCTCGTCCTGTTCTGCGGCTGTTTTTATTTCTTTTGCATCATGTCGCAAAACGTACTCCGCATCTTGCGGCACCTCGCCGCTAGATATGATTTTTCCGTATTTGCTTTCTGCCATCGACGCATATGTCATGTCTCGACTATGCTGGTCTAGCCAATCTTGTTCGCCACCGATGCTCTGATTTTCTCTCATCAGTTTGCCGCCCTTATATCACTTACTGTTTCATCGTCATTGCCAAACCAATTTTTGATAACATCAAACACGAACGAGAAACCCGCATCGTTTTCTTGACCCTCATCGCCCGTGTTATTATTTTGTCTGGCTTGTAACTCTGCTTTAATTCTTTGGGCCTCTATTGCCGATTGCTCAATTATTTCTAGCTTTTGGTATTCAATAGTTTTTTCTAAAGCACTCATGCCCTGATTGTTTTCGGGTGTTCTTGCTGGATAAGAAGAGATAGCCGCTCTTGCGGCGGCAAAGTGAGTGGCTTTCCAATCTAAAAAATTATCTGGCAGTAGCGCAGTGCTATTCTCTGGCAACAGCGCATTGTGTGTATTTATTATTCTCATGCTAGGCGCAGTAGTTGCCAAATCTTCGTCTTGCGCTCGTTTGTAATTGTTCATCGTTTCTAGGTAAGCGGTCCGAGGTGGAACGGGACTTAGTGGGTCATTTACTCTTTGCTGGAAAAACACAATTGCTTCTGCAACTCTCATATCTGCATTAGGGTTTTTTATGCGCCCCGTGTGACTTTTCATCACGCTCTCTCCAAGTGATGTTTTGAGAGCGGATTGATACCTTTTAATAGCAATGGCTAGCGGCGTTTTGTCTTTAAATGTCTGCGCCTGATTTGCAATAGCTTGTGCTGTATCAAGTGTAACGCCCCCGTTTAATTTAACTTTTTGAAATGTTTGTTCGACAATGGTATCTATTTCAGCGGGTGTCTTGGCGTTTGCTAATGCCTCGTGTATGTCTCTTATAACAATGGGGCTGTCAGTTACTGCCTCATTAGCACTTAGCAATGTGATAAGAGTGTTTTTACCTTTCTCGTTAATTTGGTCGTCAGCGTACATTTGCAATACTTCTGCTAAAGTCGGCATAGGTTCGTTAGGTGAAAGAGTGGCCGACCCTTGGTCTGTTGCAAGCTGGGCTTGTGAAATACTGCTTACCATTGCGGCAAGGTTTGTTGCGTGTTTCTTTTTTCTCTTTTTTTCGTCAGACGCGTTTTGGGCATTGTCTCTAGCAACTGCCGCCCTGTCTATTTGCTCTGATAAAGTCAACGCCCTGTCAGCAAGTGACTGCCTTGATGCAGGGTCAAGACCTACATATCTTTGGTCTGTTGCGTCCATCAAACCCGTATATAAAGCTCTAGCGGCGGCGGCATCATCGTTTGCATTTGCTTCAGAAAGTTCTCTCCTGACTACACCACTAATCAGCCGTGATTTAGATTTCTTTTCATCTGTATATGCCGCCTCTGGCGTGTTATAGCCAAGCTCAACGCTTTCTTGAAATATTCCAATTTTACCCGTGGCGGGGTTTCCATAAAGCTCTGTTCTTGCTCTTGCCTGTTGAAAAGGAGAGCCGTTCTGAATTTCGTTTTCTAATTGGTCAATCCTTATAGCGTAAGCGGCTTTGCCTTCATCGACCCATTTGCTACGATAAATTTTGTTGACGTTAGCGGTACTCTCGGTTTTTGCACCACTCGCCCATTCATCAAACCTTTTACGAACAACCTTGTCTTTTATGCCCGAGCTTACTTTTGAGGTGTTAGCCTTTTGCCTTGTTTCATATGTGCCAACAATTTGGGATGATGGCATTTTATTTAAGTCGGCGGTGTCAGTAAGGTTCTGTGCGTTCCAAGCATTTTGCGCGTCAGTCAGTTGCGATGCTCTTTGTGCTTTTGTTTCTGCCTCAAGGAAACCCAGTGCGGCTTTTTCCATTGTTGCAAATAAATTAGTCTGCGCCCTTGCTGACTGCGAGAATAGGTCGGGCGAGGCTTGGACGCCAAATTGTATGCCGCCAGATTTGCCCGACAACGCCGCTTGGCTTTTATATGTTGGGACTTTCATTGCCATTACGCAAAAGCTCCAATCATAGCAATATTAGTTGCCGTTCCAAGCAAAGAACCTATAGCCGCTGTTTTGCCAGCCGCTCTAGCTTGACCCGCATACATTGTGTTAAGTTGCGCTTGCAGTCTGCTTTGAACTGCCGCCTCTCTAATTGATTGGACTTGAACCCCGCTTTCAAAAGCCATTATCTGCATATCGGCGTCAATCTCCTCTGCCGCCGCTTGTGCTATTTTGAGCGGCGTACCTTCGTCGGCTAACCAACCGTTGCTTCTGTTTGCCATCCCGATATTGTCCATGAGATACTCTGTTTCGCGCATAAACTTTGTTATCTGCATAGAGTTGGCGAACCTTGTGGTCTCGGCCTGTATCTCTGAAACAGCCGCATTTCTGTTTGCGATACCAGCATTGAACTGGTGAGCCGCCGCCTTTGCTTTGCCCTCGTTATTAAGAGAGCTTGCCTTTAGCAAGCCACTGCCAATGCTTAAAGCCTTATATGCGACAAGCGGGTTCATTTAGCGTTCTCCATAAATCTTTTGGCCATCATGAAATAATCCGAGCCGTCCGGCCCCCAGCCACTCATAAGACCTTCTTTTTTCAATCCCCACCATTTTGCAAATCTCTGGGCTGTTTCGAAATCTTTTCTGACCGCCGCTTGAATGCGGTGATATTGATGGTCAGCAACCATTTCTAGAGATTTAGCAAAAAAGGCTTTGCAATATTTAATTGGCTTGTCGTCAAGTCTGCGACCAGAAAAAACCCATGCCTCGCCAACACCGCCCCATATAGGGCGAATGCCGCCACATAAGACAGGGTAGCCCCTATCAACCAAAGTGAACCCATGACCCTCACCTAATTCGTTAGCCTCTGGGTTAAAGTATTTTGACAACTCCAACGAATACGCTTTAGTCGCCCCATCCTCTAAAATCCATTCGGCGTGTTCTGCCTTGTAATCAATCCAATTCATCGGTCAAATGTCTGCAATCTAGGGTAAAGTGCCAAAACTGTTAGCGGCAATGCTTGGTCTTGCTTGATGCAAATAAATCCATCGCTATCATAGCCGCCACGAAATTCTATATCTTTGTCGCCAGTGAACAAGGCAACCGCTTTGTCCATCCTGTTAGCTGATGACCGAAACGGTATGCGGTCTACGTTGTCGAATGCCGAACCAACCAACGCGCCGACCGAACGATAAAATCTAACGGTAACATCGTGGATGCGTTTGTTCTTTGCTTGGCTGGTTCCCTCTGTGCCGCCAGCATCGACCCGCATTGTTTGCAAGACACTGTCGTATTTCAAACCGACATGAACATTTGATGCCGCCCTGTCAAGCGTGATAGAACCGCCGCTGACGACCTTTGTGGGGTGTGCGCTACCATCGGCCAAAATTTCTACTGTCTGCCCCTCAAGGTGGCTTAAACCGCCGAGAGAGGTGGTTTCAGAGCCGAAATAAGTTAACCCGCTATCGACAAAGTATGCGTCTAGGATATTTGACCCAAAATCAAAGAAATTAAATCTCTCAATAAAACGCTTAACCTGACCACCTATTGTTCGTTTAACGATAATATAGAGGTCATCTTCGTCCAGTTCTGACGGAAGAACCGCCACGCTTTCAACAACCCCATATGGGTAAGTCATGTTGACATCGCTATTGATGTAGTGAACGCCTGTAAATTCTCCGGCGATATCGTGACTATGCCATGCGACGACCTCTTCTTCGCGTCGATATGTCATGCCACATAGCTTGCCGTTGTTCAAAACGCACCAAACTATATTGTCAGGTTCTTGCTGATAGGTGATAGTTCTGATGCCGCTCTCTGTAATATGCTCGGCAAGAATAGTCATGTCGGGCGCAGAATAGCTGTCAGTGTTGAAATCAAACACAAGCTCTCTCAACTTGCGCTTTGCCCGTTGGACAAATAACGTCACGTTGCCAACAGCTACAGGCTGGATATCAGCCGAGCCATAATTAGATTGTCGTTTGATAACAGTGTTGGTGGGGGATATAGGCGCATCGTCAGTTGCCGAAACTGAAAACTCACCCCCTGTCGTTCCCACAAGCAAAGCGCGGCCAGCCGATAAATACCGGATGACGTTAACTTGATTTGAGCCTATGGTGTAACTTAGTGCGGATGATGGCAAAACTCCATCCTTAAAATCTTCGAAATCTCCTGATTTGCTAAAGTACAGGGTTTGTGGTTGTTCCGTCGTTCCGGCCAGAACCAGACGTTCTTCGAAAAAAGAAATAGCTGATGGGTAGCCTGTCGTCGCAGAAAAGGCACCGAGGGCAAATCTTTTGTCTGCTTCAAGCACCCCAGTTATTGTAATGGCTGGACCTTCTGCGCCAGCGACCAAATCGACAGACGGCGCAAATAAAATCGTATCTTGTGTGACAGAAACAATGAGGGCAGATGTTACGTTATTTGCACTGTTTGTTGCCCCTGATATCGTGACCAGCATATTTTGTGCAAATCCTTCTTCGACAAAATTTGCATCACTGTCCACTATTCTGTCGTTGTGTTCTAAGCCAGAGTTCGATGGGTCGCCCTCAAAAAATGCAATCGTGTTCGCCGAGTATTGAGGCATAAGTTCTGCCCGTAAGTCTTCGTTTTCTTCTACTACTCCGGCAACTTGGGTGCCGCTTGTAAAAGCTGTTATGCGAACAAAGCCGTCGTGAACCTTTACCAGACGGCCAATGTCTGTACTTGCGAACGTGTCTGCGGCTGATGCTGTAAGGTTTACCGTGCCTGTTCTATCATCAGCAGTTATTGTGTCATCGTTTTTGTTGTTATCCATCATCGGGCCGCGTCTGAAATCAACTTGCTCGACTGTCCATTCACTATGGCTAGTTCTCGTTATTTTCTGGACGGGATGCAGTGGGTGAACAAGATACATAACATCGGCAGATTGCGTGAATTTTATCTGGTCGAGTTCTGCGGTAAGATATGGAGTAGCAAACTCGGCAATTTTTTTCATAGTGCCGCCGCTGGCATAAGCTGTAAAATTGGTACTGTCCACGCCCGTAAGTTGGAAAGTGTCTGTCGTTGCCCCGACGACGACGTACCTGTTGCCATTTAGTTCTGTCATGCCTACGACATCAGAAAATATAACAGTGTCTCCATCCGAGAAACCGTGTGCCGCAGATGTAACAACTGCCGGATTTGCTTGGCTGATTGCGGTCGCTGTCTTAGTTGACCTAATAACCTGACCGCCATCTTTTATAATTCTGAAATACTGGTTGCCAAATTCTAGAATATAGGTTTGCGTAACGCTAAATTCGAAAGGAATGAGGCGAGTTTCTGCACTGCTGTCCTTTACCTCTGCAACAAATATCGTGCCGCTTCTACGGGATGCGCCGCCATGCGGGTGGACTATAAAATTGTTGAGAGTGGAGCAACCGTTAAAATATTTAGAAACGTCGGTTCTTCCGTCAAGTCTTGGCGACAGCTCCCCTGCCGTAAAATTATGAAAAGCTGGTGATGCTTTCGCCATTAGAACCTCGAATTTATAAAGTAATCTGCCTGTATTTGCCCCGCTTGATTTTGATTTTCCGTTTGGGCTGGTGTCCCTTCGGTACTATCAACGAACCTCGCCTCACTCAATTTTCGTTGATATATGTCGTTCATCTGACTGGTTAATGAAGCGGAGCCAACGAGAGGATATGCCAAGTCCGATGCCATAGCCGCCGCAAGGGTTTCCGCTAAAAGGGTGTCATAGGTGCTTACGTTTTCGTTTCTGCCTACATATTGTATTTTAAGTGTGCTTTCGTTTGTAAGTAGTTTGCGGCCCTCGACCCTATAGACGGTGTCAAGAAACTCTAGGCGCAAAACTCTTAGGCAATACGGGTCGGCTGGTAGGGTGTATTGATACGCGAACTCAAAAGCTGGGGTTGCAACATCGGCAGAAAGCTGAACGCGAGTAACTAAACAATTCCAAGGATGAGAGCGAAACACCCCATCTCTGACATTTTCATAACGCTGTTTACAGATACGGCCAGCCTTGCTGTCTTCATCAAGAGAAATGATGTTTGACGCGCCAATCATGTTAAGGGCTGAATTGCAAATATCTACCGCCGATGTAGCCATCTACTTTCTCCGTTGGCTTGACGACGAGGTGTTTCGGATTGTCCCACCACGGGACTTCACCACCCCGCCGCCAATCTTGTTAATCGCCGACCAGCGCGTTTTTCTTTGTGGTGTACCCAGCGACAATATTTGCAATGGCTGTTTTAACGTCAGTATCATCAGTCCGATATGCTTTTAATTCGTCCTCTAATGTATAAGACTTTCTGATATCCTGACGGCATTGTTTGTTTAATTTTTGGGCTTGTAGGCTGTTTGACTTAACCCATGTTTTATGTTCAGCCGCTGTCGTTGCCGCGAAATCATCTTCTGATGAGGAACAATTCGCCGCGAAAGCCGTGTCTAGATAAGCGAGTCCGACGCCATCTTCAGTTCTTCCATACCATTGGGGGGCGGGTAACTCGCTATCATAGCTATCGGGCGAGGTCAGACTGCCTGTCCATTTGTATAGTTTTTGCGCCATTCAATCTCTCCTTATGGTGTAAGCTGTATCCATTGCCCGATAAAACTAAGACTATGTTCAAGCTGGCCTTGCGCTGTATAGCCTCTGCCCCAAATCCTGCCGTCTGACGTTATCATGATATGGTTTCCCTCTCCACCATAGTCGTTGCCAGTATGGTAGATATCATGAATTGTGACGCCAACTTGTCCAGCCCAATGAGTTCCAGAGGTTATGTTGGTTGAGTTGAACGGCGACGGGTCTAAGAAATAATTTTGGATATCGGCGTTATCTCTTGTGAACTCACGGGTGTCTAAGTTATCACCATGACCCGCAGTCCATAGTCTGCCGTATTGGTCCTCGACTATCATTCGATAACCGCCATAAGCCGCTATGCCCTGCATTGGATAAACATGGTGGATATCGTTTACGGGAAACGCGACATCGGTCTTTGTTGGGGCAACATTAGACGACGTTGATGTAACGGTATGAGTAAACAGACTTGTGGTTTGCGGTTGTGTCGGTGTTGATAAATTTGTTGCATTTCCCTGACCCAAGCCACCACCTTGGTTAGCTCCCCAGTTGTAAAAGTCATTATTGCTTGAAGCTGGCGTACCACCTAATGCCGCGACCATAACGTAATAACTATTGCCAGCCGCATAGAAGCTGTCAAAAGTCAGTGAGCCGCCGCATCTAGTCCAAGCTGATTTATCGCTTGTATCTCCCACGCCAAGTTGACCCACGCCGTTACCGCCAATGCCATATATCTCGCCTGATGTATTCATATACATAGACCATCCATATCGTGATGAACTGTTATAATAACCATCCGCGCAAAGAACTTGCCAAGCATTGTTCTGACTTGTGTCAGTCCAACTTGTCGTTGCCGAGCCTTGGTTCTGCCCGTTCTGGTCTGCGCCTGTTCTAAACAGGTTGCCATTAGCGTCGATTGCATAAGCAACCGCCATGCCAGCCGAGACAGATTTTACTGCCGCCGAAATAGCAGAGGCGTGGACAGGATATGATTGATTGGTCGTGTTACCGATACCTAGCTTACCGCTACCATTATAACCCCATACAAACAGTCTGCCGGATGTGTCCACTGCATAGCATGAGCCATAGTTTGCGGCAGATTGGTCTGTCTGGTTTCCAACGTGAAAGCCAGCAATTTGACAAGAAACACCGCCATGTGTTGCATCTGGGCCAAGCGTTGAAATCTTGGCAAGCATTGCTCTGTCGGTTGTGCCGCCAGTTCCAAGCTGGCCATAAGCATTATCACCAGCAGAGAACAGGTCGCCATCTTTAGTCAACAGCCAGATATTGTTATACGCTATCCAAAATCTGACAAAATAGTCCCCGTCACGCATACCCCCATTTTCAGCGGAGATATTATTACAAACTGACATTTGATGCTTTTGACTTGTTTGAGTACCCATCCAGCCAAAGTCATCATCACCAGCATTTACAAGCTCATGATTTTCATTAAGCCAAACACTCATCCTATATCCGTTGGCTTGAATACCTTTGTCCGAATTTTTTACTGGCCCCATGGATGGATTAGGTGAGCCGCATTCTGGTATCCAGCCGTTAGCATAATCTGCCAACCATGGATATTTGCCATTCGCTCCATAGTCCTGCGATGCGTTAGGGTCGGCAGTAGTTTTGCCATAGTTGCTTAACAGGTGCCTGTGGCCCGTGTAGCCGCTTTCTGTTGCAAATACTATGTCACTACCGGAAACCTTTACAACGGTGCCTGACGCGCCTCTAGGGAGCCGTACAGAGGCCGAACCGTTGTGGGTTAGCAAATCGCCTTGCGTTGTCAATGGGCTTGAGCCATCAGCCATCAAATTCCAGAAAGCTGTATTAGATGATGACGGCTCGTTGACAGCCCAGTGACTTGTAACGGTTAAGGCATTGCCAGCCGCCGCAGTCGCGTTGATGTAACGATAAATGATGTTGGTGCTACTATCTTTTGCAACATCATTAAGAGAATAGACTTTGGTATTATCGTAGTTGGCGGCTACGGCTGTACCAATATAAATCCATGAAGAGCCGCTATGGCTTACAACGTCATCAGCTTCATACTGCGTAGTATTGCTATAAGCACCCTTCCAAGTAAACTTAATCTTGCCAATGTCGATGGTGGCCATTTTTTAACTCCCGATAAAGGTTGAGGGGGCAACTTTGCGCCGCCCCCCACATTCCTGTTTTAGTCCACAACGTACTGCATCATAAGAGATATGGTGCCTGTAGCCGCCGCACCCGCTAGGGTGACGGTGACATCGTAGGCGTTATCTTTCAAATCGCCGTCGATATCAACCATATCGAACTTACCGAGAGCCATTGTTGCCGCAACCTCGACAGCCGTTGCCGATGTTGAAGCGGCGGCGGCTTTGAAATGAGCCGCGTCAGCCGCAACAGCGGTTCCAGATGCGTCAGTGTAGGCGGCATGGCCTACTGCAAGAGTTGTGCTAGAGCCGAGCGCATCATGGGCAAGTGAGCCTGTCAGGATACGCGCACCCTGCGGAAGCCGGAACATATTGATTACGTCGCCAGCAGACAAAGCGGAAGCCTCATAAGTTGCGTATGCAACCCGAATGCGACCGCCAATTTCATTCGCACGAACCACGCCAGATGGGTTAGCTTGATAAATGCTATCGTAACCAGTTGAATAAACTGTTGCCATTTTTCAATCCCCCTCTACTCTACGCAAGTTATCTGAACGACTTTGTCTTCTTCCATTCTCGTTGCACCAAACGTGGCGCAATAGAAAACTTGTGTGGAATAAGACTTGTCAGGACGCTCATCAATACGAGCCATGGTGTCCTTGCCGACAGCCAGC
>CEON01005696.1_pt1 | contig 18722 bp, 21 predicted proteins | sample 530291 | NCBI WGS metagenome assembly CEON01 (sample SAMEA2619888, study PRJEB7988) | marine metagenome | biome: marine biome (ENVO:00000447); feature: surface water layer (ENVO:00002042); material: "saline water (ENVO:00002010), including plankton (ENVO:xxxxxxxx)" | depth 5 m
GCCATATTAATCCAGTGCTTCTCAAGAACATCACAGTGGATATGGTCCATGAGCATGTTACGCATTATGATACCTGCATTACCCTCTGCCTGATACTGCTGTGTGCAGTCGGTGTAATACTGGAAACCAGAGTGTGGTTGTGAGGAACGAATATAGTTTGACTTCCACCACTCGTCAGCATCGCCACTGATGGTACAGTTGTCGAACCACCGAACAGTATTGCCAGGATTCAACCAATGTTCTTCACCACTTACGAACACAAGGTCTTTGAGATGAACAGGGGAGCGACCAAAGGTAAGTCGGCCGCCGGGAACAGTTCCCACCACGACATCACCTCTACCATATCCTGGCGCAGGCGATACACTGATAAATCTATTTGCTTCCTGTTCAGTAGAACATGCCCACCATGCAGTGCCACAATATGCATCGGAATCTAGAGTATACTCGCCGGGAAGCATGTAAATTCTAATTCCATCAACATCCATGTATGGGTCGTTGTGTCCGACTGCGTGACGAATTGCCGGCATAAAGTTGGCGAATGGATTTTCCATTGTACCATCTGCGGTTGCATCGTCACCATCGGGACTCAGGTAGATTGGTTCACCCTTATTCCATCGACCAGTATTGTTTGAGAACAGATTCGGTGCCAACCACTGAACATATTCTCTTGCCTGATACTGTTGACCCAAGATATCTTCAATGTTCTGGTCGAGTACAAGACTAGGACCATCAACGGGAAATATCTCGGCAGTTACAGTAATCTTGGTGTCAGGATGGGAACGAGTATCGAGGGCAAACCAATACTCCTTTTCACCAGTGCGTGGGTTGAGTCGATTGTGTCCGGCACTCTCGTACCGAATTACTTTTTCTGGTGCATAAGGAATAGACTGGCCCCACGCACCGAGCAGTCTACCTAAGTCCTTACCACCAACTCCTTGATTCCATCTTTCGATGAGAATGCCAAGGTCCAGTCCATCTGTAATTCCATCATGATTCCAATCACCTACGAATCCTTCGCGGTGTATCGTGTATTCTACACGGTCTACACCCTCTAGGTGATACGCTACTACACCCATATTGAAAACCCCCGTGACATACTGTTGTGGTACAACATCGAAGTATGCAATCGGGGGTTCTTCGTGTGGAGTATATGGGGAAATGTTCTGTGGCGACATGGCCACGGTGCTTGCGAGAAGAATATCAATCATGGGTATTCTCCTTATATAAGATGTCTATCGTCTCGCCTGCCCTACGAACTTCTCGGGGCCGAGTATATATAACAAGGACAACTAACACAGGAGGTTCCAATGAGCAATTTCAATATGAACGACTTCCGCAAATGGGCGGAAGAATCTCAAAAGCAAGGTAAAGAAGGTGGCGACAATAAGGCACACCTAGATAGGCATCAAACAAAGAAGCGTGATTCTCTCGAAGACACAATCAGAAAAAACGCCGAGAAACAAAATAACACAGATAACTCTTGATATGGCACAGTGAGTGAGGTATACTATTGACTATGAAGTTTATACATGTAGATGATGGATGCCGCTATGATGATTTGGCGGTAAGTGAGGGAGCATCAGGTTCCCGTATTTATGAAACGCCTAGTGGTCACAAGTACCCTTCGGTGACCACTGTCACCGGATTCAAAAAGGCGCAGTTCTTTGCAGAGTGGCGAAAGAAGAACCCTAAAGAGGCAAAACGAGTGTTGGTTCGAGGGAATGTCTTTCACCAACTCGTCGAAGATTACCTGAACAATAAAGAAATCAAAGCAGACGGCATTCGTCCTGATATTTGGATGATGTTTGAACAGGCAAAACCAATGCTTGCAAACATCAACAAAATTCATGCTCAAGAAGTGCCGCTTTGGTCTTCTACCCTACAACTCGCTGGGCGTGTGGACTGTGTTGCTGAATACAACGGCAAACTATCTGTTATCGACTTCAAAGGGTCTACCCGTGAGAAGCGTGAATCCGATATCGACAACTACTTCATGCAAGCGACAGCGTATGCCATCATGTACCATGAGCGTACTGGTATCCCGATTGATAACATTGTAATCTTGATTAGTACAGAAGAGGGCACGACCCAAGTGTTTGAGTCGAACCCTCTGAAGCATACAAAGAAATTGTATGATTGTATTGAAGATTATAAGTCGCACCTAGAACGCGAACTGCAAATGTATCGCTAGGTTATTTTAACAAATCCACGAGTCCCGGCGGCGCCGGACGCGGTTCCGTTGTTTTGCGAACCACCGTTTCCACCTGCACCCCAAGAGTGACCAATCCCGACTGAAGTACCGCCGACTCCAGTACCGCTAGTCGCTCGGGCAACTCCATTGTTTCCGGCGGTAGCAGAAAAGGTAGAGTTGGTTCCTCCTGATTGAGAACCCGCACCACCCGCACTGTCGGGAGCATCGCCAGCGGTATCCTGTCCACCTGCTCCACCGTTGCCGCCACCTGCGGTATATGTGATACCACCATAAGTCAGAGTTGTGTCTCCACCTGCGGTTGCTCTTGAACCACTGTTGGAAGCGTGTGTTCCTGCGGCACCGGCCGCACCAACATTGAATGTAAGAACTGTGCCTGGTGCTACATCTGAAATGGTGAAGGTTATCTTTGCACCAGCACCACCACCACCAGCAGATGCCGATAGTGCCTTCCCTCGTTTACCTCCACCACCTCCACCACCGACCATCTCAATGACTGCCTCATCGACACCCTTCTCAAAAGTGTATGTCTGAGTACCCTGCGTCGTCAGTAGTGTAGTCGCGCCGCGACGATTAATAGTTGTAAATACATGGGGCAGTCTCTTTGAACGAGCGGCCTTTCTCATCTGGAAGTTCTTCTTTTCGGAGGAACCACTAGACCTGCCAGGTATATCTCTACCAGTGCGTCTTCTAGACATGTTTACCTCAAGATGCAATAAAGGTTAGTTTAGCAGTACCGCCAACACCCTTGACATAGACTGTTTTTAGGTCATCGACTTCTAAAAATACTTCTTCACCCTCTTCGAGAATAAATCCCTTTGTGGGACATTCCGATGCCGCATTTGCAATAGTAACATACGAGGACTCGGTGTCATAATTTTTGATACGAACTCCTGTAGCACACTGACACCCAGTCAGTGAAAGTACTTCCCAAGCACTATTGCCTACTGCTTCATTATTACCCAACACTTGAGGGTTTGCTTTTGGCATAGGTGCGCCCGGGCCAGTCACACCACTAACTGTGGGATAACTATTGGGGTAAATATAAGTTGATTCGGACATTGTAGTTCTCCTAAACTGTTATTAGTTGGATGTTTTATACATAGTATGTATAATGCCCTCACAATTAGGAGAACTAAAATGAGCAACAACCCAGTTGATAACTTCCATTCAGATATCCCCGATGAATATTTAGCAGACGGATTTGACTTTGGTTTTGAGGCAGTTGATGCCGATGAACTAAGTAATCTCGTAGATGATGCCCCTGTGCCACCTTCAGCAACAGAAGTTGCCGGTGCAATTAGTAGTCAAACCGCAGACGCAATCTCAAATGACCTCGATAAAGTAGAGGATAAACTAAACGCTGTTCTGAGAATGCTTGGTGATTTACAGGATGCTGGTGGTACAGAACCGGCAGAAGTTAATGTTGACATGAGTCGCGTCGAAGAGAAACTAGATACCATCCTGAACATGCAAAACCAAGAAGTCCTTGCCGCAGTCGGTGAGCAGGGTGATTCTATTCGTGCGATTATCGATGAGGTAGAAGAAAGAAAAGCAGAACTTGATACACAGTTCAAAGGAAGACTCAAAGCAGTAGAACAGGAAGTTCTTCCCCTACTCATTCACTTAGCAAAGAACGATGATAAGGAATATCTCTACTGGCCCAACCGAGTCGAAGTTGTCAAGAGACAAATTGGTAAAGTCCTTTCAGCGACTCGGGGGTGATATATGGCAGGTTCGGGAGCAGGTGCAGAACTAACAAAAATTGCAGAGTCGGCGCAATGTGTCGTTGCGGCCGCTAGGTTCTATTGTTCATCAACAGACCTAACACCCGCCATGCTTACCGAAACTATGATGAAGAAAGCATTGACATATTGTGATGTCGATGACTCTCGCATAGTTAAGAATATATTCGAGAGACTAGATGCTGACTGGCATGTGTCACTATGTCTAACCGCAAATAAACTACACGACCTATATGGTTCCCAAAAGGGGGCAAAGAACTATGTGTTTCATCGTGGGTCAAAGTTTGTAGACATATTCGAGAGCGAATATAAGAAATGGAATGACCAGGCAGATAAGTTCTTTTCCAACATCAACAAGTATACACCGGCAGATATTTGGATGACCTCCAGAAAGTTTAAGGACTTTAAGTGGGATGAATTTTATCAGAAGGGATTGCAGTGTGGTGGTGAAGGTTGTTTTGCTGAGGCAAACAAATTCATGATTGAAAAGTATGAATCTAGAGACATCATCGGTATATCTCTGAAGAAAACGAGTACAGCACCCGTATCATACTACAACATGCCTGGTATGGCAAAGTATACCTTCAAGTACACTGGATTTACTCTGTCCTCTGGTGATTTCTTTGGCAGTAAAGATGTCTACATCAAATACAATAAGGGAAAGATTCAGTTCCGCTCGTTCAGTTCCAGACCCACATCATGGCAGGGAGAAATCAAAGGAGCAGAGGCAAACTTAGGCAAGATTGGTGGTGGTGTAATTACCAAAGTTGTACATGCGACATTCCCACGCAAGGACAAGGACATTTATGCAATCTCCGAGTCCAATGTTATCTCTGAGGAAGTAAAGAAACCAAAAGACCTTCCTGCCGACTTCGTGAAAGACTTCCATTACTACTACGAAGGTCTTGCATCTGGTAGAAAGTTAACAGAAGCAGAGATGGCAGTAGGTCTACGAAAGAAAGAAGCGACTTGGATTTATTCTAAATACCTAGGCATGGAATTGCTTACATTGTTTGAGGACTTAAGCACAAGAGAGCAAAACCAACTGATAACCAATATTTTGTTATATGCAATGTCGGCAAGTCCAGACAGTGCGCCATTTGTAAAGATAGGTTGATATGAAATCATTTAAAAACTTCTTGAATGAAATGTGGATATCGCCCAATAACGGGGCGAAATATGGACAGGTGATATTCTTAGTTGGTGGTGCGGCATCAGGTAAGTCAACCGCGATAAAGAAGTTCATCGACGACAGAATGTATCGAGTCCTTAATCCAGACGATGTAAAAAAATTAGTTGCCAGGGCCGCAGAGAAGGGAATGCCTGCGTTCGCTGATGTGAAAGATGTTGACCCAAACAGTCCAGAGGGTTCACAGCGACTACACAACTTTGCATTTAAGACAAAGATTACATCCAAGAGAAGTAAACTGTTGACTGTGCCGCAAGGTCGGTCTGTTCTTCCCAATTTATTATTCGATAGGACTTTCTCATTTATGGGTGAGTTCAAGAAGATATCACAGAGTCTCGTTCGTGCCGGATACAAACCAAACGACATCCACACAGTATTTGTCTTCACTGATGTTGATGTTGCACTCAAGCGAAACAAAGAAAGAACCAGAACTCTACCAGATGAAGTGATTGTACAATCAGCAAAGGGCGCAAAGGCAAGATTCACTGAACTTCTTTTCGGTCGAGCAAAGGGCGCAGTAACAAACGGTGATTGGTATATGATATTCAAGGGCGGGGCCATGCAGATTAAGAAGGCCGGAAAGAGACTAGACACTGCAAGTAAAATTGCAACCAAGGTAGTAGACTTGTTAGGGGTGAGATGAAAATACTATTTGATATTTGTGATAATATAACCATGCTAGACGATCACCGAAATCGTCCAAGAGATGGTGGTGATTCTATCGGGCCTTGGTCTAAAGCACATCGGAAAGAGGGACAACGCGGTTCCTATGACGCACGATGGTACATACTGAAAAAGATGTTGCCGGTGTTATCCCAAAACGGACACACGATTGTCTTGCGTAATGCAGTTAGTGATAAATGGCATAAAGGTAAGGGTGCGTTGAGGTATGAAGATAAGAACTCTGAATACTACCTAAAAAATGTAGTCATCCTAGACAGAAGAGTCAAGTGGAGACAGGAAGAGATAATTAAAGAGTGCGACTGTTATGTCACTTGCAGTTTTGTAAATGCCCGAGAAGACAGAAGCAATGTGTGGGTTCTAAAAATGTGTGAAAAGTATGATGTTCCCATTCATACTTACGACATGGGGTGGATTCCCGACACCATGTGGGTAGACCGAGGTGGTCTTTTTGGTTCGTCTTACTTCTGTAACATAATCAATTTAGAAGTTGCTAATCTATGTAAAAGACAATGGAATCCTGAAATTGACGCAACTGAACAGTTACAACAAAATCCGCCATATGTTCCAAAAGATGTAGAAGAATTTAGATTGGGTGTACTGAATCAAGAACACTTAACATCAAAAAGACCCCAACCAGATAAACAAAAAACTCAAGACAAAATCGACAGTATGGAATTGTCTGGTAAGTACATCTACATACCCATCCAAAAAATTAAAGATGGGTCTATAACAGGGGCAGGATTTGGTTTCCCACCGATGGCAAAATTCGATGTGTTACCTACATTAGACCGAATTGCAAGAATAGCACTAGACCACAAGATTCCAATTGTAATAAAACCTCACCCCCACTGGCAATGTACACACAAAGACTTACCCAGAATTCAAGAGAAGGTTAATGCATGGAACGGGTTAAAAGAAACAAAACATTTTAGAGAGAAAAAATACGACTTCATAAACATAGTGGATGGGAACACCCACACATTCATGTCAAACTCCATGTTTGCTACTTCTATATGCAGTGCATCAATTATCGATGCTCTACTCACAAGGACACCAATGCTATACACCGGCAAAACCATGTTCATGCATTCCGGTGCCATCAAATGTGACCTTGATATAGATAAGGGTGTAAAGATGATGATAAATCAAGAATATGACAAAGACAAAATGATTCTTGATGGACAAAGACTCTTGTGGTGGTTAAATAAAACATCCCTACACATGAAACACACTCCTACAGAGAATGTAAGAAGATTGGCAATACAACTCGGATATAAGAAATTACTCCCGAGAGGAGTTAACCGTCATATCTGGGAATGGGAAGTAGGGAATCAAATGTCGAATGGAGGCCGCTGATGTTAACCTTTAAACAATTCATAACAGAGGGCAGAGGAGACTCAAAGGGATGGGTCAATCTGAAGACCAAGAAGGTATACAGCACTAAGCGGACACGACCTTACCATGTTGAGTTCATCGTCAGGAAACCAAAAGACTTTGGACTTAACAAAAAGCAAATCTTAGATTACCTTGAAGAAAAGTATGACAAGATGGATGCACCAGACCCCGCCGAAGAAGCAATCAAGGCGTATAGTGATTTGCTTAATGGTGCCCTCGACATCGACCGTGGTATTGAACTCATGGCGATGAAAAAAGGTTGGCATCGGGTTGTTGGTGGGTCGTTCGGTTCAATCGGTGGAATCAAGAAATTAAACGATAAACAAATCGGTGTAATCCTCAACATAATGGAGGATGAGGGCATCATTGGTGCCGCCTCTAAGGTCTATACAAAAGAAATTGGTCTTGAGGTGTATGAACCAGACACCAGTGATTATCACGGTGCCCGCATTAGATACTATGGAGAAGTAAAGGGTTCCGAGGTTCAGAACTTAATTAAGGGCAAACCTCGCGGAGCAAAACAGACCGATATTGGTCGCACTATGGCAATGTTCAGATAGGAGTAACTGAATGGAGAACAATCTATGAGACGAGAGGTCCTGTTGCTGAATCAGAACGAGGAAGTTATCAAAGTCATTGATTGGAAAAAAGCAGTATATCTAATGGAGAAGGGTAAAGCGAGGGCGCCCTTCGGATACAAACAAAGTTATAAGATTAGGACGAGTGCAGAGGAGTATATTCTCCCCGCGGCACTCGTCCTTGTTCGTTATGTGTGTCTACCATGGCCAGACCTCACACCCACAAGGCGAAACATATTCAAGCGGGACAAGTGGACATGTCAATACTGTGGCAAAAAGTCCAAAGACCCAAAGAAACTAACCATCGACCATGTTTACCCGAGATGTAAAGGTGGCGACAGTGGTTGGACAAACCTAACCACGGCATGTGCCAAATGTAATTTGAAAAAAGGTAACAAAACGATCAAAGAATGTGGTATGATCCCTAAACAGAAACCATTCAAACCAAGCGTATATGCCTTACAAATGATTGGTCTGGATGATGAAGGATTGAGGTTGTGGGAGAGATGGATTGATATACATATAATGTAACTCTGGGAGCATACTATGAAGTCATTTAAAGAGAGTGTATACAAAGATTCTGGACTCGGTAAGTGGTTCGGAAAGGGCGGAAAAGGCGGCACTACCAAAGGTGGTTGGGATAGATACGACACCACTGGTAAGAAGATTGGTAAGTGTGGTGACTCGAAACCAGGCGAGGGTACACCAAAATGCCTATCCAAAGCAAAAGCAGACAAACTACGCAGACAAGGTGGTAAGAAAGCGATTGCAAATGCCGTTAAGAGAAAGAAAGCAAAAGACCCCGTGAGAGACAAACCGGGCACGGGAAACAAACCAGTTAATGTCTCAAACCGCATCGACAAAGACCCAAAGAAGAAAGGTATTCAGGATAGTCATATGAAGTCATTCAAATCATATATTGAAGAGAAGAACAAACCGACAGACCCTAAAAAGTGGGCATCAGCAAAGGCACAAGCGAGAGCAAAGTTTGATGTTTACCCCTCCGCATACGCAAACGCATGGGCATCCAAAAAGTATAAAGAAATGGGTGGCGGATGGACAAAGGAAGAAGTCGAAGAAGCGAAGTCTCCTGCATGGACTCGTAAAGCAGGACAGAACAAGAAGGGTGGTCTGAACGCCAAGGGTCGCAAGTCATACGAACGAGAGAACCCAGGCAGTGATTTGAAGGCACCTGTCTCCGCGAAGACTGCAAAGAAGAACCCAGACGGTAAGGCCGCGAAGAGACGCAAGTCATTCTGTGCTAGAATGAGTGGAATGCCCGGGCCAATGAAAGACCCAAAAACTGGTAAACCAACAAGAAAGGCACTCGCACTTCGTAAATGGGATTGTTGATGAGAAAGTTTAGCAAATACATCAGTGAAGCAAAGGGTAAGAACCTACACCTCGAACACCTCGAAGATGCCGTCTTCAACGATGGTCTTGTTGGTGGTATTGAGGCAATTCAATTTCTAGATTCTGTCGCGGACATGCTCAGGAGTAATTCATCCTCCAAGTATGGTGTAACTGTAAAGTGGGACGGCGCGCCAGCGGTATTCGCAGGAGTAAATCCAGAGAACGGCAAGTTCTTCGTAGGTAGCAAAAGCGTATTCAATGTCAACCCTAAAATAAATTATACCAACGCTGACATTGATAAGAACCACGGACATGCCAAAGGCCTTGCCGATAAACTCAAAGCATCCCTTAAGTATCTGAAGGACTTGGGTATTAAGGGTGTCCTTCAGGGAGATGTCCTATTCACAAAGGGCGATATAAAGAAAGCAAATATCAACGGCGAACCTCATCTTGTATTTACGCCCAACACCATTACATACGCAGTTCCCGAAGGTTCAGACCTCGCAAAGCAAATTAAGTCTGCAAAGTTAGGTGTAGTTTGGCATACAACATACAGAGGTAGAGACTTGCAAAAGATGAAGGCATCCTTTGGTGCTAATGCATCGGGTCTAAAGAAGAGCAAAAATGTATGGTCAATCGATGCGACCTTCCAAGATGAAACTGGTTCTGCGACATTAACCACAGATGAGTATGATGCTGTGAAGGCAATGTCCAGTAAAGCGGCAGGTTTGCTCTCCAAGTATGGAAAGATTGCAGACTTTGTAGCAAACGAGACTAAGATTCAATCTGAAATCAAAATCTATATAAATAATCTCGTAAAACAGGGCAACAGCGTTGGCGATGCGGCATCCTTTACAAAATTCGTAAGTGACAAATTGCAGGCCAAGGCAGATGCTCTCAAAACTGAGGCGGGTCGTGAGAGAAAGCATCGAGAAAAAGATTCATTCGTCCAACTACTAAAGGACAACGCTAAAGCATTGGATGGTCTGTTCTCTCTACACTCTGTCCTCAGTGACGCAAAGACGCTCCTCATTCGTAAACTTGAGAAAGCGAAATCAATCGGAACATTTATACAAACCCCCAAGGGTCTAAAAGTCACAGCACCCGAAGGATTTGTTGCAATAAATAGAATAAAGGGCAACGCATTCAAGTTCGTTGACCGACTAGAATTTTCAAGAGCAAACTTTACAGTTTCTAAAGACTGGGTTAAAGGATGAACAAAAGTGAACACAGCAGAAACCAATCGAACAATTGCATATCTAAAGTCCATTAATAAATGGACATACACACCACTCCCCGATAACAGAGATGTACAACCCCGAACTAAACGGGGCGACATCAACCTCCTTTCATACAAAAACTACAAATCATACCATGATGAGGTGTGTAGATTTGCCAATGTCAAGAGGAATGTTATCTTTGAGGACGAGGACACTGTAAGCAGACTATGCAATAAAGTACGGTCAAGAAGTCCTCTACCATTTACCGCGGCAATGGCACATGGTGTAAGAAACGCTAAATTTACAAACTGGATATTCGAGTGTCTAGGTATAAACATCAAGGCAACAGAATTGTCCCCCGCAATTTCCGGTATGCACTCCCGCACCATTAATGGTGGGTGGGACTTCCATGAAGTAAAACCCGAATGGAATCGTAAATTTGATTTTATTTGGTCTTCCTCATTCTTCCATTCATATGACCCATACCTTTGCATTCAACGATGGATGTCCACGGTAAAGAGAAATAAAAATGGACAATGTGTAATATTACACCATGCATTTGGCGATGCACCAAAAGCACTTGAACGGGACATCCCCTTCGGAGCAAATCTATCTGAAACTATGTGTCTAATTAATGCGGCGGGCCGTGACCCCAGAAACAACGGGAACAACTTCCATGTTGAAACCGTGTGGACTAAACAAGACGGCGTAAGCGAAGAAAAAACAGAATATAAACGATATATTGTGGTAGTTCCAACTCTCACAGAAAAAGAAAGTTGGTTACCGAAGAAGGTATGAGACATACATATAATGTCAAGAACTTTAATCAAGAAAGGAGTATGACATGGATTCATTTCTAGGAACAATTTGGTGGAGCGTCATCGTATTCACCGCAGGCGCACTTGTTGGCGTACCAGCGTGGAATTGGGTTCGCGGGTATTTCCCGTGGAACAAGGACTGAATGGTATCGTGCCAACAGGATTGACTCTATAACGACGGAGGTGATCAAAATCCGTTATGCTTACGATTAAAGACTACCTAAACAGCGTGACCCAGACTCAAACCCTTTCTGAGCGAAAAGGGGGTGCTGTAGTCTTTACCTTCGGTCGGTTCAATCCTCCGACCTCTGGGCACGAAAAACTAATTGACGCTGTAAAGCGTGTAGCAAAACGGACTAGGGCGGAACACCGTATCTACCCTAGTCATTCAGAGGATCCTAAAAAGAATCCTCTACCCCATAAAGTAAAAGTAAAGTACATGCGGAAATTTTACCGGGGTGCAAAAATCGTAGACGATAAGAATGCGAAGTCACCCTTTCATGTATGTAAAGACTTGAGTGACAAGGGATATAAACATGTAATTCTAGTGGTGGGTGGTGATCGTGTTGAGGAATTGAAGAAACTCATTTCTCAATACATCAACCACCCCGACCCCAAAAAATCATTTAACTTTGATAAGTTTGAAGTGGTTTCTGCTGGTGAAAGAGATCCTGATGCAGAAGGGATCTCGGGTATGTCCGCGTCTAAGATGCGAGCATCCGCCGGGTCGGGGGACCTCGAATCATTCAAAAGAGGCCTACCAAGCACTGCGTCCGACAAAGACGCCCGAGATCTCTTCATTATTCTTCGTAAGAGTATGGGCATCATGGAACCAATTGAAGAAGATATCAGTTTAGATGAAGGCATCAAAGACATCGTGAAGAAACTGAAGAGGATTCCCTCTGTAGTCAAGAAAATTAAAGATACTGCAAATCTTTCTTCTACAAAAGCGGCATCTGCATTGTTTACAATACCCGCCGTGACTAAAATGTTAACACCCCAAAACCTAAACCACGGGTCATTGGTTGTTAATTCACTCAGACAGGCAGTATTGGGTGAACAGTTACTTCGAGAACCTGAGATTCTTGACCGCCTTGTCCAGCAACTTAGAGATAAGGGTATGGAGAAGAATCGGGCATATGCTGTTGCCACTTCTCAACTCCAAAAGAATGGTGTTCTGAAGAAAGGTTCACAAGACCTCACCAAGCATGGAGAGAAAAGAAACTCCATGAGTGCCGCAGAACGAGCAAAAGACCGTGCGGCAAAGAAAGACGGTAAGGATGCAAAGGATTATAACTACAATCCACGCACCAATACTGCAACACAGAAAGAAGAAATTGAACTAGACGAGATTACTCGTCAGGCAAGACTGAAAATGTCGCGTGCCGCGAAGAGGTCGGCAAGGAAGCGTGTTGCATCTCGTAAAAGAAAACAAAAGAGAATGAAGGGCGCAGACCAACTGAAATCAAAGGCACAGAAGGGCGCAAGAAGTGTCTTCAAAGATAAGATGTTGAAGGGTAGAAAATGGTCTGAACTTTCATATGCAGAAAGAGAAACCATCGACAAGCGACTGAAGAAGATAAATCCAAATAGACTAGAGACTATTGCAAAGAAACTCCTACCCGGTATCCGACAGCAAGAACGAGAGCGGATTTCCAAACTTCGTGGTGGAGATAATATGCCTGCGATGGGTGAAGAGAAAGAACGCGACTACAAAAAAGAATACCAGAACTACCACGGTAAACCTGAACAAATTAAACGCCGGGCAAAACGAGTCCAAGCAAGACGCGACCTAGAAAAAGAGGGTCGTGTGAGTAAGGGCGATGGTAAGGATGTTGACCACAAAGATGGCAATCCACTAAATAACAATAGCAAGAACCTCAGAGTTACTTCTATCGCACATAATAGAAGTAGAAATAATAACAAAGGTAAAAACGAGGAACTTGCCAAAGGGTCTTCTGGTAAGAAACAATTAGAAGTGGGGACAGACCTTACTCTAGATGTTTACTCTGGTGCGGTGCCAGGGCAGAAGAAAACAGTTAAAGACTTTTTAAAGAGAGGTAAAAAATGAACATGTTAGAATCACTAGACCAGGCACTCGACCTTCTTATCGTAGAAGAGTTGATGACTGAGGACGATAAGAAACCACTAATGAAGTGGTTCGATAAATTCGAGAAGGCGCTAAAGAAGATGGGTGTCAACTACTCCCGTTCCAAGATTAGTCCTACCGATGCAGTAGAAGCGTACTATGCAAAGAAGTCACCTGAGCAGGCCGCGGCCGAACTCGGTGGTAAGGGTAAGAAAGTGAAGAAGGAAGCGATGTCTGATGCAGACCTTAAAAAGGCCGGTATTGACACTCCCCTAAAAGGCAAGGGTTATCCATACCAGAATGCCGAGGGTGAACCCAAGGTCAAGAAGGAAAATGCCCTACATAGTACTGACACTAATTCTATCCAAGAACAAAGGAGAACCACAATGTTCCAAGGCGATTCGATTAAAAAGAAGGAACTTCAAGGCGTGTACGATGTCGCTTCTAATATTCTGAAGCAGACCCGTGAGTCCATGAATGTCCTTCCCGAAGAAGCAAACGAGTATATCCGTGAGGCATATAAGTCTCTCGCGGCCATGAAAGTCATGACTCCCAGAGAGCGAAAGAAAGTAGCAATGGAGTACATGCTCAAGGCAGAGAAAGAAATGGGTATCAAGTTTACTGATGAAATGAAGAAGTCCTTCTTAAACAACTTAGGAGTCTGATATGAAGCGTTTCCGAGAACTAAGGGAAAGCGTATATTCCCCCAACGGTATTAATGTACCTGATGCATCCGATGGATTAGACGCCGCCGGAATTTATGCAATTGAGCAACCCGAAGTTCTTGCAAGACTAAACGCTGTTGTTCAGGCGTGTTTTGCCGTCCCTTGTAATGACATCAAGAGAAAGATGGTCGAACTTCGCACCAAACTAAACATCGCTGGTATTGATTTAGACTTAACTGACTTCATCCCCGCCGAGGGCGAACAAAAAGTACCTCTCAATCGCTTCGGTGGTCGTTCTGGTTGGGATATGGAAAAGGGTGCAGTGACCAAAGATGATGGCATTGAACCCTTTACGGGATACAAGATGTGCCTGTATCTCACCATTACCCTAGACAACTATAGTTTCTATCGAATTGAAGGATACATCGCACCTTCTATCGAAGAAGAAGTTCCAGAACTTGGAGAAGCAAAGGATGAGTTCAAACCTCATATGATGTATGACCCCAAGACTGGCAAGGGTTATAAAGCAGAAGTTGAAGCAGACCATCTAAGAATGAAGAAGATGGGTTATACTCATGAGAAACCCGAAGTCAAAGAAGAGTATGAAGAGTGGTATGAGGCAATGCGTACCGTTATGCTTCGTACCGAATCTCTTGATGAAGCACTCAAAGTGAATAAGAAGGATGGCCCGTTTACCGTTGTTGCTCTCAAGGGCAAGAAGGTTGTTGGTCAGTTCCGTGGTGCAGAGCATCGGGAACTTGCAGATGTAATCAAAATGATGAAGGCCGAGAACAAGGGTGCAAAGATTTCAGTCGAGGCAAAGGGCGGGAAGGTTGTCCACACAGAGTCCGTTGAACTGGATGAAGACCGAGAGTCTGCCATGGAACTCAAAATCTACATTGAAAATGATGCACAACTCTACAAGAGTCAGATGCTTTCTATCTTCAAGAACCTTATGGCAAAGAGGGCGCGTGGGCAATACCAGTCCAAACTCGCCTCGAAGTTATTCATGTACCTTGTGGATAACGGTGCAAAGAAGTATGTGAAAGAACACGACGCACCAGGCGCTAAGTGGAATAAGGTATTTGATAAAGCAACCAGACAACAGGTTGCCGATAATTTGACAAGAGATTTTGAAATGGAAGCGGAGTCTGGTGCTTATGACAACTTTATCCCCAAGAAGTATCAAACTAAATAATTCAGGAGGATTACCTAGTGAGATGCATGATGATTTAACTGAAACTAACTTTATAATGTACGCGATGAAACTCTACAACAATCCACAATGTATTGACATGGATGAGTTTCATGAGGATATAAACAGGATAAAGTATGTAAAGAGATTGCTAAGAAGGTATAAGAAAACGGGCATCTTAAGAGAGAGATTGATATTAAATCACATTATAATCCTCACGAATGTATTTACTGTTGAGGGTGCCGTTAAGATGTTATTCTTAAAGATGGACGAAGACCTCCACAGCGAACTTAAGACCTTTCTAGTATTCCTCGAATACATAAAAGAAGATGAAAGTGGTAGTATTGATTGGGATTCCGTTGCCCTAGATAATAAGATAATTACGATTCTGAGGAGTATCTGATGTCCGCCCTAGACATGGTTGTTGCCTACAAGTTGATTAAGATTCTCTCCACCCCGTGGGAGAAGACTGATGCATATAAACTAGGCATTATTGATGACAAGGGCAAAGTCCTCAAGAAAAAATCACAACTGAGTGGAAGTCAAGAGCGAGCGGCATACACCGTATTCCACAAAATCGGTTGGAACATCAAAAGAATATTCGATAGACTCCCATTCCTGAAAAGTCGAATGGGTTCATTTGCGGCCGCGTTATGGTTGCTCAAAGAAGAAACAGGTTGCACAAAGGAACGCCTTGAGGAAGTTTTCTATAACTACCTCAGAGAAAATTATCCCGATGTACTATCGGATTTATTGGCAGAGTCCTTTGAAGAGGCATCCAGCGTATCCGCCGGGATATACATATTAGATGAGGAAAAACTAGTCATTGAAAATAACATTGACTCCTTTGAAACCATGCTAGGTATTCCTTTATTCAAACATAACGGCCGACTCTTTACTAAGAAGGAATTGAAACTAGTATGAAAAAGTTCAAAGAAATCAGAGAAGCACGCCAACTAGATGAGTATGGCGCAAACGAATGGAATGTATATGTCAAGGTAGCATCCAAGAGAGCATGGAGAGAAATTGAGCGTTCAATGGCGTCTCTTGATTCATGGATTGAGTCTCATTGGGACACCGCAAAAAAGATGGCAAAGTTTACATTCAATCAAGATAAACACACTGGTTCCGAACGAAGGAAGGCCGGTGAATTTATCAAGAAGACAAAGGGTGTGGAATTTAGTCATGCCGTTAAAGAAGATGTCCCTGCAAATAACGCAAGCAGTGGAGCAGTTGCTGGACTTGGGTCTGAACCTCCAGTCAGCAAGGCCGCCCAGAAGAAGAAAAAGAAGATGGCAAGAAGAAGTATGCCAGGTGGTATGGGCGAAGCGGTCATCAAAAGCATGGATTCAAAGGCCGCACTTAATGTATACAATAAACTCAAAAAGGGTAGTAAGGTTACCGTCGAATTTGGCGGTGCTATGTCCTCGACTAAAGAACCACTTGAACTGGTAGTGTCGAGTCCTCATCGTGTTGTCGGGAAATCAAAGGTTGGTCGTATCATCCTCAAAAACCCAAATAACATGCGGGGTATGAAGTACACCCTATACAACAGAAATGGAAACATAACTCTTGCACAGGGCGACATGGCAACCATCCTAAAAGACCTTAAGGTTGTAAAAGAATCCGTTGAACTGGATGAATACCGAAGAAAAGATGTCTATGTAATTGTAGACAAGAAAGGTAAAGTTGTTGCCTCAAATCTCACGAAGCAAAACGCACACAAAGAAATCTCAAGACATCGGGATGGCACAATCGTGCTTGACCCAGATGCAAAGACTGGAGATGTTCTGAAGACTTTTGCAAAAGAATCCGTTGAACTTGATGAAGTAAAGGCAACAGCAAGGAATATCGTCAAGGGACTTTCAGATGCGGATGGCCCATTCACCGTTGTTGCAATCAAACGCAACAAAGTCATCAAGCAAGAGAACACCAAGAGACGAGACATGCTTCCCGCCATCGTCAAGATGATGCGTAAGGAAGTTGGTTCCGGTGTCACTATCGGTATCGAAGACAAGAAGGGAACCATTCGCGGAACCTTCAAAGAAGCATATACACCAAAGCAGAAAGAAGCAATAGAAAAGGTCAAGGACATTCTATTCCGAAAGAACAAGATTGGTTTCTACACTGCGGTTGGTAAGATTATGGTGAGTCCAAAGGACGAGAAGAAAGCAAATGAGTTGCTCAACAAAGCATTTGGTGGTGACTTCACAAAGAAAACCGGCCTGAAAGTCAAGGCAGGGAGAGGACCAAAGAGGGACTTTAAAATTAACTCCGGTTCGATGTATGAGTGTTGGGATACACATGTACAGAAGGGATACAAGATGAAGGGTGGGAAGAGAGTTCCCAACTGTGTCCCAAAGAATCAAGTTTCCGAAGACACCTTTGCGGGATGTAAAGTATTCAAAGTATCAAGTGAAGAATACAGCAAGTGTACTCACCCACGGGTAAAGAACGAACGATGGAAAAAGAAATTGAACATGGAAATGAGAGACGAGATTAGACAATATGCCCATCGCAATCCTGGCAAACCAGTGATTGTGCAGGACGAAACTTCTGGCATGATGTCATACTTGATTCTCAAGAAGGAAGAATAAATCGTGAAAAATATAATTGTCATGATTGCCTCAGCGATTCTAACCACAGTGATGGGTTGTGAGGCACTACAGAAAGCGGAAGAACAGATAAACGGTGCATCGAATAGCGTAAGCAATTCGGTACGAGAACAGAAAGAGCAAACAGAAGAGATTACAAACGCTTCTGGTGCTATCTCAGGTTCCCTGAACGACATCGACACAGAAGCAAATTCTATCTTAAATGGAATTGCTCTTTCCCCAAACCAAACCGACCCCCTTCTAGGGGAAATCGAAGACAGTGCCGAGCAAATCAAAGAGCATGTTGATGATGCACAATTGGAACAGGTTCGTATTGAAGAGGCACTCGAAGACCTAGAACAAGCAAACACAATCATCAGTGCCGCAATTGGTACAATCGAAAAACTCGAAGACCTTGTTGTTGAATACGAACAGTCCGACCGAGAGATTCGTCAAGAAGCACTACAAAACCTACATGGATTCATTACTCTATTCTTTGTAATAGGGTTTGGTATGCTTGTTGGCGGTGCGTTCATTACATTCTGGGTGAATGGTAAACTTGGCGGTATCGTTCTTGGCATCGGTGTGTTGACCGTTGGATTTGCGGCCGCGTCACAATACTACCTAGAAGAAATTGCAACCATCGGTCTTATCGTTTTGGTTGTTGGATTTGTTGCCGCCGCTGGAGTCATTGGATGGATGCTCATTGAGGGCAGGAATGACAAGAAAGCAATTGCAGAAATTGTAGAACTCATTGAGGAAACAAAAGACCACCTGACACCAGAAGAGAGAAAAGAAATCTTCGGTCGTGATGGTTTTGCCTCACGCATGACAAGTGACTTGACCAAAAAGATTGTTGCCCAAGTCAAGATTAAAAATGGTTTTAAGAATCTAGGTAAGACTTTTAAGAAGACTTGAGTGTAGTTGCGAAGGTTAATTATATCACTTCTTGCTTTCATTCTCGCATTAGGATGCACAGCATTCTTCT
>CEON01018500.1_pt1 | contig 18656 bp, 21 predicted proteins | sample 530291 | NCBI WGS metagenome assembly CEON01 (sample SAMEA2619888, study PRJEB7988) | marine metagenome | biome: marine biome (ENVO:00000447); feature: surface water layer (ENVO:00002042); material: "saline water (ENVO:00002010), including plankton (ENVO:xxxxxxxx)" | depth 5 m
TACACCGATAACTTGAACCGCACTCTTGCCTGGTTTTTTGTTCGGGGTTAGATTCTTGTTATGTCTGACGAAGAGTACTTAGAGGATTTGTTGATGGTGGGACCACCTTCTCGTGGGCGTCGTCCAAGGCGTCGCCCCCTCAGACGCGTGAGCGTGTTCGAGCACGAGGCGCGACAGCGGGCTAGGCAGCGACGAAGAGGGGTGAGGCCAGGCGAAACCGCGTACATGGACGAAGAGATTGTGCGGGCTCGGCCTTCGGTTGACATGGAGCCCATGCGTGTGGAGGGGCGGCGCGGCAGAGCGACGCGTCTAAACCAGGCGCAGGCGGCTAGGCGGCAGGGTGAGGAAAAGCGACGCAGAGGGAGGGCTCGTAATTTATTGCTCTCTTTGCGGGCGGGCAGACCTGGGAGGAGATACTAATGGCCAGACTGACAACCAAGCAGCGCAATCGATTGCGTAGTAGTTCATTTGTATTCCCGAAGACTCGGCGGTATCCGATCAACGACGAATCTCATGCCCGAGCTGCGCTGAGTATGGTAGCAGCTCATGGAACTCCGGCTGAGAAAGCTCGCGTTCGTGCGGCAGTGCGCCGTCGCTACCCTGGCATTCAGCAGCGTGGGCTGACGAGGGCCTTGCGAAAGTGAGCCGTGGGCTGACACGGGCGCTTGGCCGCCGGACTGCCCAAAAAACAAACCAAGCTCTATGGGAGCGCTCAAAGCGTGATGCCAAATCCCGCATGGGAGGCAAACACTCTGCGCGCGCCATGCAACTTGCAACCAGACTGTACAAGTCGCGCGGCGGTGGCTACCGAGGCGCTCGCCCTTCTTCGGGAAACTCACTTCGCCGTTGGAGCCGCCAAGACTGGCAGTGGACCGGAGGCAGCAAAAACCGAGGCGTGTATTTGCCGGCTCGCAGAGCTGAACGCCTAAGACAAAGTGAAAGCGGACGCCAGAGGTTGCGGCGCGCTGGCAGAATTAAAAGCGCTGCCACGCGGCGCGGTCAGCAGTACAGCAGGCATGGGCTTGCAGCAGGGACGTCATCATGAGCAAGCGTGGACTGACGCGGGCGCTAACTCGCAGTGGAGAACGGTTTTCTGGATATAACCGCCCAAAGCGAACGCCCGGCCATCCCACCAAAAGCCACGCAGTATTGGCGCGCTCTGGCGGACAAACACGCCTTATCCGCTTTGGCCAGCAGGGCGTTAGTGGTGCTGGAAAAAATCCGCAAACCGCTCGCCAAAAAGCTCGCCGCCGTAGTTTCAAAGCACGGCATGCTGCCAATATTGCACGCGGTCGGTTGAGCGCTGCATACTGGGCTGATAGGGTAAAGTGGTAATGTCGAGGCTTAGCCACAAGGAAGCGCAGGACGCGGTACTGGGTACGCAGCTCATCAAGCTGGTGATTCAGGGAGAAACCGTCTCATCTGCTGCTGAAGAACTTGGGCTCAGCAAAAAGCAAGCACGCCGCATTTTGGATAAGCCGGACAACCAAATGGCTTTGCGGGCCGCGCTTCAGACAATGCGCGTTGGTGCCATTGAAACCGCCCGCGCTCGCATGGAGCAGCTTGCTCCCCGTGCAGTGGAGTGGCTGGTAGAGGTGGGCGAAGGGGATGATGCTCACGCCAAAGTGAAGGCTGCGGCGCAGATTCTCGACCGAAACCGAGGAACGCAGCGCGGACAGGTGTACAGCGTGGGTCCGGCAGAGCAGATTGACGCGATGAGCGACGCCGAGCTGATGGAAAAAGCCCAACAGGCTGCACTCATCCTTAAGCAAGAAGCAACCAAGCAGCTTGCCCAAAACAACAAAGTAGTGGAGACTGACGCAGCAGGAGGCGAGTGATGCCTGAAAACCGAATGAGTAGACGGCAAGAAATGCAACGACCAACACGGCGACGGCTTTTGCGCGCACTAGGCCGTCGCATACACGAGTCAGTCCACGGGCCGCGTCGTACCGCTGGACGGCAGGGCTACAACGACCGCGAGGACGAAAGCCTTGGAATGCGACGTGGACCTGAGCGCAACTACAGCCAGAGCATGAAAGACCGGCGCGACGAGTCATATGGACGGTGGGGCACGCGAGATGCGCGCCGCCGACGAGGAGGACGCTGAAATGGCAAGAAGGCAACGACGAAACTCTTCCGTTCCGCTTCGCACTAGGATTGCTCTTCGGAGAGTGTCCCGCGCAAGCGATGTAGATGATCTAAGCGACCTGTCAGGTGGAGCTAACGTAGCTGAGACTGACCGAGCTGCGAGCAGAGTGCGCCGGTCACGAGAGACAGCGCGATCATCACGTCGCGGGCGCAGGGGAACCCTGGCTCGCAGTCTAGCAAGCGCCCTTGGTCAACGCTCTCGAAGTGAGCAAGACGGAAGTCGAGCCCGAAACCTTGTCCAGGCGCTAATGAGCGGCAGAACCCCCGAAGAGATGCAAGAAAGGCGCGACCGACGAGAGACGCGGAGACAGCGGCGGCAATTTCGGCGACGCCAAGAAGCCCAGGAGGCTCGCGACAGCTCACGGCGACGAAGCGTTCGCCGCAACCGCCAGGCAGCCGCCCGAAGAGCGCGAGCCCAAGGCCGTGGCTTTCGCACGAAGCCGCTTGATTACGAAGTGGAACTGAGAATGAGTGGCCCTGATATTGCCCCCAGGGCAGCACGGCGTCTTATGCGAGAGGTTGATCGGCGCAACCGAGGACGCATCAAAGGTCCCATGCGTTACCGCCGCACCGTAACTCGGAGCTAATGCAACCCGAGCCCCAAGCTGCACAAGACAAACCCGCAGCCTCACCTGGCATTACCGTCGTGGTGAGGCCTGCGACGTTTGACGATGTGCCATTTGTCATGGATTCATGGCTTCGCAGCTTTGGCAAAGGCCGCACTTGGGTCTTTCGAGGCGTAGACGGCGCTCGCTTCTACGACAATCACCGAAAGATTGTTGAAGAGCTGGTGAGCCGCAGCTTTGTGCTTGTCGCTTGCCTAGCAGAAGTGCCGGACGCCCTACTGGGGTGGGCCTGCGCTGAAAAAGATTGCCTGCACTACATGTACGTAAAGAACAAGTACCGCCGCAAAGGCGTGGCCACCGAAATGCTGAAAAGTGTGCGCCACTTCATGAACGGCATCGACCGCTGTAGCCATCAGACCGGCCAGTGGAAAAGGTTTACGCCAGGGCAAAAGCTGCTTTTTAGCCCGGCACATGCGTTCTATAAGCCGACAGGAGAAAAGCATGGAGCTTGAAGAAGTACACCTCAACATCCTTCCCCGCGTACCGGGCTGGGATTCACGCCGCTTTACCAAAGAGCACCACATTATTTGGCTGCAAGACGGGCTTGTATACATCAAGCGCCGGGAAAACCGTGATTTCAACAACTATCACACCCTGGTTATGCCTACCGTCCATCTTTCAGCCATTTTGCCAAAACGCCCCCCTCTTGCACCCTGGGAATCCACCACCAAAAAGCGTGGCCGCCCGCCGAAGGTGCAGCCGAGCGCATGAATGAAGGACCTCGTCCGTTCCCTAAGAAGAGCCTTGGGCGAAGACGAGGACGGGTATGATAGGCGTCCCTACCTGACCTATCACTGCCCCACCTGCGACGAGGTTTTTGAGGTGATGTTTTATGATCCCATCGAGGATTATGAGTGCATCGACTACCGATGTGAGGGCGATTTGTGTCTGATAACAGCAAAAGCATAACCAACGAACTCGGCATGACCGTCGAGATGGCGCGCAAGCTCCTCACAGAGCAGGCTCGCCGCGCAAACATCAAGCGCCCGCCCTACATCCAGGACCTTCACCCGGCGCAAAAAGCCTTTTGGGAAGACAAGGCCCGATTCAAAGTGGCCATCTGCGGACGCCGAGCTGGCAAAACTAGCCTGGCCTATCGCGGCCTACTGCAAGGCATGTGCGCCCACCCCAACACTATCCATGCGTACATCGGCGTTACCCGAGAAAGCGCAAAGCGCCTTGCGTGGAATCCGCTCAGAAGACTGGCCTCTCAGCACGGCCTGGAAATCCAGTTCAACAAAGTCGAGCTAATCGCCTACCACACCAACGGCTCAGAGCTTTGGATTCTCGGTGCGGACAAGGAAGAAGACATGGACAAGATGCGTGGTGCCGCGTACAAGCGCGTCGTCATTGATGAGGCCGCATCTTACCGCGCCTTCATCGAGCAAATGGTCAACGAAGTTATTGAGCCCGCACTTGGTGACCATCGCGGCGAGCTTTGGCTTATGGGAACGCCAGGCCGCACAGCCGCCGGCTACTTTTACGATGCCAGCATAAAAGCGCCGGGTTTTGAGAAGTTTTCAGTGCATAAGTGGACGGTTCAAGACAATCCGTACTTCTTAGACCCTGAAGATTGGCTGCAAGACCTAAGAGAGCGCAACGGCTGGGGGCTTGAGCATCCTACTTATCGGCGGGAGTACCTGGGGGAGTGGTGCAAGGACGATTCTGCGCTGGTGTACAAGTTCGAGAAGGAGCGAAACCTAGTAGAATCTCTGCCAGACAATGAGGCTGAGTACACTTACGTGCTGGCGATGGACTTTGGGGTCGTGGACCCAACGGCTTTCGTTGTTTTGGCTTATCACGCGCATGATCCCTGCGTGTACGTTGTCGAGTCTTACAAGCGCCCTGACCTTGGTCCGACTGATGTTGCTGAGCACATCCGACTTTTGCAGGATAGGTACGCACGGATAACGAACCGCGAGCCCGTGACGGCCTTTGAGACGATTGTGGGTGATACGGGTGGGATGGGGAAGGCATATGCGAAAGAACTCCAATCTCGCCATGCAATTTACGTCAAACCCGCCGAGAAACGCGAAAAACTGGCCTATATTGACCACATGAACGGTGATTTGATTGCTTCACGCATCAAAGTCGTCAAGAACCCCAACGAAGAGCTGGTTAGGGAGTGGCAAACGCTGCCCTGGATCACAAGAGACGGCAGAAAGCAAGAAAAATACGACGAACGCAAGTATGACGACCATTTAGCAGACGCCTGTCTTTACGGATGGCGAGATTGCAGGGGTTTTCAGTCTACTGACCCCGTGGAATCGCCCCAACCCAACACTCCCGAGTTCTGGGAAAAGTGGGCAAAAGAAGAAGAAGAGCGCGAGAATAGGGAGGCCTACCTTGAAAGTCAGGCCGCTTGGTGGGAAAAAGGAGAAGATGGCGAGCTAGTTGTGGACGCCTTTGAGGATTGGTGAGCTGATGAACCAAAAAATGAACGAATGGTTGGAGTTTCTGAAGAAAGTTTCCGAGTTAGGGGCTTCTCATGTCAGAATTGACGGCGAGGACACCATTGAGGTGTCGTTTCAGAACCAGGGAGGGGTTCAGGTCATTCCTGAGCGCACCATTCCCACTGATGAGAGGGCTTTGAGCGACCTTTTGACGGGAACTCGGACGCCTAAAGAGCTTCTGGAAGAGGGGGACATTACTCCTCGACAGCGAGTAGAGCTTGAGATGGCTCTGCAAGAACAATACGATCACGATCACTATCGGAGCGCATAATGATAATGCTGAGCGAAAATCCCCGTCCTGATATGCGCTGGTGGCGCGAAAAAGACCCATATGCCGAGATTTGGGCCGCCCTGACCAACGTGGTCGCAGAGGACGAGAATCGACGCTCACAAATCCTTCATTATCTGCGCCTCTACGGCAACAGGGAAGTCCTCAACCTCATGGGTAGCACCCACATTACCCCTGGGGCCTTTTGGAATGAGCGAAATTACCTGCGCTACAACGTGGTCAAGTCAGTCATTGACACTGTAGCCAGCAGAATCGGCAAAAACCGCCCCAAGGCCGCCTTTTTGACCAGCGGAGGCGACTTCACCCAGCAGCGAACCGCCCTCAAGCTCGAAAAGTACGTCGAAGGCTCGTTTTACGAGACAGACATCTATGACAAAGGCTCTCACTGCTTTCGGGACGCCTGCATCATGGGGCCGGGGATTCTCAAGTTCTACGAGAAGAAAACCAAAGACGGAAACTGGAAAGTCTGGAACGAGCGCGTCTTCCCCTGGGAGCTGCTTGTCGATTACGCAGACGGGCGCGACGGCCACCCCACCCAGATGTTCCACGTGAAACATATCGATACGAACGTCATTTACGAAATGTTCGCAGACAGCGATAAGTGGCGGAACAAGAAGGAAGAGCTGAAGAACGCCATTGAGCTAGCGCAGAACGCTGACTGGGAAGGCATCGACATCGATAGCCTTGTAGACCAGAAGCTCTGCGTGGAAAGCTGGCATTTGCCCAGTGGGCCGGGAGCCAAGGACGGCAGGCACGTTATTTCACTGAGCAGCGCCGTGCTGTTCGAGGAGGAGTGGGATGAAGACTGGTTCCCGTTTGCGATTTTCCAATGGAGTCGCCCGACGATTGGGTTCTGGGGAACCGGAATCGCCAAAGATATCAACGGGATACAGATTGAAATCAATCGACTCCTGGATAAGATTCAGAAATCTTACCACCTTTTTGCGAACCCTTGGGTTGCGGTACAGGTTGGCTCGAAGGTTCTCAAAAGCCACATTACCAACGGCGTGGGTCGAGTACTTGAGTACCAGGGTCAACCGCCCCAAGTGGTGACCCATCAGCCCATTCACCCGCAGGTTATCAGCTATCTTCAGCAGCTCAAGATGGATGCTTTGCGTCAGACCGGCATAAGTGAGATGGCGGCGCAGGGCAAAAAGCCAGCCGACCTTGAGAGTGGTGCCGCGCTGCGTGAGTACAACGACATTGAGGACACTCGTCATGCTGGTCCAGCGCAGCAGTATGAGCGTTTTTACATGGATGCGGCGAAGATTATCGTTCGGATGAGCCAGCGAATGCACAAGCAGGGCAAGACCCCCGAGGTCATGGCTCATTACAAGCGACGCAGCCGCAAGTGGGTGGATTTGCTGAAGTGGTCTGAGATCAACATCGACGAGTCCGGCTATGTGATGCAAATCTTCCCGACCAGCCTGCTTCCAAGCACTCCTGCGGGCCGCACTGCGACGGTTCAAGAGTGGCTGCGGAGCGGCTTGGTGGACAAAGTTACGGCGATGCACCTTTTGGAGCTTCCTGATTTGGAGCAGGTGCAGACGCTAGAGGTGGCGAGCTATAACATCGTCCTCGACCAAATGGAGTCGATTTTGGAGGATGGTGAATTTGTTCACCCGGAGCCGTATCAAGATCTGATGCTGGCATTGAAACTGTCCCAAACCACTTATCTGCAAGCTAAAATGGATAAGGCACCCGAAGACCGGCTAGAGATGATCCGTCGGTACATTGAGGCGTGCAAGCGTTTGATCGACAAGACAATGTCACAAGAGAAGAATCCTAACGTCCCGCCGAGCAGTCTACCGGCGCAGGCGCAGGATATGCCGCTACCGGGCGCTGGGGCTGGTCCGGTTAGTGCGGAAGCTGCCATGTTACAAGCCTCACCAGGAGTAGCAACAGCATGAGCGAGCAAGCGGTAAATGCTCCCCAAGACGGAGCGTCAGAACTAAGTGACCAACAACTCATAGACGGGACTTCGCTGGTTGAAGATGCAACCAACACGTTCCTAAACTCGACGTTTGAGATCAAGGCAGACGACTCTAGGTCAGCGGATTCATTCATGGAATCGCCTTCTGAGAGCCCAAAGCCTCAGCCTGAAGCGTCGCAGCCCGAAGCGGAAGCGGCTGATTCAGCGCCCCAGTCCCCTGATATTGTGGAACTGGAGCGCCAGAATGCTGAGTTGAGGCGTCAACAGCGAGAGCTGGAAGACGAAATGCTGGCGCTTGATGAAGAGCGAGAGTACCGAGAGCGGCCTTCCTTCCGGGAGTCTGCCTGGGATGTCTTTCAGGAGTTTGCTGAGCGGCACGGAATGCGCGGAGACGAAGCGTATGAGCGGCTGACCCAGCATCTTCTGGGAGAGGATAAAGAACTGATTGCCAAGGAAGCCGAAGAAGAGCGATGGTCGCAGCAGCAGAGCCGTCTTGAGGCACTTGAGAATCAACTGGTGGAAGCTGAATACCAGAGAGAAGAGCAGGAGCTTTGGGTCGGTCTGGAGGACTTGGTCCAAGAACTTGCTGAAACCCACCCAATTTCGGCCTCCCGAGGCGAGCAAACGGTGGGCGATGTCTTCTATGCAATATTGAATCATTACGAAGACACCGGAGAGGTTCTTGATGCTAGGGAGATTTTGCAGCAATATGAGGCAGGGCTCTCCCAGCAGATTGAGTCTCTAAAAAATAACGACGTGATTCGCCAAATGCTTGGCTTATCCGCGCAGCAGATGAATCAGCCGCAGCATGTTTCGGCCCGTGAAGTTGTACAGGGAACACCAACTCTAACTAATCAGTCAGCAGGAGAGCGTTCGGTTTTAGCATCAGTGGATGAATTGCCGGATGAGGACGAAATGATTCGTCTTGCTTCAGAAGCCTTTCTGAGTGGCTAACAACTTCATAGGTAAACACAATGGCAATCGGATCAATCAACCGTACGAATTTCGCTGCGGCGATGAAGCAGATCTACCCCCAAAAGCGGGTAGAACTCATTTTCTACAAGAACCACCCTTTTCTCGCGAAGGTTAGCAAGCGCGAAGACTTCTACGGGTATAACGCGATTGGTGGCGTAGATAGCACTATGGCTATCGCCGTCTCCAGCAGCCCTCCCGCTGGCGGTCGAAGCACCAACTTTACGGACGCGCAGAACAACATCAGCTCGGGGTCTGACCAGCGTTTTGCGATTAGCCGCCAGAGCGACTACCAGCTCTGGGAGCTTCAGAACGAGGTTATCGAGGCCTCGTCTCGTGACGTTGGTGCCATCATGAAGGTGCTCAAGTTCAAGGGCGACGGCGCTCTCATGAACTTGTCCCGCAACCTTTCAGCCAGCCTGTACGGCAACGGCGGTGGCGCTCGCGGCCAAGGAAATGGCGCTGCCCCCGTGGGTACGACCATTACGCTAGCAAACCCCAGCGACATTGTTCACTTTGAGGTAGACATGCGTCTTGTCGCCTCGGACGTGGATGGAAGCGGAACAAATGGTGAGATTCGGGGCCCCGGTGCCGGTGCCGCCGCTGACACCGCACTTGTCACCGCAGTCAACCGCGCCGCCGGGTCTTTTACCCTCAACGCTATTCCGGCAAGCTGGGGTAACGCGGACTACTATTTCCAGCAGGGTGACGTAAGTGGTTTGACCACTGGTGCCCCAGGCCTTCCGGCCCCTGTCACGGGTAATGTTGTGACTGGGCTTGGGGGATGGCTTCCCACCGTTGCTCCGGTTGCTGGTGACGCATTCTTTGGCCTTGATCGCTCCATTGACCCGACTCGCCTTGCAGGCAGCCGGTTCAACGGTGTCGGGCTTCCCATCGAAGAAGCTCTGAAGCGCATTTCGACTCTTATCGTTCGGAACGGTGGACGCCCTGACACGGTCTTCCTCAACCCGATCGACTACGAGCGGCTTGAGCTGTCTCTTGAGGGTCGCGCTCGCTTCGAGACGATGACCACTCAGGTTGGTGGCAAGCGCTCGGCAACGGTTGGTTTTGATTCCATGATCATCACCACCACCGCCGGAAAGGCCAACGTCGTGGCTGATGTCGATTGTCCGCAGGGCACCGGCTACATGCTTCAGATGGACACCTGGCAGTTCCACCACCTCAAGGGCTGCCCCCACATGCTTACTCGCGGCGCGGGTGAGGGTGGCGGACGCATGGTTCAGAACGCTGACTCGGTTGAGTTCCGCGCTGTCTATCGTGGTAACCTTGCCTGCACTGCGCCAGGCTACAACGGCGTGGTACAGCTCTAATGACGACGATCTTCCAAGACGGCCTTGTACCGGGGAACATGCAAGTGTCCCTCGGTGGCCAAATCGTCAACAGCGGAACGGGCGGCGGCGCGGTAGACTCAACCGTTGGGGTTGCGTTTACCGCCGAAAAGCTGGCCGGAGCTGGAGCGTATCAGATTACGTTGGCCGACCCTTACCCACAGGTTTGGGCCGTCACGGCATCTATCCAGTCTCCGACAAACGAGCGCATCGTGACAGTCACGGCCATTACAGCCGCGACTTCAACCGCCAACAACAAGATTGGCTTTCAGGTCTATGACAACGACCCCGTAGGAGGGGCTCAGAATCTTTTGAACGAAAGCCTGCACTTCCACCTCACTCTGGTGCGAAGCAACGCGCAGTAACTCGTACCCTGGCCCCCTTCGGGGGGCCGGGGGACTTCTAAGGTGGTTCGATGGCACGGAATGTAGACCTGCAAACGCTTAGGCTGATGGTTCGGCGGCGCGCCGACATCGAAAACGACCCGTTCCACCCAGACTCAGAGATTGATGACTACATCAACGAGTCGATTGCCGAGCTGTACGGCAAGCTCGTCCTAGCAAGGGGCGACGAATACTATGCAACAGAGGTGGCAGCCACAACGGTGCCCGGCACCCGAACTGTTGCTTTACCAGCAGACTTTTTCAAGATTTTGGGCGTGCGCTGGCATTACACTAGCGAGAGGCGCATCAAGCTGCTCCGCATGGACTTTCAGAAGTTCATGGGACTTGATAACAGCAACGTCCAGGGATGGACGGACTGGGCAAACATTTACTACATGACCCAGCAAAGCAACGCGGTGTTTTGGCCCACCCCTCGGGACGCCTACAACATTACCATTTGGTACATCCCAGCAGCTCCAACCCTGACGCTTCCAGCAGACAACTTTGACGGCATCAACGGGTGGGAGCGCTTTGTGGTGCTTCACGCCGTTCGCCTGGTGAAAATGAAGCGCGAAGAGCCTACTGCCATTGTGGACGCAGGTATCCAGGATATCGAAGCCAAGATTGATTCTCTGAGTGGAACCAGAGATGATGGCCAGCCTTCGCACGTCATTGATGTGGATTACGTCAACAACTACATTGACGGGTTTGACTGGTGGTAGAAGCTGCCAAAGGCAGGGCGCTCCGCAAGGACCTTTACAGCACTGGTGACGACACAACGAACCGGGCGCTGCAAGACGTTCAGCAGCAGGTGGATGCAAAGTTCCGCTCGCAGCAAGCGTCCCCTTTTGCCACTGGCCGCATTATCACCAAGGTGTCCATGACTGCGGGCACGCCCGAGCGTGTGGCTCACAAGTTGGGGCGCGATTACATCGCGTGGACTGTAATCCGTAAAAGCGCCAACGCAGACGTATGGGAGTCCAACTACACCTCCCCAGACTCTCGGTCCAAGTTTGTTGTCTTGGACTGTTCGGCTGATGTAACCGTAGACCTATTGGTGGGATAATGGCGCGCAAACGAGACGGCTCTCTATCAAAACAAAAGGTAGCAGTCACTTTCCAAGGCGGCGTGGACGAAGTGACCGCCGAAGCGCTTGTGGTTCCAGGCAGAATGGAAGCCATGGAGAATGGTGTTTACAAAAAGACCGGCGAAATCTCCAAGCGCAACGGATATGGCGACCTCAACGTAGACGTAGACCGCGCATGGCCATCTGTTTACTCATCGGTAGCCCCATTCCCAACTCCACCTTTTGTTGGCCCAGTGACAACGGGAGAGTCCATGGGGGTCTTAGAGGATGAGCTTTTGCTGTTTGACGGCAACTACGTCGTCAGCCGCTCATCTAAAGATGTAAACTGGACGTACCGCGACCAGGCTACGCCAGTTATTACAACGTCAGAACGAATCGGCTGGGGGCAACAGTCAGAGCTTGGCCAAGCAAGCGGGTCTTCGTTCGAGCGCGAAGTCACCAAGCAGCACGCCGTCCAAATGATCATCCACAATGGGCTGCGTGTTTACACTTGGTATGATAGCGACCCGGTGCAAAACGTCAGCAGGCGACAATATTTCTCTGTCATTGACGACGTTACCGGCGACAGGTTGGTTGTCAGCGAGCTGGTGTATGCCACCTCAACCGGAGCGCGGTACGGAGGTGCGACCTCTAGGCTGGTCGCGATGGGTGACTACATCTTCTGCATTACGATTAGCGGCGGAACTGACCTTGTGGCCGTGCGGATGGACTCGGCCAACTTTGACGCGGCGTCCCCTTGGTCTGACGTGTACACGGTGGCCACTGACGTACATCCCACCAATCAGTTTCTTGATGCCGTGGAGATTGACGACACGGAAGTTGCCGTGGCTTATGTGCGCCAGTTCAACCAGACGGACTACATTCGCACTCTCCGCATGAACAACGTGGGCACTGTCTTGGCTTCAATAGACACTGCGGAGGACTGCAATCGCTGCCTTTCGGTCTACAAGGATTCGGTCAGCGGGCGCATCGGCATAGCCTGGTGCCACCTGCACACCATTGTTGGCAACACGGGCCTTCAAGACACTAAGTTTATTTTGTGGGACGCCGCGCTCACCAATGTTCCGGCTAACTGGGCGGTTTACCAGGCTGGTCCACTTGGGATGCTCATCAACCAGGAATCTGTTGATGTAGCGGGCGCGGCGCTCCACGTCTCTCTTGGTCCGGGTCTTCAAGACAGCTACCTGAGTGTTATTTGGGACTCGCACACTGGTGTCACAGGTGCCGACTATACTAATCCCTATTTGCCTCCGCAGACTCGGGTGAAGATCCGTCACTGCTCTTCCTCAATCATCACAACCCAAGCCGACTACGACATCAATGCGGCAGGCTCTCTGGCCAATGGGGTGGTGGGGCAGACCACTTTGGCAAGCGGCATCGCTCCCGCTGGCAACCAGGGGTACAACCCCGACATATTCTACGCCACGCTGGCGTCAAGGCAGTTCAAGCGCGGAAACTACGTCTACTTTGCTGTAGTTCAGCCCCACACCCCGGCCCAGCGCGTGCCCGCCCCAGACCCAGATGACCCGAACAACTGGAGTTACTACATCCCCCTGCTGCAAGACGGCAATACAGACACCAGCTATGGCCTCATTCGAATGGAATGCGCCGGAGCAACCTATGCCGAGTTTGTTGCGCCAACAGCAGCGGTCGCAGAGTTCAAAACAAAGTACAGCAAGCAGTCTATATGTTCGATTGTTGGAAAGTTTTGCGCTCGCATTTCAGGCGGGAACCACACGCAGGCAGCCGTAAGCAGGCTGAACAAAGACCCCAACACGGACAAGTATCATTGGGCCGGGGCCGAGATAGCGCTTGGCCCGACTGAGCCCGGCGAGAGGTCGCGCAACATTTACGGAGAAGTTGAGCCCATTGACGCCTTCACCGAAGTGCCCGCGTTCTCAATGCTAGCCGAGTGCTTTATTGACTTCTCTGACCTGCAAAACCGCTATGAGTCCGTAGTCAAAAACCAACTCCGCCTTACCGCCGGAGGCGTCGTTAGCAGCTACGATAAGAGCAACTTTACGCAAGATAGCTGGTCCTTTGCTCCAGAAATCTGGGCTCCTGCCGGCGCTAATCAAACCACCGGGACACCCCCCAATTACACTGTCCAAATCGTGGCTGTATATGAGTGGTGGGACAACAGGGGGCAGCGCCACCAAAGCGCGCCAAGCGTTCCCTATGTGTTCAAGAAACTTGCTGCCGGCGCTCCCTTTCCTGGGCCTCTTTACGTCAACACTTATGGCTGGCTTCCCAAAGACACTCGCGTTGTTATCTACAGAACAACCAACAATGGGACAACTTTCTACCGCCTCCCAGAGCACAGCGCCACCAGCCCTGAAGACAAGCCCGGAGTGCGCGCATATCCGTACTCGGGTTCGCCTGCGTTGACTGGCGGAGCAACCCCTGGGTTTGTCACGGTTTCAGATACCGTTTGGTGGACTCCTTTTGAAACCAGCGAAGCAGCCCTCACTTCCAACGAAATTTTGTACACGGACGGCGGCGTGGTCCCCAACGAAGAGCCACCCTCTAACACCTGCATCGCAGATTGGGATGGCCGCGTGTGGGTTGGCGGCCTGAGCCAGAAAAACCAGGTGGCCTTCAGCAAGACGTTGCGCTCCAATGAGTCGGTCAACTTCAGCGACATCTTCCGCTTAGAGGTAGGCTCTCAGCTTGAGAAGGTGGTCGCTCTTCAGGGAATGGATGACAAGTTGATTGTGTTCAAGGAGGACTCGATCTATGTCATCTACGGAGATGGCCCCAATGACCTTGGCCAGGGAGCCACCTATAGGGCGCAACTGGTCACCTCGGAGCAGGGATGCTTAGGCCCCAAGGGCGTCATCTCCACCCCCAAAGGGGTCATGTTCCACAACCCGGCAGGCATCTACATGGTGACCCGCAGCCTACAAATAGAATTTGCCGGCGCTAGGGTAGAGGACACCACAACCAACCGCACAGTTCACGGCGCAGCCCTCGTTCCAGACAGAACCCAAGTAAGGTTTATGCTGAGCGGCGGAAACTACGCAGTCGTCTACGATTATCTCCTAGACGTCTGGTACAGGTTCACCAATCACCAATCCTGCGCGGGCGGCTCCTGCGAAATGTGGAAAGGCAACTTCAGCTTTCTCAACGCCGGGGGAGCCATGAAAGTGCAAAACGCCGGCTACTTGGATGATTATGCAGCGGGAACAGGCAACTACATTCCAACAACACTGGAAACCGCGTGGATAAAAAGCGGAGACGTAGAGGGCCTTCAGCGCGTATACAAGGCTCTGGTCTTGGGCGAGTTGATCGTAGGCCACACGCTCACCATCAACGTGGGCTTTGACTACGACACGCCCTACACTGACACCAAAACGTGGACGCCCGCTGAGCTTGCGGCACTCCCGCGCTATCAGCTAGAAATACGCCCATCGAGGCAGAGATGTCAGGCGATTCGGTTCAGGATTCAGGACACCGGAACGCCCCCAGCGGAGTCACAAGGTTACATTATGACCTACCTCATGCTAGAAGTAGGTATACAGCAGGGCCTATACAAGCGATACCCAATCGCAGAAGCGAGGAAATGATGGTAGCTCCATTCGTTATACCGGCAATCACTGGCGGACTTGGAATCATTGGCAGCGCCATGCGGGGAAGCGGGCCGACCTACCAGCCAGACGAACAGCTTCGTCGCATGGGTCGAGAGCAGACCATGCGCTACCGCGACATGGCGATGGGCCAGGGGCCAAGTGTTGGGCGAGGACTTCTTCAGCAGGGCCTTGACCGAGGCATGGCTCAGCAGCGTGCGATGGCCCAAAGCGCCAGAGGCGGCGCTCTTCAGCAGCAACTTGCCCGGAGACAGGCCCAAATGACCGGGGCGCAGATGGCTGGACAGGCCGCTCAGCAGGCGGCCATCCTGGGAGCGCAGGAGCAGCAGCAGGCCATGCGCGGCCTGGACCGCTCACTCGCTGCCCAAGAAGCTCAGCAAATGAGAGACTACCTCACTCGGCGCGGTGAGTTCGACGCTCAGGGTCAGCACCTTGGCAACATATTTAGCGCGGTGGGTGACATTGGTCGCATCCCCGGACTTTTGGGAGGCGGTCGATGAACGGAATGAACCAGCAGCTTATGGCGCAAGCTGGCCCTCTTCAGTCTGCGATTGCCGAGTTAGAGCAGGACTTTGAGCGCGAAAACGCTGAGCTTGACCGCCAGGAGCAGCTTCTTCGGGAGGAACAGGAGTTTGCCCGGCAGCAGCGTGAGCAGGACATGCAGGACGAGCTTGCGGCGCGGCAGGAAGCCCGGCGGGCAGAGCGCGGACAAGACATGGCAGATGATGATTTTCGCCAGTCTGTGCAAACTGCTCCAAAGCGCGAGCAAGCGTTGTACGGAGAGGGCACGTTTCAGCCCAGGCACGCAGGTGGCGTTGTGCATCGCACTGAGTATCCGGGAGAGGCTCCGGAAGCTCGGGAGCGGCGATTAGAACGCACGGAGCGGCGCGTTTATGGTCCTGACTCGCTTGAGGCAGAGGCCCGAGGTCTTGGCTATGGCGGCGTCAGTGATTTTGTGCGCGGGCCAGGGGGTGTGTCTGAGGACATTGATGCTGCTCTCGGTGCTGCGCCCGAGGGTGATGATGAGGTGCAGGCGGCTATTGACGCTGGCCGAGAGGCCCGCACTGCGCGAGAGCGTGCGGCGCAGACGGCAAGGCGGGGGCGAGAGACATCTCAGTATGGGCGCGGGCTTCGGCGTCGCCGTCCACGTCAGGACACTCCTTATCATGAGCGGGAATACCGTGGCCTTGACCGCTATCTAACTCCAGGCGCTCGCCCAAGGGGAGGCCCGGTTTCTGGGGGAGGCGGCGGAGGAACGGGCGGCGGTGACGCTCCCAGCACTTCCGAAGCCAGTGTCGATGGGCAGCAGGCTGCAAGTGCTCCCGAGTCTGGGTCAACGGCTATTCGCCGGCATCCCGCCGACGAGCTTCGTAACGCTCCTGAAAGACTCAAAGCGCAAGAGGAAAGAGCTAGGGAACAGGCAGAGCGCTCTCAAAATGCGTTGCGGGCCGCGCGGGCGCGCCAACGCTTGGGGGCTAAAGACTTTGATGTAGGGGCCGAGGCTGAAGCCAGGCGTCTTCAGAGGGATAGGGAAACTCAAAGGCTGGTTGAAGAGAGCGTTCCCGAAAAAGAACGGCGCGGGCGAGAGCACGATCAAAGGGTGCGCGAAGAAAGGGCGAGGGCTGCCGCAACTCGCCGCTCGCTTGGCAGTTACAGGTAAGGTAGCGTTAAATGGCAAATCCCCAAGCACCTAAATCAGGCACCCCCGGCGCCCCGGCTTCCAGCCAAGGCCCAGGGCTACCCTCTGACATTCAACCTGCACGCACCATGACAGCAGGCCAAGTGCAAGATGCTGGTCCGTCAGGCGCGGTGTTCGCTCCACAGGGGCCACCGGTTCCCGAGGGTCAGCCTGCTGCTGGCCCCGGAATAAATAGTTTTGAGATTGGTGGCCTAGTTCGGGGCCGGGGTCGGCGTCCGCGACGCGAAGCCTGGGCTCCCCACCTTCGCACGCAGCAGCGCTTTGAGGGTGCAGCTCGCAATATCAGAGGCATTCAGACCAACATTGGCGCACTTGGGCGAGCGCAGATGCAGGCGGCATCACAGGGACTTGAGTCTATCAGCCGCCAGCGGGAAGAGGCCAGGGAGCGCCTCAACGAGCGTCGTCGCGAGATGGAACGCGGCTATGGTGATTATCTCAGCGCTGTGCAAGAGGTTGAGGATGCGGCAGATTTAGACCCTGGTCGCGTGTGGGCTCGGACGGATACTCCGGCTCGCATCTTGGCTGGCCTTGCGATGGGGGGTCAGATTGCTGCTCGGGCTTTTGGCCGCACCATGGAAAACGGCCCCATGGAGCACTTTCAGGCCCTTATTCGGCAAGACCTAGAGCTTCAGCAGGAAGAGTACCGGCGCGGAGTTCGGCGCGCAGACATGCGTCGCGGCGTCTATGGCATCATGCGGCAGCGTTTTGGCGATGAGCAGGTGGCTGCTGACATGGCTGAAGCGGCTGAGTGGCGTCAGGTGGCTCGGCAGATTGATGCTTTTGGTCGCCAGATTCAGAACGAGCAGACGCGAGCCCAGCTTGAAAGGCTTGGGGCGCAGGCTGGCCAGGCGGCAGATCAAGCAGCACTCCGAGGCCTTCAGGCACGCCAGCGCGAGCTTGCTCGGTCCCGAGGTGGCGCACGTCGCGTGCTGACATATACGGCCCCCGGCGGTGAGCGCGTGACCACCACCATTCCAGAGCGCCAGTTCCAGTCAGACCTTCGTACCATGATGAGGAACGAAGCTCAGGTGCGCGGACGCATGGCTCAGGCGGCAGCCTTGGCACAGGGGCGCGGTGATGCAGGGGCGACCAATGTGGCGCGCCAAATCTTCCGTTCCCACGGCCCGGCGGCCATTCCCGGTGCGCGTAACATTATTGATACGCAGAACACATTCCGTGATGCCATTCGGGATGCCGCTGCCCAAGCGCGAGCCAACGGTGATACTACAGCGCCCTCTGAGCAAGAGCTGGCAGGAGCAAACCCCCTTCGTGCCCTTATCGGGGACGGAAGAATCCGGGGGTGGTTTGTGGATTACCTTGAAGGCGGCGGCGGGCAGCAGCTTCGCCAGAACATTTGGCAGTCTATCTTCAATGCCATCAAGGCCCAGTCCGGCGCGCAGTTTACCGACCGAGAGTTCGAGCGTAGGCTGGCTATCGCGATGGGTGAGCGCCAAGATCCTGAGTCCGTGCTCACAGGTATCGGCATTCTGGCAGACATGCAAAGCGGCCCACTTGAGGCAATCCAGATGATGGACCCGCAAGAGTACGCCCGCCTGCTGCGTAATGGCGGCATTACGGAAGACCCCATCCAAGTCATGCGCGACAACCAGGACGCACTCCAAGAGTTGTTCGGGCAGCGAGAAAGCGGCCACTACCTTGGCAGAATGCTCAACTGGGCACAGCAAGCCGCCGAGCAGAGCGATCAGTTCGACATGGACGGCGACACCCGAGACGCACGCTTGTTCCAGGAAATGTCTAGCGCAGCGCTCAACCAGTATAGGCAGGATGTTCAAGGTGGCGCACGCGGCGAAACGCCGGAATCTGACTCACCCTTTAGCCTAACCTCAGAGGACTAATGTCCGAAGAAGCCCCGCAGCCCACCATCGTCATGGAAAACCGCCAGGGCCAGCGGGTAGATGTACCCGTGGCCGAAGCCCGGCAGCGGTTTGATGCTGGTGAACTGGGGTTTCCGCGTGATGTGCCGCTTGGCGTATATACTGAGGATGGCGGCGTTAGGGCGCTAACGGCTGAGCAGGCTCCACGCATCTTTAGGCAGGGCGGCCAAGTGCTGCCCACCTCGGACGCTCGCGAGCTTGTGGCCTCGCAGTACAACCGCGAAGAAGAGCAGCG
>CEON01084903.1_pt1 | contig 18582 bp, 16 predicted proteins | sample 530291 | NCBI WGS metagenome assembly CEON01 (sample SAMEA2619888, study PRJEB7988) | marine metagenome | biome: marine biome (ENVO:00000447); feature: surface water layer (ENVO:00002042); material: "saline water (ENVO:00002010), including plankton (ENVO:xxxxxxxx)" | depth 5 m
CCCCGGAGACGCCGGTATACACACCCACCATGGACGACAAGACGCGCAAATGGGAGAAGGCGACATTTGCCATCTCCCAGCACTTTATTAAGCAAAAAAATAAAGTTGCAGCCGAGGCTGTGGAGAGGTTCAATCAAAACTATCATTATCAACTACTCCCAATGTGTTTCAATCAGAACTATCACAAGCACAATACAAAGAGCCTGGCCCGCTATATGTCGCCGACCAACAAGGTTGGACCACGAACATATGTGGTGGATTTCATCGCAACCATGCTGTGGCGCGAGATTGGCCATAGGTGGTCCTATGTACCAACTGATTCATACGCACTAAACACGATTGATTGCAAGAATGTAAAGTGTGGTAAACATTACTTTGAGAGTGTGCGCCTTAACCTACTAACGCGCAAGATAGAAACAATTACTATTGCAGATGGCCACATGGTCCGAATGTAAAAAAATAATCTATAGATAAAGTATATACAATGGTTAAAATCACTTACAAAGGTGAGACCCGCAACATACCTGCAAGGTACTTGCCATCTTCTCTATCTGGTGCAGATAGAAAGAAGCAGATTAAAAGCATCTTTGAAGGTACTAAACGACCTTCTCTAAAGTCATACACATCAAAGCGTTCTTCATGGGTGAAGAAGTTTGAACAAAAGTATAATCATAAGATAAATGATTTTTCATTTATCCACAAGAATTTAATGAAGCCCGAGGGTGTACGGCAAATCATGGACAAAGGCCGCGCGGCTTACTTTACAAGCGGCAGTAGGCCGGAGACCACACCAGAGGCATGGGCCCTGGGCCGTCTTGCGTCAACCCTTTTAGGAGGACCTGCACGAAAGGTTGATAAAAAAATATATAACAAATATAAAATCTAATCATACATTATAATGTACAAACCCAAATTACCCGAGCCTATCCCCAAGCTCAAACAAAAGAGTAATAAGGCAGTTAAGACCCGAACGCAGAAGATAAAAGCCATGGATAAACCAAAAAAGCCGGCCAAAAAATCCATGGATAAACGTAAAAAAAAGTATTAAATTTATTTTCTAAACTATATATATAATCATGTTTCGCCCATCCAATACCAAAGGCTACAACCAAAACAGTGGTGGCCGAAATGCATACTGCGGTATGCGCGGCTATAAACGCAAACTTGAGCCAACCGAGCTTGACACCAAACCCGAAGCCAAGACCGACCCAGTTAATGAAATCCCCGAAGAAAAACCCGGCGAAAAATGCACGCTGGAGACAGAATTAGAACCAACGAAAGAAATGGAAAAATAATTAAAAAAAAAATCTAATCAATATATATAATGAAACTTACACTTGACAATCTCCAGACAGGCACGCGCCTTGCTGCCTACCAAGGCAAGCATAGGGGCGAGAGTGCCATGTTAGCTAACAACCCACTCAAGACAGGTGTGCAAACGCGCAGTAAGGCCAAGTTGTCCCGAGAGACCATAGAAGAAGGTGAATTTGCTGCACAGAACACCGACAGACGCGGCAACCGTTCAAAGCTTGAATTTAGGGGCAACCATCCGCACAGGTGGAACCCTGCACGTGATTTTGACCCAGACAAACAAGGAGACATTGCAGATGGTGGAGCCTTCAAGGGGGGACGAGATGGTAATAAGAAGGGAGGCAAGAAGGATTATCAAAAGGCGTTCGGCGATGTGAAGAACACCACACGACCGTTTGCCCCCGGTAAAGTCCCCGGACACGTCCGCCTAAAAGTTAAGGGATGATTTATATAAAACATTATTAATACTTAAAAATAAAATGTAATACATATATATTATTCTAATATGCGCGACCTCATCCTACACACTCTACTAAACAATCTTGAAAATTGCGACTTTGAAAACGGTATAATCCGTTTTAAAACTCGCGATATCAACACAGAGAAAAACAATGAACTAATTAGTGAAAGTTATGACACGTTGCGCAAGCTTTACAAGCTATCGCCCAATACACGTAAGCCCAAAAAATTCACATCCCAAACAATTCTGCAAATTTGTAAATCACTAAATTATAACATTGAAAGAAAGACAAAGTATTACAGAAACAAAGAACTAAAATGTGATAGTACCTGTGGGTTTTACACTGTCAGCGTCAATTAATACCCATTCTTTTAAAATCTTTTTTTTCTCTTCTAACAATTTCTTAATACGTCGTTGACGTTGTTTATATCCCATATATACAAAGAGGATAAATTTATTTTGGTAAATGTAAAAGTAAATATACTTACTCAACATAATAATATATTTCATATATATATATTATTATGGCCGACTTATCTTTGGTTGCCGTGTTAATCACAACTTGTGCGTCTGCCGCAATTGGCATTATCTCACAAATTCAACATTCAAGATGCACACAACTTAACTTGTTTTGTGGTCTATGTAGTTGTACAAGAAATGTACCGGACGACGTAGAACCCGCCGTAGAACTGACACCAGCTACTACCATTTAGAAATTATATTTTTTTTTGTAGGCTCGTATGTTCTCGTCAAGGCTCCTTGATTGTCCCCATAATAAATCCATGCTCAACCGAGCTGGCGACCGGGGTTTTTTCAATGCATCTTTTTCTAATGGATTCTGTGAATGTCGTTTAATATAATTTTGTCTATCCTTTCGTGTTTTTCGTTTATTCAATACAAAATTGCTATCAGTACCGAAGTGTACTTTTTTGCCATCATCAAAGACGGCCATAAATCGTTTGCCCTTGTTGGGCGAGCGTTCAACACGTAGTAGTTTCATTAATATAATATAACTTTTTTTTTTTGAGCAAAAACTCTTTAACCAGACTGAAAAAAATTTTTGAAAAAACTGAAAATTTTTGGCACCATACTCAGTTAGAAATTGCCTGCACCATTCGTCCAGACGCAGGGTCAGTGCTAATGAGAGTGTGCTTTTTAAGTATGACACGGCATTTGACTTTCTTGCCATTAAGTGCATGGGGGTTCTTATCGCTACCAACGGCGGTGGCAGTGCCGGTTGCCGGTCCCTGTCCCTCATCTGCGCCTCCGTCCTCGTCAGCTGTGGCAGAGCCTGCAGCCATACGAACAACTACCGAAACAGTTGGGGTGTTCAATTCTCGGAGACTACAACCACCAGAATTATAACGATTATCGCCATCAACTCCGAAGTCAATTTTGTAAACATTGTGGAAGTTGGCAGCATCTTCATTAGACATGTAAGTAGGACCAAAACCGCAGGCGTGGAACTCACTGGCAAGAGTACGGCGGCCGTACAGCTCCAGGATACGTGCCGGCATCTGGGGGATAATATCTTGGCCCGAAGCCTTAAATTGTATATCGCTCAAAATTAGCGGCTGCTCGGCGGCAATCATGTTCGCAACTGCAACAGTTTCGGAGCCACCGGCGGTGTGGACATCCTGGTAATCACATTGCACAATAACATACATAGCAGATACAACGCCCGGGTCCTTAATCTCTACATCAAGTTTGAGATTAGCAGAGCTTGTAAGGGTGCCGGTAGCCTCAACCTCGGTGTGGTAATCGTAATTGAGTTGGGTAAGGACATTGTCGTAATTGCGTTCAATCGTTGCGTCCTCCGCCTCGGGGTCAAGAATACGGTACTCACCATAGAGGCGAGGATTGGAAACGCTAAATGTCTTCTTAACATCGGTGGTTGTATCTTGAGCACCAAAAGCAAGGTCAGACATTACCACACGGAGCTTTACAGGCTCAACAAAGTTCAGGGGCAAAGAATTTTTGATGTTGCAAAAGAACGACATAGGGATGAACAGGTAGGAGGGGTAAGCGGTACCAGAGGCACCAGCACCGCCAGGAAGCTGCTTGCCATTGGCGAGCATGTGAAGACCCTTGTAATAATTACTCCTGACATCATTGGGAAGGTCAGAGAGAGCAGCCTTAAGCGCGTGGCGGTCCATCACTGCAAGACGACGAGATGCCGAAAGCAGTTCAACACGGTCAATGCAATTAAGTGTACCAGAGGGTGGGCAATGGGTGTTATTCTGCGGTGCGGTGGTGTCCCAGGAGAAGACCGCAGAGCGAAGGAAACCGACCTTGGTTAGGTCAAAATCAATAGATGAAGAGGCGCCAAAGGAGCTTTCATTAGTGGGGGTATGCTTGATGTACTGCAGACCATGGAAAGGCACCTGCTTTTCTATGGCATATTCAAAGGGGTTCGTGAGAGATGCCGTGGCATCCATCAACGAATTTACCAGCGAAGAATTCTGATTTGCCTGATTGATGATTGACATTCTATAAGATAACTATAGAAAAAAATTTTAAGTAATTAATCAAAAAGAGTGAATAATCTTAACTAAAGAAAAAAAATTTAGAAAATAACGAGCTTATTTAATACCGAAGGGTCCTTGTAAAAATAGAATCCCAATACTTTTCGCGAAGGGACTAAATTATTGAATTTGTCTAAATGGTGCGTATTGCCCGCAATGTCTGTGTAATGGCGATGGTCGGGTGAATTGGATTTTCTCACATACAATTGTGCGTCCTGGCCCCGTAGAGCCTTCGGGACATTTTGACCATTGTAAATGACCGGAGGTAATAAACTTAATGTTCTAATATAATTAGAAAGGCGATGGCCTTGTACTCGCCCAAGCATTGCAAAACCTGCACCCATGGACGAAACAGCATTTGCAACACCAAATACGTTAAATCTCATAAATGCATCCCGAGCAGCAAAAAAATCATCGCTGTGTTGTTGTTGTGCATATCTGTCTAATAGTCCAGATAATTCACCAATCCATCCATTAAATTCGGGTTCATCTAATGTGTCCAAATCCATTGTGCCAGTTGTGCCCCTGTCCATCAAATCGTAAAGTGCATTATTAAAATTATCTAAATTGCGACCAGTCAATGCGGCAAATGGTGTGTCATCGCTATACATACCGGTGCTATCTCTTTCTAATCTTCGTACTCTTTTGATTCGTTTAATCATTGCATCACTCAATTTATTTTGTAATAGAACCTGGTGTGAGTCCATGAATTTTGTGAATGACCCCCCAAACCTATCATATGTCTTAAATAATGTCTCTTCAAATGCTCTTTGTGCTGGGGTAGTTTGTAAATTTTTAATTGCTCCTAAAATACCGTTGTTTGCATAATGTCCGACCACACTTTGGACAACGACACCTTGGGGGTCTATTGGATTTCTCAATATGTCTTCACCCTCTGGTATCATAATATATGTTTCGGGGACCACTCGCGCCCCCTGTAAATAATCCAATTGAATCACCCTATTTTTTTCATAAAACATCATTATGCCTAAACCAACATGTTTATAATTATCAGTCTGTGAGCGTGCAGACATACCCCCCACGGCAGCACCTAACATTGGACTTTTGAACCGTGCCCCAATTATGGACCCAAGGCCAGCGCCGGCAGCTGTATTCAATGATGCTGTCTGACTTGGTAAATATGTGATAACATCATTATTGTTTTGAAATCTTACAAAATCTACTAACTCATTATATCTATCAACATTACCAGCGAATACACGAGGGCTACCAAAACCGAATGCATGTAATGGTTGCTTACCTGTATCAAGATAATACACATACAAGAATATGGAGGCCATCGCTGCACCATATGAATGTCCTGTAATCTCAAAGTTTTGCACGCCTTCTAATTGCTCTTTAATCTGTCTGTAAACTTTCTCCACACTTGCTAAAAATCCACTGTGTACGCTCAAATCATCATTCGGTTGTACAAATGTAAAATATGCGCTTAACCTGCTTGTATAACTGCGCCCATCTGTGATAACATCGGTCAAACTGTCGGTGCCTCTAAATGCAACAACTTTGTATGTACTTTTTGTAAATATCTTTACTTGTGCATCCATCAAGGCATCACCCGTACTGATAAAATATGTGTCATGGTCTACATTATCATTATAACTAAAATAACAATCCATGCATAATTCAATTGCTTTTGTCTGTATGATGTCGGGGTGATATGCTATTTCTTTTGATGTAGTGTAAGGCACAGGTTTTTCGGCATCAAAGGGATTGCCAGACTCCAAAAATAATGGCCCCTTGTGTTCGTATGTTTTGGTCGCTGGATTAAAATAAGACATAAATAAGTCTTCAAGGCCGGACCCCTCCGCCGGATAATAATATGGATTCCCGAAGTAATCAACAAGTCGGTCAAAGATAGATTTGACCATTAGGCGACGACCAGGTGCCCCACCCCCTGCGTCTCCATCACCTTGACCATCTGCCACATCAACACTTGCACCGCTTGCAGCTGTTGCACCCCCCGCCGCTATCCCCGCCGCCACACCTCCGGCAATAGCCCCTGTGCCAGTTGCTGCCGCTGCTGCTGCCTTTGCTCTTGCTCTGCTCTTTGCCTCTTCGGATGGCATACGCTCGCCCTCTCTCTCGCCCCATAGGTCAACCTCCACTTCTTCGTCTGCCATCAATCGGCGTTCTTCTGCATCCATGCCCGAGTATCGTGGGTCTTCTTCAATTACTGCATCTCTTATGGCTGTTTCTTCTGCATTCAAAATTCCATCGGCATCAAAATCAAAACGTTTATTAAATGCCGCAATCTCTTCGGGTGTTGGCTGTGCTTCGTCAAGTGCTGGATTTTCTCCTAAATCTACACCCTGCTCATCTCCTTCTCCTGTCTTGCCTTCTCCGTCTCCTGTCTTACCTTCTCCATCTCCTGTCTTACTTTCCCCTATGTCTGTTTCTGCTGCGCGTCTGCTACTCTTTGCATCCTCTAATAATGCCTGTTCAAAGTCAGCCGCAGAACCTTTATTGATTCTATTGATGCGCCATATTTCGTAAAACTCGGGGTGCAATTCTCCACCCTTTTCGTAATCTTCCATAATTTTTGCCTTTGTGCTTTCGCTAATGCTGTTAAGGTCAATGCGATAATCGTTATAATCTTTTATAAATTGTTTCAGTTGTTCACGTGTTGGCTCAACATGATTTTGTTTTTTGTACTCTGCGGTATAATCTTCAATACTCATATTTTTCAAACCATGTTCGTTCTCAAACTTTCTGATACGTGTTCTTCGTGCAACATCTCGGGCATCAATACTATCTTTTAATATCTCATCTTCAAAACTTTTTAGGTCTACCTTGCCTCTATGTTTACTCAAATTGTCTTCCCACATCCTAAAGTATGTACCGTTGCCTTCGGCATCCTCTCCCGCCGCCTCATAATTTGCTTTGGCTTGCTCTCTAACACCGCTATCTACGTTATTAAAGTCTCTGCGAAAGTTGTTAAATTTTGGCTTAAACGCCTTTAATTCTGCCTCTGTTGGGTTTTTCTTGTACACATGTTTGAATTCTACAAGATATTCCATAAATGTTAATGGTTTCAAATTATTATCACGTTCAAACTTTTGTACGGCTTTGTCTGCTGCTGCGTCGGCCTTATCTTTGGTTGCCTTATCACGTGCGGCTTTCATGTCATTATACAATCGTCGTACCTTACTGAATTGCGTTCCTGCTTCATCTATTTTTTTTTGTAAACTCTCCTTCGTTGATAACCATGTACGATAGGCCACCGTGTATGTTTGTTTTGCTGCCTGGCTTGCACGGTCCCATGAACCACCCCGCCATCTTGGCCTATTTTTTAAATTAGTATCGTATTCATTTTGTAATTTATTTCTAACACCCTCCCAGTAAGTATCAGCAGATTTTACATTATCTACCGGGTCTCTTTTATTATATTCTTCAACAAATCGTGTTAATTCTGCGTCGCTTACTTTATCAATACTGCGCCCTTGTTTTTGTGCTTCGGTTTTCAATTGATTTTTAGTAATTTTATAATTACTTGGCTTGTACACTCCACCACGAGCAGATGCAGCCCCGGCACGATTTGCCCATGCACCTCCAACAATGCCGGCGCCGATAATTGTTAAATTCATAGCCATTTCGCCGTCGCTCATTTCACCGGTGGATTTTAGAAAATCCTTTGTACTACCGTGTATGGCAGCATCCATGATTTCCTCGTTGCCTGTTAACACGCCAACAATGCCCTTTGTCCAGGCCTTGGCCTTGTTCTTTGGTCCGTCGTCCGGTTCCGGGTTCCATTGCATACCACCGGCATTTTTGCCGTTCTTGAACCAATCTTTTGTACTATATTGTATAATTTCGCCTTTGCTGTTTTTCTTTCGTGGTGCTTCGGCGTTCCAGCCGTTTTCAGCTGACATTGATGTATGCACACGCCATATACCGTTATCAAGCTTCCAATATCTATTACCTTCCCAAACGGTCATAACTATATATAATAGATAGAAAAATATTTATTATATATATACAAAGAAAATTTAAATGTGCTGTGTGCCTTGACCCTCGGGATTAAATATTGTTTCAAAATGTTGTGCGGTTTCAAACTCAAAATACAAATCAATCGTACGATAATGTCCGTCGGTGCCTGTGGCGAATGATACCGGGGTTTTGCCATCTTTTTTAAATACCTTAATTTCAAAACGGCTTTTAATCTCTTCTGCGTTCATCTTCAAATGTAGCGGATAAATCGCGGGTGCTGGGGTGAGTGATGAGGGACGCGAGGCAAATGGCAAGAATAATTTGTTATCCTGTGCCTTGTTGCTCAACATCTCAAACCCATTAAACATACGGCCTAAATCTATTTGTAGGGCGTCGTCGGCTTGGCTCTGTGCGCTCATGATATCACGGTTTACCATCACCGACCGAAGGATTAGCGTTTGTGGCTTCAAATCATGTTGCAGCTCCACAACAGTTGTGGGAGAATCAAGATGAATGTGGAGAAGAGGCATTATAATTAATAGTTAGAAAATAATTCTATATAATATTTTTATTTTAAAAGGTAGACAAGGCAATGCGTTTCCATGAGTTGGTGCCGACACATATATACAAGTGGTTAGCATCCAACCCAATATGACCCGCAAAACCTACGGCTGATGACGACGCCGGCACATTACCAAACGGGATTTTTAGAATATTCAAAATTTGTAATTGTTCAACTGTTGCAAGTCCTGTATTCGGTGTGCCTGGTACGGCGCTTAATTCAAGTGCTTTAACAACGTTGGAGGGACTGGCGCCTATCTCTTCTTCGCTTGCACCTGTATTAATGTAAAACGACATTTTATTACCACCCACGACACCGTTATGGTGGTTAGTTGCTATAATGTGTTCAAATTCGTGTTCACTCCCACCATGGCCGAAACTAATTTGTCGCACATCTGTTTCGTTTGCATTGCTTGCACCTGTTGAACGACCATTTGTAATTCTCAATGCTGCTTTGTCTGTTGCAAATCCATTGTAATCAATACTTACAAAATCTTCTACTTCTAATTGTTTTGCAACATGTAAACGGTCGCTTTTTGTCTCAAATATTTTTGTGCCGTTTATTTGATGTTCTAATGTTTCCTTACTGTTCATTATCATGTTTGTACCGGTAGTGCCCGACGCTTGAAAATGTAATGAATGTACTTGGGCACCACTTACAAAGTTTCTAATTAATAAATTTGCACTATTTGCAGAACTTGTTGATACATTACGAATGTCAAAATCTGTATTAAAATTTGCACCACCATTTGACCGACCGGTGTATGTAATACTTTCATCAAAATACATAATCTCATCTGTTTTTTTGTATGCAACGGTGCCATTTGTGGCCACCGTTATCATACTGTTATTATCTGTTGGGTTTGAACCCTCTGGCTTCAAAATGAAATTACTTTTGTTTTCGTATGAACTGCCAGCAGGGTTCAACACTAATATACGTTCGGTTGATGTAGGTAGAAGCCCATTCGGCATCGGTGCGAATGTTATGGGTTGGTATGACATCGTACCCGAACTATTCACAACAACAGCATTGTTAAAAATACCTGTTGGATTGTTGCCACCTGGCTTTTTAATATAATTACTTTCGGTTTCGTATGTTTTGGCGCCCGCTGTATCAACTTTTATAAAGCTGGGGCCAGCCGTTGGAGCTGCTGACCCTGGCAACGTTAAGAAATTTGTAAGTGGTGTATAACTTGTGGTACCATCTGTTGCAATACTCAATGTAGACGCTGCGGTGGGGTTGAATGGTGCAGATGGCGAACCCTGTACCGGTTTAAATATCAATTCTTCCAATAATAAACTACTACCTGTACCGGTTGACGTGGTTTTAAATATATACTCTTTTGTGTCGCTTCTCGCTGCACCTGACATAGACCCCAAAATTTTAAAGTTATTATGCACTCGTGTTTCAAGACTGCCAATAGTCATGGCAAGTATATTTGACGCTGGTATTATGGAGATGTCAGCGGTTGACGTCCCGCCAGCCTGTATGGTTGTTCCTGTATCATTCGCTATCATTCGTAAATTCGTTTTCAATACATTATTATTGTCGGTTTTTTGAACTGATAATATCGCCTTATGATTTAATGCATTATTATTAATAATATTCAATTTTGTTTCATTTCCTGTTGATGATAAAATATTTTGGCCAGCGACATTATTTTTAATAAGAGTACCCGTGAATGAACTTTGTAATTTAGAACTTTCAATATTACCCGCGAGCATAGCATTAGAAACCGTGCCGGTATCAGTAGTTTTTACAATAATACCATTATCGGCAAGATTGGCGGATGGTATACCAGTTGGTAAATCACTAACACCTACGGACTTCAAAAACAAAGAACCCTCTACTAATTTGGACGTGGCAATATTGCCCGCAAGCATGTTGTTTGAAACCGTGCCGGTATCGGTCGTTTTTACAAACGATGAACCATCGGTGAGTTTTGATGTCGCAATTCCACCCGAAAGCATGTCATTACTAACTACACCCTCGTCGTCTGTTTTCACAAGTAAATTACCATCTTCAATTTTTCCTATAGGTAATGAACCGACTTGTATTTTACCGCCTGTAATACTGTTGCCGTCAATATTTGCATTAGTTAATTTACCTGCTAAATGTGAAAAATTTAATGCTGCTGCGGCTGCTGTTGAATTAGGTTTTACCAGAAATTCAGTAGCTGTGCACGTGCCACCGCTCCCCGACGACGGTATACAAATTATGCTATTAAATGTATTAAGGTTGGGGGGATTTGATGAACAATTATTAGAAAGACCTTTTACAAACAAACTGTTTTCGCCAATACTACCTGTTGCCAAAAGCCCGGCACCATTTGATACCATAATTTTATTAGCTGTCAAGCCTTCGGTTCTTGCCTTAACTGTATTTTGTGTCAGGGTCAATTGGTCTAATTCATGTTCAAGTTTTTGACCAGGATAATTAATACTGTCTACGTCATTTGTGGTAATGGTACCACCGCCCCCACCATCGGGATTATTTAGGAGCGTAAAATTATTAAGGTCAAGAGGCTTTTGTAAAACCAAATTTGCCCCCGCAGTATCAATAATTTTTGTACCATCTTTATCGTAAATATGATGTATCATTAACTTTTTATTTTCATTTACTGCAACATCGTTATCAAATTCAAATTTTGTATCAGTATTACCGATAAAATGCACATCGCCATCTAATGTATGCTGGCCGCCAAATTCAATAAATTCAGCGTCTATAACATGGGTATTGAATATTGTTTTTTCTTGCGAAAACGTAGGGGCCCCCGGAGGGTCTCCAATAGGTGGGTCGCCAGGAGGTAAACCAGCCATGATTATATATTAGAAGGAGATATTATTTTTAAGAAAATAAAATATATTATTAAGGATTAACACATAAATTTATTTTCCCCGTATATAATATAATGGCCGATACTCCCGAAACTTCTACATCTGGCGGCGGTCCGTCAACTGACCCCCCCGCGACATCTTCGGCATCTGCTTCGGCATCTGGTGCAGGTGCTGGCGCGTCTGGTGCAAAAGAGAAGAAAACCCCTCTTGATAGACTAAAAGAGAATTACGCAAGTGCAGTTGCACAAAAAAATGAGATTTTGAGATTGATAACCACCGATGGCGATAAAACACAGGCGAAAACACTTTATAAAAAGCTACGTAAATTTGAAGGCGAGGTAATCAAAAAACAAATTAAAACACAATATGAAAAGAATGAAGATTATACAACATATGTAGACACTACACCAGTTTTGCGATTTACAACACCCGAAAGAACCGATATTTTAGATAGAACCGGACAAATACGCGAAAGTATTTTTCAAAGACTTTCAAGTGGTGCAGCCTATCAAATGTCAAGCATTCCCGAGGCAATGCCAGTTGACCAAGGAGACCCACCAGCAGAAGCAAAAGGCGGTAGTGTTCGCCCATTGGCCGATGCAAAGGATGACCCAAGTGCCCCCCGTATGCGTGGTAAGGGTAAGGCAGAAGCAAAAGAGGTTGACGACGATAACCCCGATTACATGGATGATGCAGACACAGAGCAGCAAGAAGAGTTAAGACAAAAAATGTTAAGACGTGCAAAACAGGATGAAGCCGCCATTAATCCGGATGGTTCCACGGCACCAGCTCGTGAAACTTCATTGATAGCACAAGATTATATGAAAAATTTGCCAATGGGTGCATTTGAAGATTTACAGGCATTTTTTGATGAAAAACGACGAGATGGTGGCGATGAATACGACGAGAAGAGTAATGCAGCATTGCACAAAGTCATTTCAACACTTGGTGAAGAATACATATTAGCAACTCCGGAGGAGAAACAAACCATGATGTACATATTTTTTAATGAGATGTACAAGGACACAGGCGGTGAAGCACATGGCAATTTGAGGGCACAGGCGAAGGAGCCGGCACCGGATGCACCCGAAGCCATGGACACGCCGGAGACAGTGGCAGAGGGTACACAGAATCTTCGCGGGGGTCCTGATGTAGCCGAACCCAAAACAGACCCAGTTGCACCAGCAGCTCAACCAGAGGTACCGGTAGTTGAAGGTGATAAGGCACCATTTACACCATCCAATCCGACATATCGGGATGCAAACATTGAAGTGGATGATTCAACAGGCCAAGGCGTGTTTGGTGCAACTGGTGGTATCCCACTTGCTGGTGCTATGGGTGGACTTACAGGTACAGCAGCAGCAAGCACCGCCGGACAACTAACGGCATCAGGGTTGATGAATTCAATTAGCTTTCCAACCGATGAGGCACAAAAACTAATTGAGGATAGACAACGAAACCGAAAAACCATTAAGCAATTGAAAGATGAAATAAAATGCTTTCATACTATTTACGATGACCAAATACCAGAGTTCAAAGCAGCGCCACACCAAGGAGACAAAGACGACGCATTGGCAAGTAATGATATTAAAAAGGTAAAAGACCACCACCGAAAGATGCAAAATACAATCAGAAATTATTTTAAAACCTCTGACCTAAAAGTTGGGGTTATCCTATCCGCAGAATCCTTTTTTGGCACACAACATGGTGCGGCACCAAATCTTGCCGCTCTTGCCCAGCCAAGGCCGTTCGGAGCTATGCCCGGCAATGTGCGTGTATCAAAGCCGGGACATGAGTTTGACAATGCAGTTGCGGGAGAGGTTCGCGTGAATCGTCTGGGTAGAAATTACAAAAAACCGGTCTCACGAAATGTGCCAAAGGTTGCAGTACCTCCAACCCCTCAACAAGTCAATCAACCCCCCGTATCACGCGATGTTGAACGTCCTTTGCTTGCACAAAGAGGGTTCAGACGTCGCCCATATCATCGTGGCAATACAGGTATCCCTGTTGTATTGAAGACAAAAAAGCAATAAAAAAAATATATGTACTATATATAATGTCTAACTTTCCCGTGAACCCGCAGGACCCCCGGACCGAATACGGCAATACGGAGGTTAATATAGAAGCTTTTAAAAGCTTTGACCCCGTGCGCGACTTGCCCGATAGTTTTATTGTAGGCATCATTGCGTCGCGACGGTCTGGTAAATCATTTATGATTAATCACATGATTCAACAGTTTCAAAAGTCAAAACGCAAGTTTTCACACGTCATGTTGATTAGCGCCACGAATGCAGGATTTGAGGGGGTACCCCCGGCATATAGATTTGATAATATGAAAGCCTTGGATTACATAGTATCACAACAAGTGAAAATAAAAGAGTATAACGAATCTCAAAAGAAAAAAGAAAACATGTATAAAAGCCGTGTTGCAGTGATTATTGATGATATGGCCGCCGGCAATGACCTTAAAAATAATACTATTGAAGCGCTTGCGATAAGGGGGCGACACTATGGAGAATCTGAATTTGGATTGCCTGGTAATGGGATTAATGTATTTATCCTATCTCAAAGTTTAACAAAAATTAGTAGAGCAACGCGCCTGAATCTTGATGCATTCATGTTGAATAATATTGCAAGTCTGCGTGAAAGAGACATGATTTTGGATGAGAGTTTTTACATTGATACATCGCGACAAGCAAAACGTAAAGGTCGCGACGTCTTTGAAACATTGGTAAAATCAAAGGATTTCAGATTTATTGTAATTAATAATTATATTCAAAATAAAAGGTCTCTTGAGGACTATATAATGACCTACGACGCCAAGCATATCAAACCCTTTAAGTTTTTCGGGGGTAAACAAGATTGGATTGGCTCAAAACATTTCCCCAACTAATAATATAATGCCCAATCTTCTGTTCAGTCTTCCCCCTCATTTACAACAAAAAGTATTTGAATTTGACCGAACTTATCACGCAATTTTCAACATCTGTATGTTAGAAATGATGCTGAATTTTAATGAACACAAAGAAATTAACAAAATACTACGAAATATGTTCCGGCGAAAAATAACATTCATTTACTTTGCAGAATCCGAAATAGGTACCATTCTACATAATTAAGTGGATTTGCTGAATAGTCTTGGCCCTTGATATTGCGGTGTACATCATTCGCAGGCTCTTTTGTTTCCGGATATCAATGTATAGATTCCGGGTAGCTGTTTCACCCTGAATTGAATGAATGGTAAAACCATGTTGGCGGTCCATTTTCACGTTATCAATCTCATTATACACGATTTCACCATTATTGTGTAGCGTATTGTTTTCTTTTACCATAAATTTGTCCATGTCCTGAAACATCTTCGTGTACTCATCTTTAAAGGTGTGTTCACTGCACAAAATCATATCGTGTTTGTCATACTGTTGTGCCAACTCCTCCTTGGTAATCTGTTTCAATGCGCGTTTGAACATCTTAACACAGTTATGAAACGGGGCGCGGGCCTCAATGCACAATCTCAAATCGCTTTTCAGTTCCTTAAGCTTGTCGCATGTTGCGCGCCTGTCTGTGGTCCACTCAATCACATTATCAAATCCGGACAAGGTCATTTCTTTTGCATCGGGGGTTTGTTTCTTGTTGATTACCGGCGGGAGCTGATAACCCCAATCACCACAAAACATGTGGCGATTTGCATTAATTTTGAAAATCTCTTGCTTTGTCTGCTCTGTGTATTGGCTGCCCTCATCCCACAAATAATTTTCATACTTTTTTACAAGATTCTTTTTATAGGGCATGTTGAGCATACGATACAATACGTTCACATCAATGTCGCGTCCGAACTTTTCTTTTTGGTCAACTTGCATTTGACGCGCAAGTTTCCATGATGGCGCAATGTATAGCATGTCAATAAATCCAGTATCAAGAAGTGTTGTCGTCGTCTTGCCTGTGCCACCTGGTCCCCGGTTGGCCTCCTTGTGGTAGTAATCGCGAGGCATCGCAGCAGGCACGGGGATAATGTCGCGCAATTTGAATTCACTTGTCTTGTGGTGGTTGGCCTCCCATACCTTTTCACTTGTTTCGTCAAGCTCAAACACAGAAGATAAATAAGTTTCGGTTGCGGAGTTGTTGAACGTCATACTCTCGTCCTTGTCAACAAAAACGTTCATCCATTCGCATTCGTGGTCAATGTAGTAAATCCCGTCAACACAAATACGAATCAATTTGGTGTGGTCCATTTTCATTAGTTGCTCAAGCATTACAAGACGTTGGTATGCGGTAATCTGTGCCGATACATGTTTGAGGGTCTTGTTTGATTTCTTGGGGTATGAAATCCTTGCTTTTCGTTCATACTCATTGTAAGTGATGCGCGTATTGTCATTTACAATGTTTTCAAAAAATCGTTTATCACCGGTCATTGAGAAACTTGTATTTTCTGACATCATGGCACAACGTCCGACCCACTTGGCATAATATGAAATCTTGATTTCTTTGCCATTGATTTTGTGTAGAACTTGTTTGGTGTCCTTCATCACGTCATCAAATTCAAAATCGCCACGTGTACCCATAGCACCAACAAGCACATCAAAGGTTGCGCCATAATCTTTGAGTGCGTGCAATTCTGCGTCGGTGTAGATATTGTAATTGAAAAACCATTTCATCCGATTGTTGAGATTAACAAATTTTTTGTTTGCATTATCAAAGTTGAGATTGTTAATAAGGTACATGCCCTTGCGGTCAAAGTTGTCAACCTTTCTAAACTCTCCAGGCCTGCGCATGAATCCCGTGTAATACTTGGACGTCTTGAACTGTGCGTAGGCCTTCACCATGTCTTTGTGCTTGAGATTGGGCGTGTTAATGGTCTCGTCGTCAGTCTCGCAAAAATCGGTAGTACCATTGAAATGTGTGCCGGCACTGATGAATTGGGCGAGGGACTTGTTTTTGATACTATCAAATGCCCATGTAGATTCTTCATTGTTGATACCAGTATTTTTTTCAAAGTTTGCGCAAGCCTCATTGAAGTCGTTGCACACTTTGAAAATCGCATTCATTGTCTTAATGGTGTTGTACCCGTTGGCGCACTCATTAGAAATGTATGGGATATCTTGCGCATCAAGTTCATTTGCCAACTCGTGCATCTCTGTGTAGTTGTCGCGATACTGCACATCGTCTTTGAAATTGTCTGTGAATAGATTGTTAAACCAACCCGTTTCGTTTCCTGGGTTGACATCAACATGGTTTAGTTTTGTGTTAGTGTATGCAAAGGTGCGCAACGGTTTCTTGGTGGACATCACATTGAGATAAATGTTCTCATCAAATGGCTTTTGGATTTTAATATGAATTTGTAAATCGTTTGCAATTGTTGATAGGTCCGCCTCGGGTACACCGTCCTTGTACTTTGTAAAATATCCTACATTTACCTTACCCGATTTTAATGTGATATCATTAAACTTGTTCTTCTTTGCTTGATACTTTTTCTTTGTGGTCTCTGTCTCTGCCTCCTCTATCTTGTTCTCAATCCATTCATAAATTGGTTTGATGAGACAATAACCACCTTGGTTAAATGCCTGGTCAATTTGATTGACACCAATGTTAATGTCTTCGGTAATAAACAATGCATGGTCTGTGTTGGCCTGTTGGTCTCCAAATGGGTCAGTGATTACATCATTCCATACTAAATCATAATGCAAATAAAATTCGCTGCTTGCTCGCAGCTCATTCAAAAATCCGTTCATGCTGGTTTTGAATTGTGAATGAATTGAGTTTGCACTATTGATAACAGGCATCACAACTGTTTTGATTGTGATGTTGTTTTTTACATCTTTCAATATCCATTTGTAAGGCTTGCCAAATAGATTTTTATTCTTAATGATTTTTTTGAACCAATCAACCGAGTTGCCCTCCTCCTCTGGTACTGTGTTGCCATTTAGTGGGATTTTTTTGTAATCTACCATAAGATTGTTAACACGATTGATGCGTGCCGACTTGGCAGTAAGAATGCGGTTGCGTGTTGCTGACCGCTTGTATTTCAAAGTCGTAAACCCCCCGGTCCTGGGGTTGTAAACTTTGTCAGGGATTGCATAAAAAGTTGTGTTGCCGGCTTTGAGCTGGTCCCGATTCCATTTAAGAAATCCCTTTGTGAAATCACCTTGCCACTTGGCGTTTTGTGCTTTGTACTTTCTTTTAGTACCCGCGGGGAGTGCATTGTAGGATTGGACGAGTTCGGAGATAGAGGACATGGTGGACATCGTTGTATAATATATAGATAATATTTTTGTCTTTATACCCTTTTCTTTTTACAATTTAGATATGTATTATTTTTAGGTGCGTTTATATCCCTTTCAAAATTGTATTGGGGTATGTGTTAATCCTAAATCTACTTAAAAACATCACCCTTTTATTATATAATAAAATGAGTGATATTTTTAGAACCGCAGTACTTGAATTATCAAACGCAAACGTTTTTGAAGATGCACGCACCGAGTGGGATGTGAATTTTTCACATCGTAGTGATTGTGGCACAAACTGTGTATGTGGCCAAAGGATTAAAAATGTATATTCAATTACTAATAAATTAAATGGCAATCAAATACCAAAAGTCGGATGTGAATGTATTGAGAAAGTCGGCGGAGAACTAAAGGAGTCCCTTAAAAAAGTCGTGCATAAACAGGACCCCAAAAACGCGCACCTTTATTGCGAGTGGTGCGGGGAGCGCCATAGAAACCGCCGCCCAATATGTAATCTTTGTAAAGAGGGAGATTATCCCGTAGGCTTTGGTAAATATCGTGGACATACTTTAAACTATATCTATAAAAAAAATCCTGGGTGGTTTACATTTGTTGAGGAGAAGGCAACCCACCGATATTGTGGGCGTGTCAAAAAATTTCATCGGTTGAAAAAAACAAAGAGGGTGAGCAGTACATGCACCTCTTGATAAAAATATATATA
>CEON01118802.1_pt1 | contig 18582 bp, 26 predicted proteins | sample 530291 | NCBI WGS metagenome assembly CEON01 (sample SAMEA2619888, study PRJEB7988) | marine metagenome | biome: marine biome (ENVO:00000447); feature: surface water layer (ENVO:00002042); material: "saline water (ENVO:00002010), including plankton (ENVO:xxxxxxxx)" | depth 5 m
ATGGATACGTCTATGTTCCCTATGTTTGGAGCAGGACCTAGAATGCCTTTTATGGGAATATCTCCATCACCTTTTATGGGAATGCCTTCAGGTAGATTACCTCTATCACCCTTTATGGGAATGAGTGGTATAGGATCCTTACTTGCTGGAAGATCTCAAAGAGGATTTGTCCCACAAATGGTCTAGTGGCAAGAGTTACTGCACAAGACGTCCACACGGACTTGAAATCACATGAGGCACAATGCTCTGAGCGTTGGAAGACAGCTTTTTCTAAATTTGATGATCTTAACAACGACATCAAAAATCTCCAATCTGACATAGGGCATATTAGAGATAAGTTTGATAACGGTTCTAAAGTAATAATATCTTTTTTAGTTGCCCTTATAGCCTCACTCATAACACTTATCATTCGCACATTCGTCTGATATAATTTTTTTATGTTAAATAAAATCAAGGGGTTGGTTGGCACCTTAGCACCAACTTTAGGACAGGCTCTTGGTGGTCCTCTTGGAGGAGCGGCAGCCAGCATGATTGCTGAAAAGCTTGGAGTGCCTAATAATCCTACCGCTATTGAAAAGGCAGTCCGAGAAGCAACACCCGCCGAAATGCTTAAACTCAAAGAAGCAGAAAACGAATTTGAATTGCAAATGAAAGAGCTTGAGGTTGATATTTTCAAACTTGAAGTTGAAGATACACAAGACGCAAGAAAAAATTTTTCTAAAGATTGGACAACCAGGATAATGGGTATTGCCACCCTTGCAGGTTTTTTAGGATATATATTTCTTGTAACTTTACAGCCACCGGAGCAAAACTCTGAAGCATTAATTAACCTTGTGTTAGGTTATCTTGGAGGTTTGGCCAGCGCTGTTATATCTTTTTATTTTGGTGCCTCAAATGGCAAGGATGGAGACTAATGAGTTATGATAAAAATAAACTTGTAGCAGAGTTAAAAAGGGACGAAGGGTTCCGTGCTAATTGCTACCAAGACAGCGAAGGATACTGGACAATAGGCATAGGGCGTCTATGTGACGATAGATTTTCTCGAGGATTGTCTGAAGACGAAGCTGAATATATGCTTGCCAATGATATAGAGGAATGCGAAAAAGAAGTGCGATCAACATTTCCCTGGTTTAATAATTTAAACGACGTAAGACAAAGAGCTATTATCAATATGTGTTTTAATCTTGGTCTCACTAGACTTTTACAATTCAAAAAATTTTTAGCGGCAATGGAAGCTGAAGATTACGAAACTGCTGGTGTTGAAATGCTAGATAGTCGTTGGGCTAAACAAGTTGGCGAAAGAAGTCAAAGACTTGAAAAAATGATAGTTGAAGGCTCATAAAACTTTTACAATAAATCCATGCCTGAATGGAGCTTAAAAGATTTTGACATACTTTCCGACCAGGAAAAAAATGAAGCCCTTGTTCTTTTAGATCGATACGAAAAATTAGAAAAACAAGATACTTGTCGAAATGACTTTTTAAATTTTATAAATCATATGTGGCCAAACTTTATTGAAGGTCGTCATCATAAAATTATTGCAGATAAATTTAATAAGTTATCAACAGGCAAAATTAAAAGACTTATGATTTGTTTACCGCCTAGACATTCAAAGTCTGAGTTCGCTTCTATTTATCTACCGGCCTGGATGATGGGCCTCAGAGGTGATTTAAAAATAATTCAATCAACACACACCGCAGAGCTTGCTGTTAATTTTGGTAGAAAAGTCAGAAACCTTATGGACAGCCCTGATTACAAAACTGTTTTTCCGGAAGTAAGTCTATCGGCTGACAATAAATCAGCTGGGCGTTGGACAACAAATATGGGTGGGGAAGCTTTTTATGCTGGTGTTGGTGGAGCAATAACAGGTCGTGGTGCTGATCTTTTAATTATAGATGATCCACACTCAGAACAAGATGCCCTGTCTCCGAAAGCAATGGAGTCAGCTTATGAGTGGTATACATCCGGACCTAGACAGCGTCTACAGCCTGGAGGATCCATAGTAATTGTAATGACTCGTTGGAGTACAAAAGATCTTGTGGGTAAGTTGTTAAAAAAACAATCTGAGGATCATGCAGATCAATGGGATATAGTCGAGTTTCCCGCAATTATGCCCGAGTCAAAAAAACCTTTATGGCCTGAATTTTGGAAAAAAGATGAATTGCTGTCGGTTAAAGCCTCACTTCCTGTCGGTAAGTGGAACGCGCAGTGGCAACAAAATCCTACAGCTGAAGAGGGTTCTATCGTCAAAAGAGAGTGGTGGAATAAGTGGCATGAAGATGTGCCCAGTCACTCCTATGTGATTATGTCAATGGATACAGCTTTTTCAAAAAAAGAAACAGCAGACTATTCGGCAATCACAACCTGGGGTATTTTTGAGCCGGTTGAGGGCGAGGGCGAAAACATCATATTGCTTGATGCCAAAAAATTTAGAGTTGATTTTCCTGACCTGAAAAGAATAGCTATGGAAGAATACAAATATTGGGATCCTGATTGCGTTTTAATTGAAGCCAAAGCTTCCGGCACACCTTTAGCGCAAGAACTCAAAAGAATGGGCATACCTGTTACGCAATACTCGCCATCAAAAGGTCAAGACAAAATAGCCAGGATGAACTCTGTTGCACCGATATTTGAGTCCGGCATGGTGTGGGCCCCGGATAGAGATTTTGCTGATGATGTTATTGAAGAAATGGCAAGCTTTCCGTACGGCGACTATGATGACTTGTGCGACAGTAGCACCATGGCTCTTATGCGTTTCCGCCAGGGTGGCTTTGTTTCTTTGACTGGCGATTATCAAGATGAAGTACAATTAATGAAAAAAAATAGAACAGTTTATTACTAAACATAAAACAAGGTATAATTTAAAGCATGGCCATTGAGAAAAAATTAGGGACTGAAAACGATCCCAATATAAATAATCAAGCAAAATCTATGGAAGTATTTCCTGAAAAAACTTTGCAAGAAGAAATATCCGATGCAGCGCAAATAATTGTCGATGAAGAAAATATTATTGTCGGTGATAATTTGGTTGATGAACAAATTCCACAAGCTGGATTTTACGATAATTTAGTTGAATTTATTGACCCACAAACGTTAGCAATAATAGCTAAAGACTTACTGCAATCAATAAAGTCTGATAAAACTTCTCGCAAAGAGTGGGAAGAAACTTACACCGATGGCCTTAAGTATTTAGGAATGAAATTTGACAACTCAAGATCTGAGCCGTTCGAGGGTTCAACCGGTGTTGTACACCCAATACTGGCTGAGTCTGTTACGCAATTCCAAGCTCAAGCATATAAAGAAATGCTGCCACCGCAAGGACCAGTAAAAACGCAAATAATTGGACAAAGAACGCCTGAGATTGAATACCAGGCAGATAGGGTCAAAGATTTTATGAATTACTACATAATGAATGAAATGAAAGAATATGATCCTGAGCTTGATCAACTTTTATTTTATTTACCACTAGCGGGATCTGCATTTAAAAAAGTTTATTATGACAGCACTCTACAAAGAGCGGTTTCTAAGTTTATTGCACCTGAAGATCTAATTGTTCCTTACGAGGCTACAGATTTATTTTCAGCGGAAAGGGTATCCCACGTAATTAGTATGTCGACAAATGAAATTAAAAAACAACAACTTTCAGGTTTTTATGCTGACATTGAAATACCTAACAATACCGAATACCAACAAGATGAAATTGACGATGAAATAGACGAAATACAAGGCGTCAAACCTTCGTATACCGAAGATAGAAACCGTACCATTTATGAGGTGCATACGGTTATGGATCTTGAGGGCTTCGAGGACGCAGACGCAGACGGCGAGCAAACTGGACTCAAAGTTCCTTACATTATTACTATTGACGAGCAGTCAGAAAAAATTCTAGCAATTCGTAGAAATTACAAACAAGAAGATCCACTCAAGCAAAAAATTAATTACTTTATCCAATACAAATTTTTGCCTGGATTAGGTTTTTATGGATTGGGTCTATCACACATGATTGGCGGATTAGCTAAAAGTTCTACATCTATTTTGCGACAACTTATAGATGCAGGAACACTTGCAAATTTACCAGCAGGTTTCAAGGCTAGAGGGATGAGGATTAGGGACGAGGCCTCACCCTTACAGCCTGGAGAGTTTAGAGACATTGATACAACAGGAGGATCTTTAAAAGAAAATCTTGTTCCATTACCTGTAAAAGAACCAAGCGGGGTTTTATATAACTTGCTAGGTCTACTGGTTCAATCAGGCCAAAGGTTTGCCTCCATAGCAGATATGAATGTTGGCGATATGAACCAAGCAATGCCTGTAGGCACAACTGTTGCTTTGCTTGAAAGAGGAACTAAAGTCATGTCAGCAATTCACAAAAGATTACATTATTCGCAAAAATTAGAATTTGGATTGTTGGCAAAAGTATTTCAAGAATATTTACCACCAGTTTATACTTTTGAAAGCGGATCAGGACCGTCTGAAATTATGGCGCAAGACTTTGATGATCGGGTTGATGTTGTGCCAGTGTCAGATCCAAATATTTTTTCACAAAGTCAAAGAATTACTATGGCTCAAGAGTTATTGCAAATGGTGCAGAGCAATCCTGAAATACACGGGCCAATGGGAATATATGAGGCCTATAGAAGAATGTATTCAGCTCTTGGAATAGATAACATTGAGTCAATTATTCAGCCTCCAGCGCAACCACAACCACCAATGCCTATTGATGCGGGGCTAGAAAACGCTGGCTTATTACAAGGAATGCCAGCCCAGGCATTTCCTGAGCAAAATCATCAAGCACACATAGAAGCGCATAGATCGTTATTTTTAACAAATGTTGTAAAAGAAAATCCAGCAATACAATCAGTAATAATTGCACATATAATGCAGCATTTACAATTCTTGGCAACACAAATTGCACAAGATCAAATGCCTCCTGAAATCATGCAAAGCATTCAAGAAACACAAGGGCAAATTGCACAATTATCACCACAAGAAGCGCAAATGATACAGCAACAGATAAGCATGGTTGTTGAGCAATTTAGCTCACCGATCTTGGCTCAACTCACGTCTGAATTTTTACAGTCCATAGGTCAATCAAATGAAGTTGATCCTTTGGTTGAAATAAGACAAAAAGAATTAGATCTAAAAGACAAAGAGTTAGATATAGACCAGGAACAATTTAGAGTCAAAACTGAGCAAAGAGAACAAGAACAATTACTTGAGAATGAATTATCTAAAGAGAGAATTGATACTCAAAAAGTTATTGCTGACGACAAATTAAACCTTGCTCTACAGAGGCTTGAGCAACAAGCTGATTTGAAACTGTTAGAATTACAAAGTAAACTTAGAAATTAAGATGCCACTTTTTAAAGGAACATCAAGAAAAACAATATCAAAAAATATAGAGAAACTTATGAAAGAAGGAAAACCAAGAAAACAAGCAGTAGCTATTTCACTACAATCTGCTGGCAAAGCTAAAAAAATGGCTCAAGGCGGAGCGGTTGCACCAAAAGTAAAGCCGTATAAAAAACCTAAAAAACCTCAAGTTGTAAAAGCAAGAGGTGCAGGTGCAGCAATTAAAGGCTTTGATTTTAAAATCACCTATTAATGGACTCTATAGATCTAGCTGACAAAATAAAAAGAACGATAAAAAGTCGGCGTGAACAGATCCGAGATACCCTTATGGATGGTGGTATTGAAAATATGGATCAATATAAATACTTGCAAGGTGAATTGACTGCTTTATACTATGTGGAAGAGTCGATAAAAGATTTCTTTGGAGAAAAGTAATGTCAGAAAAAAAAGAAAAGAAAAAAGATTTATCTCTTGAAGATGCTTATGTAAGTGCAAATGAAAGAGTCCTAGATCCATCTTTGCTTGATGACAAATCGATACTTGAGAGAATGCCACAACCAACCGGTTGGCGTATTCTTGTTTTACCTTATAAAGGCAAAGGCGTGACGGAAGGAGGAATTGTATTAACTAAAGAGACAATTGATAAAGACTCTTTAGCTACAGTGGTTGCGTATGTTGTAAAAATGGGACCTCTTTGCTATTCTGATAAAGAAAAGTATGGCAAGGCCTGGTGTGCTGAAAAGCAATGGGTTTTAATAGGTCGCTATGCTGGAGCTAGATTTAAACTTGGAGATGGGTCCGAGGTTAGAATTATCAATGATGATGAAGTAATCGGAACCATATTAGATCCTGATGATATAGTGAGTGTATAAATGACTGATATAATTGAAAACCAAAACGCAGAAACCAACGCCAATGATGAAGTTGAAGTAAATATTACTGAACAAGAAACAGTTGAAGCTTCGTCTGATGACGAACTGGAAAAATATACCAGGTCAGTTTCAAAACGCGTTAACAAATTAAATGATAAAATAAAACGTGAAGCTGAAAAATCTGCTTACTTAGAGCAACAACTTCAAGCTAAAGAACAAGAGAACCTTGTCCTTAAAAATCAAACGGTCTCTCTTGGCCAAAGCTATCTTGATAAAGAAGAAGAAGCCTTGGAGTCGAAGCAAAGAGAAGTTGAAGATATTTATAGACAAGCATTACAGGCAAATGATGCTGATACCTTGTCAAAAGCAGATACGCTGAAAAACGATATAGCAATTCAAAAAGAAAAAATAAGAGTTGCTAAACAAAGACAACAGGTCGCTGGTAATAATTATCAGCAACCAGTGTATCAACAACCAGCTCAACAGCAGGCTCAACCACAAAAAATTGAGCCTACTAAAGAAGCTCTTAGTTGGCACGAACAGAATAAGTGGTATGGAGATCAGGATAATCCTGAAAATGCTCAAGCAACACAATTTGCTTACTTTACTCACTTTAATTTAGTGAATGAGGGTTTTGAAGCAGACTCTGATGATTACTACGAAGAACTCAATACAAGAGTTGGAAAAGTTTATCCGAATTTAGTAAATTCGGGAAATGTCGGACAAAATGAGGGCAGGCCCGCTGTGCAAAGAGTCGCCTCTACTTCTGCTGGAAGTCGACAACAAACACAAGGTAAGAAGAACGGTGTGTCTTTTTCTAAAGCTGAGGTTGAAAGACTTCGAGGATTAAAACCACATAACTTATCGGAAGAGCAATGGTTAAAAATGGTTGCTAAAGAAAAAGTAAAGGTTCAATCTAAGGAGGCGCAAAATGTCAGATAAAAAAAACACCAATAGAACAAGTCGTGCGGCCGAGATGCACGATAAAGAAACTCGAAGAAAACCGTGGAAGCCGGTAAAGAAGCTTGATACTCCACCACCTCCAGCTGGTTATGAATATCGCTGGATAAGGGAAAGTATTTTAGGACAAGAAGATAGAAACAATGTGAGCTATAGGCTTAGAGAAGGTTGGGACCTTGTAAGAGGCGAAGAACTTCCAGCAGAGTGGAAACTTCCGACACTAGAGTCAGGCAGACATACTGGTGTAGTTTACAACGAAGGTTTATTGTTAGCGAAAATACCCGTTGAAACTGTTGAAGAAAGGCGACAGTATTATGCTGCAAAAACAGCCGATAGAGATGCAGCTTTAGACAATAATATGTTTAGAGATGCCTCCAGGGACAGTAGATACGTTAAGTATGATCCGAGCAGAGACTCTCGTGTAAGCTTTGGAAAACAAGATAAATAATTTAATTTTTTAGGAGACTAATAATGGCAAATAAGGATGCAGCCTTCGGGCTAAAACCTGTTAGGCAAGTAGGTGGATCTCCATATAGTGGCGGACAAAGCCGTTATAGAATTGCTAACAATTTAAGCGGTGCGATTTTCCAAGGAGACTTAGTAAAACAAGTCACCGGCGGAGGGATCGAGAGAGCAGCAGCTTCTAACACCGTTCCACTTGTGGGCGTTTTTAACGGAGTCCAATACACTGATCCAACTTCAGGCGAACAGGTATTCTCAAATCATTATCCTGGCAGTATTGCTGCGGATGATATAATTGCTTTTGTAATCGATGATCCTAGAGTAGTATTTGAAGTTCAGGCAGACGCTGCTTTTCCAGTAGCTGACTTGTTTGGTAACTTTGATATTGTTGATCAATCGACTACAGGAGATGTAAAAAGTGGGCAATCTAATCTTGAGCTAGATGTGACAACTGGTGCAACCACCAACACATTACCACTCAAGGCAATAGATATATCCCAGGATCCCGATAATGATGATGTAGGGTCAGCGAATACAAACGTATTAGTTGTAATACAAAATCATATTTTTGGTCAAGGATCAGGAGGATTAGCATAATGGCAATTTCAAGAGCACAACTAGCAAAAGAACTCGAGCCAGGTTTGAACGCAATTTTCGGACTATCTTATGATGAATATTCAAAAGAGTATGAAGAAATTTTTGCGATTGAAGACTCACAAAGAGCTTTCGAAGAGGAAGTTTTAGTGACTGGTTTTGGTGCAGCACCTTCTAAATCAGAAGGTCAAGGCGTTGTTTTCGATAACTCTTCAGAGAGCTTTGTTTCAAGATATAATCACGAAACAATAGCTTTAGCTTTCGCTTTAACTGAAGAAGCAATTGAAGATAACCTTTACGACGCACTTGGACGTAGATATACACAAGCCTTGGCAAGATCAATGGCACACACTAAAGAAGTAAAAGGCGCGGATGTTTTAAACAACGCATTCAGCTCAAGCTTCACTGGTGGGGACGGTGTTTCATTAATTAACACTGCTCACCCAACAGCTGGTGGTGGCAATCAGGCCAACAGAGCTACAACCATGGCAGACTTAAACGAAACTTCGCTTGAGGATGCTTTGATTGATATATCAACATTCCAGGATGACAGAGGATTAACAATTTCTGTTCAAGCCACAAAATTAATTGTGCCACCACAATTAGTATTTGTTGCTGATAGAATTTTAAATTCTCCGCTAAGATCAGGAACATCAGATAATGATGTTAACGCTATAAGAAATACAGGTGTTTTACCTGGCGGTTATAGTGTCAATCATTATCTAAATGACCCTGATGCTTACTTCCTATTAACTTCAGTAAATGATCAAGGTGAAGGGCTTAAAATGTTCCAAAGATCCGCTATGGAAACTTCAATGGAACCTGAGTTCTCAACCGGTAATATCAGATACAAAGCTAGAGAAAGATATAGCTTTGGTTTCTCAAACTGGAGAGGAATTTACGGATCACAAGGTGCATAACCAATAACGATCTTTTCTAAGGGGCCTTTTGGCCCCTTTTTTTTAATTATGATATGATATTAACTATTAGCTAATGAGGCGCAATGAAGCGTTCCATTATTTTTAAAGGAGTTCATAATGGCTAACCCACATTTTCAAAATTTAATTTTATGGGCAGGTAATACTGTCGCAAGTAAATCAAAAAAAGATTTACCAATGTTTCAACCATATCCGTCTGATCAAACCTATTACGGTTACTTCAATGATTTTATGACTTATAATGCAGGTGACTGGACTATCACTACAACAGAGGCAGGATCAGGTAATGCTTCAGAGGCAGTCACATCTCAAGCTGGCGGTGCTTTGCTTATAACAAATGATGACGCTGATAACGATGCTGACTTTTTTAATCTAAAAGGAGAGTCATTTAAATTATCATCAAGCAAAAGAGCATATTTCTCAGCTAGATTTAAAGTTTCTGATGCAACACAATCTGATTTTGTGATGGGTCTACAAATAACAGACACATCACCACTTGCAGTCTCAGATGGAGTTTTCTTTATTAAAGACGATGGTGATACCAATTTAGACTTTATCGTTGAAAAAGATAGCACATCAACAGATACAACAGCCGTTCACACTATGGAAGACGATACTTTTGTAACTGTAGCCTGGTATATAGATCCGGATGCTTCAAAGGTTTATTACTCAATAAATAACGGCGAGCCAGTTGGTGTTGTAAACACAAATCTTCCTGATGATGAAGAATTAACAGTATCTTTTGGTATACAAAATGGTGCGGCAGCAGCAAAAACTATGACCATAGATTATGTTAATGTTTTAATAGAGAGATAAATGTCATTCAGCAAAATTACTGGATCTGATGTAAAAACAGCTAGCACCACCAGCACTGCAACTGGTGGTGTTGCATTAACGTCCCATAGATCAAGACTCAGGGGATATGTAATAGCAGGCGGCGCTGCTGATGGAACCGTAACTTTTAGAAATGGCTCTGCTTCAGGAGACACAATATTTATTGCTCCTTGTAACGCCAACGATACCGAAACCTTAAATATTCCTGACTCAGGCGTTTTGTTTGAAAACGGCGTTCATGCAACTTTATCTAATATAGATCGTGTAACTGTTTTTCATTCATAAAAAATGACACAAGAAGTTTCATCAATTTCAAGAGTTGGGACTTCTGAACCCTTTGAGCTTCAGGTTGCAAGAGGACAAATTGCTTTTCATAAAAGTATATTTAAGTTTGGTTTTAACCCGGATATTGATGACTCTTTAGAGACTATATGGGCCCAGGGTGGTCTGTATTCTTACCTAAGTTCAGCTACTACTCTTTACATATCTAGCTCATCAACCGCAGACGATGCGGCGGGAACAGGCGCAAGAACCGCTACTGTTTCAGGCTTAGATGCTAATTACGACGAGGTATCGGTTACTGTCGATTTAGATGGGCAAAACGGTGTGCAATTAGGAAGCGCCTCTAATTGGATTAGAGTTAACAGGGTGACTGTTAATACAGCAGGAAGTGGCGGTCAAAACGCTGGAGTAATTTACGTTGGCGATGAAGCGTCCCCCACCAGTGGTGTACCTAGCAATAAGTACGCAACAATAGCTATTGGAGATAATCAAACTCTAATGGCTTTGTGGACAGTGCCAAGGGGTTATACCGCTTTTGTAACACAAACAGATGTTACTGCTGCGACAACACAAAATAATAAATATGCAACAGTTACTTTTGTTGCTAGAGAAAATGGTGGTGTTTTTCAAGTCAAAGATAAATTTGTAAAAGCTGAAAGCTCACACCATCAACAATACGACATACCCCTCAAGTTTGAAGAAAAAACTGATTTAGAATTTAGATGTATAGGCGACAGTTCAGGTGCCAATATTGCAATATCTGCTGCTATGGATATTATATATATAGAGAACAGACCTTATCCTGAATAAATATGGCGAAAAAAAAAGATCCAAGATTAGCGAGAGTTGGAGTAAGCGGTTACAATAAACCTAAAAGAACGCCAAAACACCCAACAAAATCTCATGTAGTTGTTGCCAAAGAAGGTGACAAAATTAAAACGATTAGATTTGGACAACAAGGTAAAAAGGTTGGCACTCTAAAAGGCACATCCGGTAAACCCAAAAAAGGCGAGTCTGCTAGGATGAAAGCTAAAAGAAAATCTTTCAAAGCAAGGCATAGAAAAAATATTGCAAAAGGTAAAATGTCTGCTGCCTGGTGGGCTGACAAAGTTAAGTGGTGATAAATGGAAACAGTTATACAGCTTATAAATGAGGTTGGGGTGCCTGTAACTGGCCTTATTGGGTTGGGTTGGTTGCTTAATAAATTACTTAATAAAATTATGGGTGGTATAGAAACCGCTATCTCAACAACCGATGAGTCAATTAATGCTAAAATAGATGCAATGGAAGAACGTTTGCAATCTAAGATTGCGGCTCAACATAGTATTTTAGTTGCTCTTATAGATCGGGTTAGATCTGTCGACAACGAAATAATAAGACAAGACACATTGTTAAAAACAATGTTAGGTGTTCCAAATTTAATAGATACTAATAAAATTGCAAAAGCAGAAAGAGATGACCAACGAAAAGATTAATTGGACCTTACTAATTACACTTTTTTGTGTAAATAATTTACAAGCAGATGAAATAAAATTTCAATTTAAGTCTCCTAGTTTTAGCGGTATTGGAACATCCGCGCATTATATGACTATTGAGAACCAGGAGTTTACCCGGAAAGAACAACTTCTTGCAGATCTCCGGGCCTTGGAAGAACAAAGAAAAAGAGATGAAGAAAATTCTGTTATAAGTAGATTTACTAAAAACCTTGAGTCGCGCATTTTTGCTCAAATAAGCAGACAAATAGTAGAACAATTGTTTGGAGAAAACCCAGCAACGGAAGGTTCTTTTACTTTATTTGATAATATAATAACCTGGACCTCAGACGGGTCTACAATAACTTTAGAAATTTATAACAGCTTAGATGATACAACTACGACAATTACTATTCCTATTGGCGATTTTGGGTTTGGCTAGTTGTGCAGCGCACTGGAAATATATTTCACCTTGCTTAACTAACCCGGACCGAGATTACAAAGATCTCGTAACCATTGTTGGTAAGGCTCAATGTTTTTCAAAAAATGCTTTTATAAACGAGCCGGTTACTTCAGCAATTAAAAATGTACCCACTGCAAAACAAAAGCCTGTTGTCGCTGTTTATAAATTTGGCGATCTTACAGGACAAAGAAAAAGCGCAGATAACGTAGCTTCTTTTTCAACAGCAATAACACAAGCTCCCGAAACTTATTTGATTAGAGCTATTAAGCAAAGCAAATTTTTTAGAGTTGTTGAAAGAGGTGGCATAGATCATGTTACTCGTGAAAGACAAATAATAAGATCTACACGAGAAAAATTTAATGAGTCTACTGAACAAATGCCACTACTGTTTGCTGGCCTTATTTTCGAAGGCGGTGTCGTCGACTATAATACAAATCTTCTCAGCGGCGGTTTGGGAGCCAGGACGTTAGGGATTGGCAACTCAAAACAATACCGAGAGGACTCTGTTACTATTTCTGTTAGAATAGTATCTGTAAGCACTGGAGAAATTTTAATGGAAAATCTCTCTAGTAAAACCATTTTATCAGTTGGCTTATCTAATGATTTTTTTAGGTTTGTTGCAGACTCAACTCAGCTCGTAGAGCTTGAAAGTGGAAATGTAATGAATGAAAGTAAATCTATAGCTTTACAAGCAGCCATAGAAACTGCGGTGGTTGATATTATTTACCAAGGACAAAAAAAAGGTTTTTGGGAATTTACGGAGGAATAATTGAAAAAATTACTTTTAACTTTTTTATCGCTTTCAGCTGTAGCTGATAACGAAATATATGTAGATCAAAGTGGATCTAACGCGACTATAAATTTAGAACAGCTCGGATCGTCAAACTTAATTGGAGGGACTTCAGCTGTATCAAACACAATGACTGCTCTTTCGCTTGACGGATTAAACATGACGCTCGAAATAAACCAAATAGGTTCTAATAATATTTTTAGATCAGACGGTATCAATTCAGATTACATAAATGGATTGTTTGATTTTCAAGGTGACGGTAACACTTTTGATATTTTACTAAATAGCAATGATGTTTATGCAGCAGATTATGCTGACCTAGATATAGAAGTCACTGGAGGACTTAACACTTTTGATATTGAAATAGCTGAAGCAAACAATGCTTCCTATTTAGATCTTGACTGGATTATTGATGGTGACAGCAATACATTAAATTTTGATATTGATTATGAAAATGCTACAAATATATTAGATATTTTCGGTGATAGCAACACTATCAATTTTGCAGGTAGCGGATACGCAGGCACAACCTCAAGCGACTCAGGTTATTTTAATTTGGATTTAGATGGTAGCTCAAACACTATTGATATAACACAATCTTCAACACTAGCAAAAGATTGGTTATCACTTACAACAAATGCGAGCAATTCTACGATTTGTATTGTGCAAAATGATGGTGGTACTACCACTTCATGCTGACAATATAGGCGACATTACAGAGCTTAAAGGATACGGTCAAATCTTAAGAGATCAACCGTATCCGGCTGTTTTAGATTTTGACATAAATTCTTACGATGATGTAAGAACAAGAAAAGGTCGAATAGCAATAACATTTTTGGACGAGTCTATAGTTAGATTAACCGAAAATTCACAATTGCTTATAGATGAATATATATACGACCCAAACCCAACAAAGAGTAAAATGGCTCTTAAGTTTGCTAGCGGGACTATTCGTTTTGTAAGCGGCAATATAAACAAACTTGACAAAGAAAATATATCTTTAAAAACACCAACCGCTGATATAGCTATAAGAGGAACCGATTTTACTTGCACGGTTGTCGAAGAAACTGGGGCCAGTCTTATAATACTTTTACCAGGTCTTGATGGTAAAGCTAGTGGAGAAATTGTTGTGTCCACCGCAACTGGTCAAGTGGTTCTTAATAAACCTTATCAGGCAACCACAACAACGGTTTATGAACAAAACCCGTCAAAACCAGTTACGTTAGATTTGACCCTGGACTTTATAGATAACATGCTCATTGTATCTCCACCAAAAAAAATAGAAGAAGTTCAGGAGCAACAAATACAACAACAAAATAATTATCTTGATTTTGCAGATCTTGAAGTTGATTTTTTAGATGAGGATTTACTTGCTGAAGACGAGTCAATAAATTTTTCTGAGCTTGACATTGATTTATTAGCAAGCGATTTTCTCGAAGACTTGTTAGATGCTATTGACGCTCTTGACAGTCAAGAAGAACAAGACGAATTATCTCAAATGGTAGGATCTATAAACATAACGGGGACGCAACTGGGTCAAGACTTAGACACGCAGATAACCACCATACTACAAGGAGGCAATGTAAAACTTATTAGAAATGTACAACACTATGCTGAGGTAAATGTTGATGGCGATGGAGCGTACACTGTAATTTTTATACAAGATGGTGTCTCTAAAATAATTCAAATTAACTCCGGATCCTCTTCAACAATAACAATTAAACAAGGCTCGTGAAAAAATTTGCGCTGCCTTTTTTACTTTATGTTTGTTTAGCCATACCGCTTGTTTTACAAATTTTTCCTTTACAGGTTTTAAAACTAAAAATATTTGACTACTTAATAGAACAACCAGCGCCCTCAGGAAATTTTGTTGTTTTAAATTTAACAGAAGAGCTTATACAATCTGAAGGCGGTTGGCCCTTGCCGCGAAACAGGCTAGCAGAAATACATGAACAACTTTTGCAAAATGGAGCAATAGGCGTAGGTTGGGTATTAAGTTTTGTAGATGAAGATAGGTTTGGCGGTGATGATAAGTTTGCGACAATTCTTAAAAACAACCCGCCGGCCGTTGTTGCTACCTTTGAATATGCAAACCAGGAATATCCAACACCAACAGGAACAGTGGTTTTAGGTAAAGATGTTCCAGGCATAAATTTACAAGGACACCTTCCAAACATACCAAAAATTGCTGCGTCAACTGAACAGGGTGTTGTGTCAGCTCCTGTTGATGTCGATAGCTTACTGAGACAAATCCCTTTGTTATATAAAACGCCTGATGGCTGGGTTCCAAGTTTTGGCACACAAGTATATAAAGCTATATTTGGTGTGCAAACTTATATTATAAAAACTAATGATAATGGTATATCAGAAATATCAATAAGAGGAATACCTCCAGTTAAAACAGATAGTTATGGCCGCAAATGGATTAGCTGGGTCGATACACCACAAACAACTTTAAGCGAAATGGATGTCCAGGATAAATTTGTTTTTGTAGGCGTAACAGCAAAAGGAGTATATCCAAAAGTTGCAACTCCGGTCGGATTGTTAGAGGCACATAAAATACAAGCGGCTTTAGCTGAGTCAATTTTAATAGCAGACAGCCCATACATACCTGATTGGCATTTATTGGCAGAATTATTGATTTTGGGAATTTTTGTCGCTTCAGTTTGGCTCACAATCAATTTTCTTAGCATAGGGAAGGGTTTAGGTCTCGTTGCAATTTTGCTCTTCACCACGGGCCTCTCAGGAGCTTTTAGCGTTCAAAAAGGTATTTTATTGGATTTTTCATGGACTTTTGTATCTGAAATACTAGTTTCGACCATTGCATACTATATAAACTTCCAAAAACAATATAAATTACGTCGAGAGATCAAAAAACAGTTTGAACATTACCTTGATCCAAGACAAGTCAAACAATTACAAGATAATCCTGAACTTTTGAAACTAGGTGGTGAGAGAAAGTATTGCACCTTTCTATTTACCGATGTGCGTGGTTTTACATCCTTGTCAGAAAGACTAGAGCCTGAAGAAGTCACTAAGATTATGAACAAGGCATTAACGATCCAAGTAAATGCTATACAGCAAAATGGCGGCATGATTGATAAATTTATTGGAGATGCCTGCATGGGAATTTTTTCGGCACCTATAGATTTGCCTGAACATGAGAATAGAGCCATAGCAGCAGCATTAAAAATACAGGAAGATATGGAGAAAGCCGATCTAGGGATAGAGATAGGTATAGGCATAAACTCAGGAGAAGCGATAATAGGTAATATGGGAAGCGATACACGTTTTGATTATACTGCTATTGGCTCAGACGTTAATCTTGCTGCAAGATGCGAAAGTAGTTGCAAGGATGTTGGCAAAAATATAGTAATAGCTAAAAACACCGCACAAGCAACAAACATGCCTTTAATAAAGTTGCAACCTATATCAATGAAGGGTATAAAGGAACTTGTAGAAATATGGACAGTAAAAAAGTGATAAAATAAATTATGGCAGATAATATACCAAAAAATGTTGCAAACCCAAGTTTGTATAAAAAAGCAAAAAGTAAAGCAAAAGCAAAGTTTGATGTTTACCCATCAGCTTATGCAAACGCTTACATGGTTAAGGAATACAAAAAAATGGGTGGTAAATACAAGGGTTCAAAAGCAAGCGGAGGAGCCGTGAAAAAAAATTTAAAGCCAATTCCTAAAGGAAATAAAGGTCTTAGCAAGCTTCCGACAAGAGTCAGAAACAAAATGGGCTACATGAAAAATGGTGGCGCTGTAATGGTTCAGGGTAGAGGTTGCGGATCTATGCTTAATTCTAAAAGGAAAAAAACAAGGATTTCATAATGGCCAAAACCAAAGGTGGCCTTACTAAATGGTTTAATGAAAATTGGGTTGATATATCGGCTCCAAAAAAAGGTGGCGGCTTTAAAAAATGCGGAAGACCTGGTGCAAAAAAATCAAAAAGAGGCTATCCAAAATGTGTGCCTGCTGCTAAAGCTAGCAGAATGACCAAATCTCAGATAAAATCAGCAGTAAGGAGAAAGAGGTCAGTGAAACAAGGTGTTGGTGGAAAACCAACTAATGTAAAGACCTTTACATCAAAGTGAAGTATGTAAAGATATTAAAACAACAAGAACTAAACCGCGAATTAAGAGCTTGGTCCAAAGCTGTAATAGAGAAAAAAACCTTACTTTGCAACGGTTTGCCCGTATGTCCTTATGCAAAAAAAGCCTGGCAACAAAAAAGAGTTATAATAGAAAGCGGATGTGAAGAAGATTGGGATGACCTGGTTGATCACATATATCAAACAGATTTCAAAAAGAATGATGTTTTAATTTATTGTGATTTTAACCTTGAAACTTCTTGTGAAGTTTTTGATGCTAGAATTCAGGTTCTCAATCATTTTTTGGTCAGACAAAATTTATGGGCCATGGGTTTTCACATTGAGCATGATAGCAAGGGAACTATAGTAGATAGTGACTTTGAACCTATTTATGATGAACCATATTTGATGGTTTTTATTCAAGCTCTTGATAAGCTCAATATTGCTTCAAAAGAGTTAGAAGAAAAAGGCTATTATAAATATTGGGATAAAGAAACTTTTTACGAATTTGTTGAAAAACGGAGGCATTTACAAAATGAAACAAAAAAACAAAAAAGGCGGTAGAGCTGGTATGAAGAAAATGGCTGCTGGTGGTATGCCTGGCGGAAGATCAGGTATGAAGAAAATGGCTGCTGGCGGTAGATCAGGCATGAAGAAAATGAACGCTGGCGGTGTTCCAGGAGGCAGATCAGGTGTGAAGAAAATGATGGGCGGCGGTAGAGCTGGCGTCAAAAAAATGATGAGCGGCGGAGCTATGTCTAAAAAAGCTCTTAAATTTGGTTTTAGCATGAGCCCATCTAAAAACAAAGGCAAAGGTCTTTACGGCAAATAAATAAATGGCTGTCTCCAATAGCAAAAATTTTGAGCCTGATGTAGTTGAGTTTATTGAAGAAGCTTTTGAAAGGTGCGGTCTTGAACTTAGAACTGGTTATGATTTAAAAACCGCTACAAGAAGTTTGAATTTACTTTTAGCTGAATGGGCTAATCGTGGGCTTAATCAGTGGACTGTTGTTGAAAAAAGTATAGCAATGGTAAAAGACACCACTGCTTACACAATAGACACAACAAACTCTACGGCAACTATTGATGTATTGGACGCATACATAAGACAAACTGTAAATAACTCAGTGGTCGATTTACCTTTAACAAGAATAAGTCGCGCAGAATATTCGCAAGTTCCCGATAAAGCCTCAACTGGAAAACCAAATCAATATTTTGTTGACAAGGCACTAAGCCCAACAATTACAGTTTATCCTGCTCCTGACAAATCTAGCGAATACACGGTATATCTAAATGTATTGTCAAGAATGGATGATGCAGACGAAGCAACCAATACTCTTGAAATGCCTTTTAGGTTTTATCCCTGTTTAGCAGCTGGTCTTGCGTATCACATATCATTAAAAAAGGCGCCTGATAGAACAGCCATGTTAAAACAAATTTATGAAGAAGAGTTTAATAGGGCCAT
>CEON01030391.1_pt1 | contig 18460 bp, 15 predicted proteins | sample 530291 | NCBI WGS metagenome assembly CEON01 (sample SAMEA2619888, study PRJEB7988) | marine metagenome | biome: marine biome (ENVO:00000447); feature: surface water layer (ENVO:00002042); material: "saline water (ENVO:00002010), including plankton (ENVO:xxxxxxxx)" | depth 5 m
TTAAATACAAAGTTAGAATCGTTAGAGGATTGGGTAACAGATTTTATGAACACAATTGAAAAAGTAAATAGAGATTTGAAACAAGCAGACTATAAAGGTTCTTTTGAGTCAGATGATGAGGTTGGTTTCATATTTAAGGAAATTAAAAATACAATAAAACAATTAGATAGATTCAAAGGAGAAGAACAATAATGCCATCAGTACAAACAACAGCATCAGGATCAGTAGTTAAGAAAACTCGTAAAAGAAAGAAGAAAGGTAAAAATTATTATTTCAATCAAGATACAGAAGACGCTATAATCTTATACAACAATACTGAAAGTGCTTACGAAAGAAATAAAATTTACAATGAACACATAAGAGCTGCTTTTGATAAGTTAGCTGAAAACATCATTCATACATTTAAGTTTTATTATTTCGATGTTGGTTCTGAGGAAGTAAAGCACGAAGTTGTCTCATTTTTAGTTATGAATATGCACAAATTTAAAGAAGGAAAAGGTAAAGCGTTTTCCTACTTTAGTATTGTAGCTAAGAATTATCTTATTTTGAATAATAACAAAAATTACAAAATGGGTAAAATTCATTCTCAAATGGATGTTTTGGATTACAAAAGAAATCTAATGGGAGAAAATTCTGATATAGATAAATCAGAAAAGTCTGTTTTATTTATAGACGAACTTCATAGATTTTGGGATACAAATCTAACTAATATATTCCGTAGAGATAAAGACATCAGAGTTGCTGATGCTGTTTTACATATATTCAGAATCAAAGATAGTATAGAAAACTTTAACAAAAAAGCTCTCTATATATTGATTCGTGAAATGACTGGTTCAAACACACAACATATAACTCGTATAATCAATGTTATGAAAAAGTATAACAAAAGATTGCAATCAGAGTTTGATAGAGTAGGAATGGTTGATGTGAGTTACACAGGTTCTCTCGTAAAAGAGAACTAAAAAAAAGGGGAGTTTTACTCCCCTTTTTTGTTTTATAACTATCCCCCCACCATATATATTACCAAAATTTAGAAATGTGGATATTTATATATGTAACCACAAATCTATATAAATTATCAATGGAGTATATTATGGCCAACGATTATGAAATATTTGAGGGTAAATCTTTATCTGATTTATTCAAAGATATCTATGATAATACAGAAAGGAATAAAATACAGTTAGAAGTTCTTATGAAAGAAGTAACTTCATTCATCAAAGATGGTGATACAGCTGTACAGATTATTCCTATGCTAAAAGAATATTTGGAAATCAATGTAAAGAATGATGACCAATTAGTAAAGGTAGCTGCTATAGTACAAAGAATAATAGCTTCTGAAAGTAAAGGTAGTTCAGAAGAAGAGTTTGGTTTATCTGAAGCTGAAAAAGAACAACTAATGAGTGCAATAGAAGACGCTGCTACAGACTTACAAAGTCATTCAGATGAAATTACAGATGATATGAAAAGGATAGAAAATTAATGCCTTTTCGTAATTCATCTAAAGTAACCAATAGAGAAACAGATAAAACAGGATTTGCTACTTACAGTGATGTCTACACTATCATACAAGATAACATAGATGAAAGTACTGAATTTTACGAAATAGAACCTGCTGTAGTTCTAAGTGTATTTTTGAATCCAAGTAGTTTACCTAAAAAAACATTAGAAGATGGTAGGTTAGTGCCCGACTACTCTTACTTTGGTTCTATAAAAGCTAGATTCATACACAGTCAAAGTGATGGAGATGTCATAGAAGGTTATATAAAGCCACTATCATCTCACATAACAACATATCCACTAAAAGGTGAAATTGTCAATGTTACAATACACACAGGAAATCTATATTATGATATGCCACTAAATCTATATAACAGAACTAATCTAAATAGAGCAGTAGGAGCTAGTGGTGAAGGTTTGGTATTACCACAAAGAATTAAGTATAACAGAAAAAACTTTGCCGAACAAGGAGATATTTCAATAGATGGAAGATTTGGACACGGAATAAAGTTTGGTAGTGATGCAGGATATATGTATCCAAATATAAAAATAACAAATAGACAGTCTGTACCTGATGCTAAAATAATAGATATGGATTTTCCACATACACAAGATATAAATTCGGATGGTAGTTCTATATTTATTACATCTGGCGAGTTAAAGACTGAGTTAGAAGAATTACAACCAGCAGCTGATTCCATAAGATGGCCGCCATCAGTTGGTGGAAAAATGAATGGTGATATGATTACAATAAATTCAGATAAAGTTGTTCTGAACGCAAAGGGTGATGGTAAGAAAAGCAATAGCGATGTTCATATATTTGCAGGAAGAAATATAAATCTAAGTTCAAACTTTGAAATAAACATCGGAGATTCAAAGGGTGGTGCTATAAATTTAGGAGACCCTAATTCTATAAACACAGTAGTAAAGACTATAGAATTAGAGGATGTTTTAGAAAGTTTATTTTCAGGTCTTGATAGTTTTTTAAATACTTTAGCTGGAGCAAAAGATTCTAAACAAATTGGAGATGCGGCTGACACTTTACAAAAAGAAATATCAATTATAAAAACTAAAAAGTTGCCTAAAATAGGTAGTAAAATAGTATTTATAGCTGATGATGAAGATGACAATGAAGTTACAGATGGTGAACTGATAGAAGGGGAATCAGAACAGATATTTCAATCATCAGGAGTGAGAGGTTAATATGAGTGCTACATCAGATAAACTTAAAGAAATAATCGATGCTCAAATTAAAAAGCAAAAAGATAATATAGAAGCTAAGGTAGACAATGCTTTAGCTCTTTACAAATCAGGCGATGAAAGAGCTGAAAAGTTAGTGAAGGATATTGAGAAGGGCATTCAAGATGCTGAAGAGAAAAAGCAACAAGTTGAAGACACTATGAATACAATAAAATCTGCAAAGGATGGTTTTGATAATGCCAGAAAAGCAGCAGAGGTAACTGAAAAAGCTTCGTCAATTTCTTCTGCTTTAAATCCAGCTGCAGCCGCTATAGCATATGCTCAAAAGTTTATAATAGAAAGTTTGAAAAAGGAAGTGAAAGATATTGACGATGAACTAAATGTCATTCCAAAGATAATAGATAGTTTCGACAAATTTTTATCAGAAACGAGAGTTAGATTGAGAAAAGAAAAAGAAAGAAGAGAGCAACAAAAAAGAATCGCTGAAGAAAACAGAAAGATGTTAACTTAGATATTTATATAAAAGACAGGAGTTACTATGGCTAAATCAACAAAACTTATTAGTTTAATTAAAGAAATAGTTAGACAAGAAGTTAAAAAAGAGGTAAATAAGATATTTATTAGTGAAGGTATCAAATCTATGACTAAATCTTCAATCATAGAAAATGATGTTGTGGAAGTTTTACCTAAGAAAAAACCAAAACCAAAAGAAAAAGTCACATATACACAGAATCCAGTGTTGAATGATATTCTAAATGAAACCGCTAATGGTAGTGAATATGAAGAATATCCAACAATGGGGGGTGAAACTTTTGATACATCAAAGATGGCACAAGCTTTAGGGTATGGAAATATGATGATGGGTGATGACAAATCTAAAAGAGAAGCTTCGGCAGTTCAAACGGCACAAGCGGCAGGAGCAGATATGTCTAATCCAGCAGTGCAAGATGTAATGAGTAACTTAACAAAAGATTATAGAGGTGTATTAGAAAAGACAAAGGAAAAAGTTAACAGATGAGTTCAATACAAAATGATTTAGATCCAGATGTTTATATTGGTTTAGAACTACCAATGAGATATGGTAGCGCAGGATTTTTTAAAAGAACCAAAACTGCTTTAGAACAAACTAAATCTAATATAAGAAATCTTATATCTACTCAAAAAGGAGAAAGATTAGGTAATCCAAACTTTGGGTGTGATTTGAGACAAGTATTATTTGAGCAAGAAGGTGATGTAGAAAGTCAAATTGAAGAGACAATTAGAGCTGCTATAGATGAGTTTTTACCATTTGTAAAAGTTTCATCTATAGACATATCTTTTTCTAACAGAAACAATGTTAATGTTAGAATTATTTTCAGTTTAACTTCAGATTTGTCTGAAGAAGAACAACTTTCTGTAGACTTTGGAAACTATGAACCAGTAGATATAATTTAACGGAGATGGAAAATGCCATATTCAGAGCCTAAAAAATCAGTAAAAGAAGTTAGATATCTAAATAAAGATTTCGCATCTTTTAAAGATAATCTAATTGAATTTACAAAAATATATTTTCCAAAGGAGTATAATGATTTTAACGAATCATCACCTGGTATGATTTTTATTGAAATGGCTTCATATGTTGGTGATGTTCTATCTTACTATATAGACAATCAGTTCAAAGAAAGTTTATTAGCTTTTGCTGAAGAGAAAAAAACCATATATAATATGGCACAATCATTAGGATACAAACCAAAGTTATCATCTCCAGCAACAACAGATTTAGATGTTTTTCAAACTGTACCAGCTATTGGAACTGGAACGGGAGATAGTTACAGTGTTAAACCTGATTTGAGATATGCTATGGTAATAAAGTCTGGAATGCAAGTTTCTTCTGATTCAGGTGTAAATTTTATTTCGCAAGAAGATTGTAATTTTAAATTTTCTAGCTCTTACGATCCTTTAGATATTAGCATCTATGAAAGTAACGGAAATGTTCCAGTGACTTATCTATTAAAAAAATCTGTTAAAGTTAGTGGTGGTGATATAGCAACAGAATATTTTACTTTTAACGACGCTGAGAAATATAAAAGAATAGCTTTGGCTCAGTCTAATGTGACTGAAATAATAAGTTGTACAGACAGCGATGGTAATAGTTGGTATGAAGTTCCTTTTTTAGCGCAAGATACAGTGTACACAGATATAGAAAATAAAGAAGAGAATGATGACCAACTATACACTTATGCCGACCAAGCTCCATACTTACTAAAACTTTTAAAGACAACGAGAAGATTTACAACATTTATAAGAGAAGATGGTAGAACCGAATTAAGATTTGGTGCTGGAACATCAGATAGTCCTGATGAAGAGATAATTCCAAATCCAGATTCAGTAGGTTCTTCTTTACCAGGCTCACCAACTTATCTAAATACAGCTTTCGATCCATCTAACTTTTTATCAACTAAAGCTTATGGACAAGCACCATCCAATACACAATTAACTATCACTTATAGATATGGTGGTGGTGTCGACCAAAATGTAAGGTCTAATTCTATAAGAACTATATCTAGTATAGATGTAACAACAGACCAATCAGGCTTATCACCAGCTTTAGTATCAACAACAAGAGCTTCTATTGCTATAAACAATAATGTACCAGCTACTGGTGGTAAAGATGCCGAAAGCATAATCGAAGTTAAGAACAATACACTAGCTTACTTTCAAGCTCAACAGAGAGCGGTTACTAAAGAAGATTACATTACGAGAGTTTATGCTCTACCACCAAAGTATGGTAATATAGCTAAAGCTTACATTGTTCAAGATACACAATTGGATAGTGATTCAGGAGCAAATTCAAATAATAGAACTATAAATCCATTAGCTTTGAACCTCTATGTTTTGGGATTTGATGCTAACAAAAAATTAGTTTCTGTAAATCAAGCAGTAAAAGAAAATATTCAAACTTATCTAACACAATTTAGAATGGTTACTGATGCTGTGAATATAAAAGACGCTTTTGTAATAAACATTGGTGTTAAGTTTAATTTATTGACAAAAACAGGATATAACAAAGATGAAGTTGTTTTAAGAGCGATTCAAAAAGTAAAAGAATTTTTTGATATAGACAAATGGCAAATAGGACAACCAATTGTAATCTCTGATTTAGCTTATCAGATATCATTGACAGATGGTGTTTCTGCGGTTGTTCCACCAGAAGAAAATAATGCAGATGGATTGCCAGTTGTAATAGAAAATAAATTTTTAGAATCAGCAGGTTATTCAGGAAACCTCTATGATATTAGAGGAGCAACAAAAAATGGTGTCATATACCCATCATTAGACCCAAGTATATTTGAACTTAAATTTCCAAGTATAGATGTTGAAGGTAGAGTGATTGGTGATTCAGCGGGAGGTAACTAATGCATTATTTTATTTATCCAGAATTTGATACAACCTTATTTCAAGCTTCAGAAAGTAGAAATACAGGACTTGATGAGATATTAGAAATAGAAAAAGTTATGAATAAGTCAGGTGGAAATGTAAGAGTTTCTCGTGTCTTAATAAAATTTGAATTAGCTGAAATATCTAGATCTATAGTAAGAGGACAGATAGCAAATGATGCCAAATACTATCTGAATATGTATGATGCTAACCCACACGATCTTTCATATAGTCAATCATTATGGGCTTATCCTGTTAGTGGTGGTTGGGTACCAGGTGAAGGATTTAGAGCAGACAATCCAGCTACTATGGAAGGAGCTAGTTGGAACTTCAGAGATGGGTTAACTAATAAAACATATTGGTTAGGAGCAGATGAATCAGCTGTATCATCTTCAGGTGGTGCTTGGTTTGATACTGTATATGGTTCACAATCCTTTCATCATCAGACTAGAGATATGAGGATGGATGTTACACCTGTTGTAAATAAATGGTTAGATGGAACTTACCCTAACAACGGATTTATAGTAAAAAGAAGTGGTAGTTTAGGAAACCTTTCAATAGATACTCCTGAAGGAGATGATTCTAGATTAGGTAATTTTCAATTCTTTTCGAGAGAAACAAATACAATATATTCTCCGAGATTAGAAATACAATGGTATGATGCAAAATTTAGTACAGGTTCACTTTCTGCATTGTCATCAACAGACTACGATGATTTAGAACTTTATATGAGAGGGTTAAGACCTGAATATAAAGAAAAGTCGATAGTCAAATTTAGATTAGTGGGTAGAAATCGTTATCCTACCAAATCATATTCAAACACAGCCTCAGAATATTTGACGGCAAAATTTTTACCGAGCGGAAGTAAAGAACAAATAGGTGGAGATGGTGCATACTACTCTGTAATAGATGAACAAACAGATGATGTTATGATTCCTTTTGGAAGTGGTTCGGTAATAAGTTGTGATTCTGTTGGTAACTATTTTAATTTTAGAATGAATGGTTTACAATCGGAGAGATATTACAAATTTGAATTTAAAGTAGTCAGCGGAAGTGGTACAGATGAAGAGACTATACAATATTTTGATGACGATTTTGTATTTAAAGTGGTGAGATAAAATGCCTTATACGCAGGAAGAATTAAAAAGTTTAACTTGGTATCAAAAACTAATAGACGAAGATGAACAAGCTTATCTTAGTAAAAAAGAACTTTTACTATTAGAGTCTAATATATCAGGTTCAGCTGATGATGGCACTATACTGATTAGAGATGATGAAAATACCATACTTCTATTTGAAAATCCATATACAAACATCATACCACAAGACCCAAGCACTAACTATGTACATTCGTTGGTTGTTGGAAAATTAAAAGATGATGAGAGTAGTGTAAATTCTATATTGGATAGAAACTTTGAGGAACTGTAATGGCTAGTCAATTAAGCGAAAGAGATAGACTATTATTAAACGCCTATCAAGATAAAAAGGTTGGCGAAAAACCATACGAAAATGGTGTATGGTCAGAGCAGGGAAGCGATGATTTTGCTTATTTAGAAGTGTACGATGACTCTAATAATCTAATAGATTTTAGGAATTTAGGGTTAGATAAATTTTCTATAAACACAAACAGCAGTAATATAACATTCTATATTGGAGACCACCTAAGAGATGCAGGATTTAACAATGGTACATATAATGTAAGATATAGATTTTTTAGAAAATTAGCTGGTGATGAAAGAGCAGTATTAGTAAGAAATAAAGCTCCATTCGAAGGAGATGTATGGACACAGCAGTTTAATATAAGACCTGATGGGAAAGTTTACACTGGTACAGAAGAAGAGTTTATAAATAATCCTACCATAGCTGAACAATTAAGTATAGAAGATTTAAAATATCAAATTGATGAAGTATCACCAAACAGAACAGAAGTAAGACTAAAAGCTAAAAAAATAAAAGGAAATTACGAACAAGAGTTTATTAATATACAGACTGCTACTATATCAACTGATGTTCCTTTAGTAGTGAACTTTCAAGACACAACTGGAAATGGACAAGCATCTGCATTATTTGACTCTAACATTGTTTCTATATCACCTGAGGAAGGTGGATTTTTATTTACTAGCAAAATGAAAGATGGAACTTTAACTATTCCAAATGTATTTAAGGTAAATGAAATAGAGGTACCTGTAAAAACTACTTTAAACGCACTTGAAAACCCTGACTTTGAATTAACTGAAAGAGATACCTATGGAAATGAGGTAACTCTCGGAGATAGATATGGTTGGGATTCCAGCTTACATTCAAAGGCTGTTTTACCAACTGGTGGGTGGCATTCTGGATTCACAACATTTAGTGAATCATCTCCACACTTTCAAACTGAACACATCGGTTACTATTCCCATTTCGTAAGAGGAGAGGGTGTTAATGGTGGGGTTTGTTTAAAGTTTCCCGATACTAATTCTACTTTTACAGCGTTAGACGAATGGCCTACTGATTCTCCAAGTAGATGGATGGCTACTACACAGAAACTACTGCCTTTGAGTAGTCAAGGTGTAACTAATGGTGATTTTGTAAATTTAGCTATGGATTTGAAAGGTAGTGTAGTTGGTAGAGGTGTTAGTGTAAGATTAAGATATCCAACTTCTCCAGTAACAGAAGAAGCTCCTACCTTACCACCAACTGGATATTACAATCCAGACGACCCTGCTCCTAGTGAAGAGAATCCAGGACAAAACAATCCACCAGAAAACTATGTCGCAAACACATCTGCAAACGCGAATAATATTGAAGTTCAACCACCACCAAAGTATTCGGATGTACAAGCAACATATTTAGCAGGCGGAGGAAGTAACATAGACCCACCTCTTCCTATGGATATAGGTGTTGGTGACACAACAGAGTTTTGGGGTGGTGAAGGAGCTTGGATAATAGAGTCTTCTACTGGTGGTACTAATCCTATATTCAATTGGCAACCTAATTTAAATAAAGAACCTTACAATCAAGCTGGAACTCTAAGTGAAGGAGAACAGTGGTTGTGGAATGGAACACAATGGATAACAAATCCAGCATATGCATCTCCATATCCAACTGCACCAGATGGAACTGTAAGTTTAAGTGAGTTTCCTAACGCAGTAAATGCTCATCCATATCAGCTAGAAGGTAATGGTAATCCATATTTTAAAAGAACTAGTGCGCGTGGAGAAAATAGTGGTTGGACAACTGCTACTAATGTTGGCAGTGATGGTTCATCATTATTATTTAAAGACGATTTGATATGGAAACAAAAACACAGTCAGGATAATTTAGAAGATTATGAGTTCTATATTTTTGACGAATATTTTCCAGGGTTAAGAACAACTTTAATAGACGGAAAACCTTTATACAATGATATTTTTGAAAACGGATTTTTACAAGCTGTAGAAAGAGTTTCAGAGGGTGAAGATGAAGGGATTAGACCTAATTGGTACATTATATTTTACAACAATGGTGATAAAGATTCAAATGGTGAATTTACAGAGGAATCAAATAGATACTTTTACATAGATAGAACATCAGGACCTCAAACAAGACAAGACAAAATTGTTCATTTTCTAAAAGATATAGCTGGTGAAACACCAGTATCACTAAATGACAAAGTTTTAGAAAATCAATGTAAATTTGAAACAGCTATAAATTATACTAATGATGGTAAAGTAAGATACTACTTTTTTGTAGATGATGAATATTATGCTAAAAATGATGGGGATGATAAAGGCAATTTAACAAATGGTGGTATGGATGGACCTACAGCAATTCAAGAAGGATTTGGAAATGTTCCAACTCCTATAGATGCTGCTATAGGTAAAAAACCAGGCTACGGAAGATACAGATACATAGTAGGAAATCAAATATATAGGTCTAAAGGAACAACATCAGATGGCGTTGAAAGTGCACAAGATATAAATGAAAATAACTTTTATGAATGTGGTGTATTAGGAAGAAATGCTCAACCACTTGTTTATGGTTCTAGAAATCCAGCAGCTGATAACTATAATCCAGATGCAATATATGATGATGATAGTAGTGAGTTCTCATTTGATACAAATCCTAAAAAAATAGGAACTTTAAGTCCAGGAGAGTTATGGAAATGGAATGGGGATGAGTGGATTCCAAATGCTGTATCGCCACCAAGATTCAATTACCAAAGTGTTTGGTCTGAATTGATTTCTGTAGACCAGGCAAATGTTTGGGAAAGAAAAGAGGTTTCATTAGAAATACCTGATAACTGGTTGGTAAACGAAAATTATTTCGTAATGATATATGGACACACATTCAATTTAGGAAACACTGTATTTGGAATAAGTTGGGTTGACAATCTATATATGGATTTTACACTAACAGAACAATCTACAACGAGGGAAGTATTTAGACCATTTACAGCACAGATAACAGATGTTTCGGGTGATGGAACTTTTGTTACCTTAGACAGAAGTTACAAACAATGTGCTATAGATATTGGAGTTGATGATGAAGATCCAGAAACAGAGGTTTATGACATATCTAATCCACCCGACCAAGGATTTCCAGAGTTTAGAGTAAGTTACTTAAACTTAAATCCTTTAGATTTAAGAACATATTTAAAATTTGAAAACAGATTATTTTTAACTACTAATTTTAAACAAGACAAAATAAATGTAGGTGATTATCCACACTCTGTTGTTTATAAATTATACGAACCTTTGCCAGAAGACTTAGCTCAATTTGATGAATGTGTAGTTGTTAAGGAAATGGCTTCTCCGATAAATGAGTCTGTAAAGATTGTAGATTTTGTTCCAGCCGAAGAAGGTAAATTGGTTCTTAGGTCTCCTGATTTGGCAAATGTAGAAAGTCCTATAAGATCTAGAATGACTGATTTTAAAAATGAAAATGAGATACTAACCGATGATGCTACAATATCAGAAGAGCTGAAGAACGAATTTTTAAGTCAGAGTTTAGATAGTGTCGAGCTAAATATAGATTACAGAAGATATGAGAATTTCGCAAAATTTAGTTCTGTTAACAAAAGAATAAGAAACTTTAGAACAAAGTTACAACAGATAGAAGATTACAATAGTATAAGTTCTTCTTTTATAGGAATTAGTGGTTCTGCTGGTGCTATAGCTTCAGCTGAAAATAGTATCAGAGAAATAAAAAACAATTTTGACGGATTTGAAAAGTATATGTACTTTGAGAGTTCTTCTTATGATAGTGGTTCTTTAGGAATATTCTATGATAACGCCTGGCCAAAAGCAAGTGGTAATGGAACATTGAGAAGTCCTTATGTATTAGAAGCAGTTAGTTCTACTAATGCAGTAAATTGGTTTAACAAAGCAACGGAGTCTGGCTCTTTATATGATACTGAAAATAGCAGCAGGTTAAGTAGTTTACTTCCTGAACATATAAAAGAAAACTTAGAAAACGAAGTATTTTTAAGATTTACAGATATGATTGGACAACACTTTGATTCTATTTGGGTTTACATAAATGCCATAACAGATACTTTTGATAGAAGAGAAAAACTAAGTGAAGGTATATCTAAAGATTTATTATACTCTGTTGGTCGTTCTTTGGGTTGGACATTAGATGATGGAAAAGATTTAATTAATTTACCAAAATTTGCTTTAGGTAAAGAAGTAACAGGTTCAGCTTATTCTGATTATTCAGTTACACCTGAACGTGATATATCTCGTGAGATTTGGAGTCGTATTATAAATAATATGCCTTTCTTTCTAAAAAACAAAGGTACAGTAAGAGCTTTAAAAGGATTGATAAATATTTACGGTATTCCGTCTACGATATTAAGAGTAAAAGAATATGGAGGACCTGATTTAGAAGATGACGCTTCTCCACAATTTGAGATAACACGAAAGTTTACGAAGGCTTTAGACTTCAAAGGTGAACAATATGTAAAAGCTGCGTGGGCAAATGATACTGAGTCAGGTAGAAAACCAGACACTATAGAATTTAGATTTAGAGCTGCTAGTGGTTCAAATCAAATATTAGTAAATAAAGATAAAGATTTTATTTTAAGGTTAAAAGATAATAACTCTGTAGACAATAGAGGGCATGTGTCTTTTATGTTATCAGGTTCAGAAGGATATAGAGAAGTTTCATCATCTGTATTACCTGTTTACGATGGAGACTTTTATTCGGTTATGATAACGAGAACTTCTGGAAGTGATAGCGTACACATATCACAATCTTACGAACTTAATGTTGGTAAGTATGATTCAAGTAGAAGTAAGATACATTTATTTACTAGCAACACTATGACGATAACGGGTAGTATAGGTGGATATAATGGTAACTACACAAGTAGTGGAGATTTTTACATTGGTGGAGAAGAAACAATAAGTTCTAGTGCTGATGGTATAATAGGTGTACCACTTACAGGTTCAATTATGGAATATCGCCATTGGACAGAAACATTGAACACATCTTCTTTTAAAAATCATATAGCAAATCCAAAAGCTTATGATGGTAATACTGTTTCTTCATCTTACAACAATTTAGTATTAAGATATTCATTTGACGATAATAAAGATTTAACATCTGATACGGAAGGTATTCGTGATGTCAGCTCTAACCAAACCGCTACTGTATCTGGTTCACATAACGGATTTACAGGTAACTTTTTTAGAAGTGTGGTAGATGAACAGAAAACTCACATACCAAGTATAGGTGCTCTAAGAAGAACCACAAATAAAATAAGAATTGAAAGTAACAATCTAAAGCCTAACGAAAATCTTTCTCCAGACAAAAGGTCTACTGAGAGCGCTTATGATACAGCACCACTTGATTCAAACAAAGTGGGAATATTCTTTGCACCAACAGATGTAATAAATAATGATATCATAAACTCTGTTGGTAATTTGAATTTTGATAACTACTTAGGAGACCCAAGAGACCAAACAGAATTAAAGTACAGAGGTTTAGAAAGAGTTGCTGATAACTATTGGAAAAAATATACAGCACCAAACAACTTTTGGGATTACATTAGATTGTTAAAATATTATGACCAATCATTGTATCCACAATTAAGAAAGATGATACCTGCTAGAGCTAAGCCAGACATTGGTTTGTTAATCGAACCCAACATATTTGAAAGGCCAAAAGTTATCATAGGAAGAAAGCCTGTAGTTGAACAAACACATTATAGCTCTTCTATAAATATTGGAGATGAGCAAGATGGTTTGATAATCATAACTGGTTCTTACAATCACGGTTCACATATAACAGACTACAATGCTTATGATGGTAACATAGAAGTATTTTCTTACACTACTAGCTCGTTCATATCTTCTAGCGGTGAGGATTTACTAAAAGAAGCTACTGGTTCTGAAGCTAGAGATCGTTTCTTAGAATTAAGATTGTGGCAGAGAATAAACAAAGTAGATAAATTTTACGCAACATCTTCTATAGTCAAAGGAGATATTCACTATTCAGAGGTTAAACAACCAATAATATCTGGCTCTAGAATATATGGTAGAAATCAGAAGACTATGCCTTTTTACTCTTCATCATTAAGTGCTTCTTTATTTATAGCTTACTCATCTTCATTTTATAATGTAGATTTGGATAATAGAGTAGAAGAACAAACTGCTTTGTTCAGAAGAATTTATAGTGGTGTTAAGAATACAAATGAAACTACTATCGATGGAGCTCCACCAATCGAAGTTATAATAACTGCACCATCTAAATTAGTTTCTGTAAAAGATGGTGAATCCACTCTTAAAACTGGTGAGGGTATAGTTTCTAAATTTAAAGAAAAAGAAGATGAGAAAGATAAGAATCAACCTAAAGTTTTAGATTTGCCTGTAAATGAAGATGAAATAAAAGTAATTGAAGGATTACCTAAACCTAAACCGACTCCTTTAAATCCAAAAGGTGAATTTAGAGGGTTGAAAGGTTTAAATAAGAAAAAGATTGGAACTAAAGATAGACCAATAACTGATGCTATGATAAAAAGACAAAAGCAAGAAGAAAGAAGAAAAAAGATAGCAGAGGAAAGTAAGTTTGAAAGTACTGCTAATGGTAAAGGAGCATCAGTAGGAAATAAAACTGAAACAAAGGAATTGGAAAAGTAATACTAAAAACAAATAAAATTTTAAATAGATGATATTTATATATGAATCACAATATATCTACATAAAATTTAAAAAATATGATTAGGAGTTAATTATGGGATTTTTAAATAATACGACTGTTACAGTGGATGCTATTTTAACAAAAAAAGGTCGTGAGTTATTAGCGCAAGGAACAGATGCTTTTAACATCACAAAGTTTGCTTTATCAGACGATGAAGTAGATTACAATCTTTGGGATGTAACTCATCCAAATGGAAGTGACTTTTACGGAAAGGTAATTGAGAATATGCCATTATTAGAGGCTTTTCCCGATGAGAACCACGTAATGAGATATAAGTTGGTAACACTTCCAAAGAATACTGTAAGAATGCCAATAATTAATGTAACACCTGGTTCTGTAACATTTGCTGAAGCAGGTGGTGTGAATCAACCACAACCTATAGTGACACCAAATACTGCTAATGTATCTGATAGTTCTTACACATTTATTTTACATAATCAATCTGTATGTAGTATGAATGTTAATGTAGCAGCTGGTGCTGGTGTTGGTGCTAGTACACCATTTTTCTTAGGCGATGATGATGCTCCAAATAGTAAGACACTCGTTGCTCAGTCAATTAAACTTGGAGTTATACCTATAAACGCAGCTCAAGCTACTTCATTGACTATCATAGGAAATGATACAGGAGCTACTACATCTATAACTGTAACTAACAATGTAACTTTGAATAGTTTAATGGGATTATAAGATAGGAGATTAATGTATGTCAGTATATAAAGATTTTAATATTCAGGATGCAGATAGTCCTATTTCAAGCGATGTAGTGACTAATGTTAAAGATACTGTATCATCAGGAATGTGGGCTGATGGTGCTGGTTCTTTAACCTCATTTTTCACATCATCAACGCAAGAAACAAATAGTGGTACTTACTACTTAGATGTCTACGATAAAAACCCACAATCTGATAGTACAGGTACTATTCAGTTTTCAGTAGCATATGCTCACATACACGGAAGTGGTAGTGCTGGAGCTAAAGGTGTAGATGGTAATAGAGAGTCTGCTACTGTCTATAGACAATTAGCTAATACTTTATTAGGACCAACAGAAGAAAGATTTAGTTTTGCTGACTCAGGCGGTGACCACACAACACCTCATTATGTATACGCCATATCAATTGCTAGAAGTCAACTTCGTGAAAAGATGGATCCAGGTAATTGGGAGTTACACATAAGTGCTAGTGGAGGACCAGGAAATGTGATTAAGTTAATTGACGATAGTGGTGCTACAACAAACCCAACTGTAAATCAAGGTGGTAGGGTATTCAATGTTGTTAGTGGTTCAATATCATCAGGTCAAGCTACAACAAAAACACCAGCTACCAGTCAACCAGGTGGTGGATTTGGATTATTTTATCCAGACACTGGTATAATAATATTGAATGGACCTGTTATTTCTTCACCAGCTTCAGCTTCTTTATCAGCTTCATTATCTTCTAATACTGAAGGAGATAACACTTCTAAGTTTTTTCAAAAAATTGAAAAAGCAGAGTATTTTTCAGCTAGAAGAGAAGAGATAATAACTTCACAACATTACTTTTGTAGAGTGCCTAACAAAGAGTACAATTTTAGTTCTAACCCAACTTTTACATCTGGCTCTAATGGTAATTTTACTGTACCTACATTTTTCAAAAACCCAAAAGTGTTTATAACACAAGTTGGTTTGTACAATGATGACAATGAACTATTAGCTGTTGCTAAGTTGAGTAAACCATTACTGAAATCTTATTCTAGAGAAGCTATTATAAAAGTTAAGTTAGATTTCTAAGCTTGGGAGATATAGGTCATGTTTAAGAGACTCGACCCAAGAGACATCAATATAACACCATTCAAAGCTCACAAAGAGTTTACAGTCACTAATGTAGATAGTGGGAGTGGTGTATATGGTTTTAGAATAGTGAGTGGAAGTACTCATAATTTCGATACAACTCACAATAAAACAGAATTTGAATCGGCTAGTTTTTATGAAATACCATCTTGGTTTCTAATTAGAGGTTTATACTATCGTGACACAGAAAATAATTTCAACAATTTTGGACAGAACAATGGTAAACAGTACAGATTTCTACAACCATCAGCTTCTGTAATAGCCATACCACAAAAACTCTACGGAGAAAGAATCAAACCAAAGTCAATAACAATTGATGATGATAGCGGTTCATCTACATTGAAGATAGTAGATGATGGAAATGGAAATCTATACGACAATGATTTTTCAGCAAGTTTTTCAAAATTTGCTACTAGCGAATTTACATCTAGCGCAGATGGTACGGGCAGTTTTGTTGGTAATGTATTTTACGAACACGGAGTTATGGTTTTTTCAAATACAGGTTCTAAATATGTTGATATAGGAACTGGTTTAGGTTCAGATGGTTACTCTGTAAGATACAAAGCACAAACAACCATAAAAGAGTATTCATATACTTGCGTTGTTGGAGAAAATGAATTTAACGCAACTCAAAACATATCTGCTACTACTGATAGAAGTGGTAGCGTAAATGTCTCAGGCTCACATAGTTGGAGATTGTTTCCACCAGGTGATGCAGCAACACAATCTGGCTCTTACAAACACTACTATCAACAAGCCTCTACATATAATAACTTCGTAACACATTCTGAATTTAGACCATATGTTACCAAAGTTGGATTGTATAACGATTTTAATGAATTGATTGCTATAGGACAACTTGCTAGACCTGTAAAGAACGATAAAGATTTATCTTTAGCTATTCAAGTAAGGTTTGATGCGTAATGGGTAAATTTAAAAAAATGATGGAGAGTTCTCTTCTGATTGAGAGAATAGATTATTTAGATATTGCAGAAACTTTAATAAAGCAATATGGATTAAAATCTAAAGTAAAATTTGGTAGTGGAAAAGATTTTGGAGAATATGTACCTGAAACTGATACTGTAACTTTAAGAAGGTCTTATCCAAATGTAAAAGAGTTTCTTTTGACTGTACTACACGAAATAGGACATGCACTTGATGCAAAAAGATTAGGTGTTAGAAAGTATATAAAAAAATATACACAGGCTGGCACTATGGCACAATATGATGGATTAGACCCACACGACGATAATAAGTGGGAAGAAAAAGCAGAAAGGTTTGCTAGAAGAGAATTATCAAAATGGCTGTAAAAAAAATCGTATAATAATTTTTTTCTGTATATATATTAGTAATGTTAACATTTAATTTGGTTATAAAAAATTCTGATAGGTTTTTTATTAAAATCTCTTTGCCTTGTTTATAACTTTAAAATTAAATATTAATAATTAACAAGTACAAGTATAACAAGTATAAACTATGAAATCAAGAAGTGCTAAAAATAAAGGTAAAAGACTTCAAAACAAAGTCAGAGACCTTTTATTAGAAACATTTAATCAATTAGAACCCGATGATATCCGTTCAGCGATTATGGGTGAATCAGGCGAAGACATTAAACTATCACCAGCAGCTCGTAAACTTATTCCATATTCATTCGAATGTAAAAATCAAGAGTCAATAAACATATGGTCTTCATTACAACAAGCTGAAGAAAATAGTGGTGATTACGATCCTGTTCTTATATTTAAAAGAAACAGAAGTAAGACATACGCTGTATTAGAAATAGAAAAATTTATAGAGTTAATAGATGAGAATAATAAATCTTCTGAATAGAGTAATAGGAAGTAATGGTAGACTTCTAAACAAAGCCAATGAATATATGTATTGGTCTCCATTTGTATCACACCATAAACCAAAGCTACAAATAAATATAAAAACTCAAAAGTGGCATTGTTGGATTTCAAATCAAGGTGGACACAATCTATTTCAATTATTCAAAAAACTAAAAGCCACTAAAGAACAATTCGATGAGTTATCAGATATTGTCGGTAAACCTAAAAGGGTAAATCAGAGTAATTTAGAAGACAAAAAGATTGTAAGATTACCAAAAGAGTTTAAACCACTTTGGTCTGATAATGGTGGTATAATTAGAAAACATTCTTTGAACTACTTAAAAAAGCGTGGCATAGGTTTTGGTGATATTATAAGATACAATATAGGATATTGTGGAGATGGAGTCTATGGCAACAGAATTATCATACCATCTTACAATGAAAACGGAGAACTTAATTACTTTGTAGGTAGAGACATATATAAAGGTGGTATGAAGTATAAAAATCCACCTGTATCTAAAGA
>CEON01053438.1_pt1 | contig 18412 bp, 28 predicted proteins | sample 530291 | NCBI WGS metagenome assembly CEON01 (sample SAMEA2619888, study PRJEB7988) | marine metagenome | biome: marine biome (ENVO:00000447); feature: surface water layer (ENVO:00002042); material: "saline water (ENVO:00002010), including plankton (ENVO:xxxxxxxx)" | depth 5 m
TTGACACTGACAAAGACGGGGTATTTGACGCTGAGGAAGAGTTTGGTTGTGAGTTCTTAGAAGACTGTGATGATGATGGCGTGCTAGACAAAGACGACCCCGATCCCCTTGACCCTAATGTTCCTGTAGAAACTGTCTTGATTGACGGCGAAGAAGTTGTATTTGAGTTTATTGACGAAGAAACAGGTGAACCTCTATCGGCGGAAGAGTTCTTTGACGAGTTTGATGTTGAAGAAGACGAGAGAGAACTTGCTTTAGAACTAAACGATCTTGGTCTTGACATTGAAGGTGTTGACCTTGCTGAGATTGACGTAGCAGAAGAAAAAGTCCTTGAAGAGTTGGATGAGATTGACGAGGAGTTCGCTGAAGACTTCCTTGATATCGTTGACGGTGAGGTAACTGAAGAAGAGATTGAAGAACTTCTAGAGAACGAAGATGTTTTTGAGCAGATCGTTGCCGAAGATGGTGCCGCTGTTCAGGTGTTTGTTCAAGCCGTGAACGAAGCAGACGATTCAGTTAAAGAGCAGTTTGAAGAAGAAGTAGACATCTTTGATGATGAAGCGTTCAACGAATATGTTGCCGAAGGTTCCGCAGTTGATACAGAAACTCGACGTACAGTCGTCGCTGTTGCTGCTGCGGCAACAGTGGCTGCGGCAACCACCACTACTGCTAGCCCATCTGGTGGCGGTGGCGGTGGCACAGGAGGAGGCTCCGGTGGTGGAGGCGGTGGGTCTTCAGGCGGAGGATCAAGAAGAGCGAAAGCAAAAGCAAGTGCACGAGGTAAGTAAGGAGGTGCCATGAAACAAAAATTATCAAAAATAGGAAAACTAGTGATTGGTGGTGTACGCAGGGTATTTAGAGAATTCGCTTACCTTGGGTGGACTTTAGCCGGGACTGGATTGGTTTTGATCACTTTGAGTTCAACGACTTTGACACAGGGAATATATATTTCTTTTGCCGGTCTTGCACTCCACTTGATCGGAACAATACTAGACTATATAGATGATGAGAGAGAAGATGAAAGCAACGACTGACATGCTCTGGAACACTCTTGGCCGTATTGGTGCGGTGTTCTGTATGAATGCCATGGCAATAATTGGTGGTTCAAGTTTGATCGGCGGCATTGATCCATGGAAAGCGGCGTTCCTTGCGGGCATCACTTCCACGGCTGCTGTTGTTCAGAAGTTGGCTGCCGCTTACGCAGATGATGGTGTTCTCACTAAAGAAGAGATCGACAGCGCATTTAATGCTCCAAAATCCGATATCACAAATTAGTAAATCTTAGGTAAACTTTTATCTAAACGTTACTAGACATTGGTTGTAAGGGTACTGTACAATATAAAGGTGAGGGAAACCTCTCACATTATCCCCTAACGAGGAGAAAAAGTTAAATGCCAGAGATTAATATGGATATCATCAAGCAAGCCGCCGAGCGATGTGCGATGACTTTTGTTCAGACATTCTTTGCAATGTTCGTTGTAACCGATCTTAGTTCTGCTAAGGGTGCTGCTACCGCTGCTGTGGCTGCCGCATTCTCAGTTGCTAAGTCACTTGTTGCCACAAAAGTTGGCGATAAAAACTCAACATCAATTGTTTAATGTCACATAGCCATTGCTTGATTTACCCTTGGTGATGGCTTTATAATAAATTCAAGTTAGGGTTAAGGGTTTTTACTTCTTTTGTTTACCTTCTCACTAACTAAAGAAGAATCCCCCACTCGTAAGGGTGGGGGATTTTTTATTTACTCCTTGAAGGAAAGTGTCCTTTACCGGGCACTACGTCTTTGGTTATAGACTTTATTTCTTCTGGAAAGCATGCTCGAAACATTGCGTGCGCTTTCTCTGAGTAATGGCGTGACGTGGACCACCAAGCGTTTATGCAGATAGTTCCGTCCGGCCATTGCTCAATAGTAGTGACTTTCCACCAGCCTCTTGCATTCGTTTTCATACGAGTATTGACTTTGAAGACTCGATCTTTTTCCAGAGGAAATCTAAAGCCTTCAAGTTTGAGGCTTTCTAACTCAATGGGTCGCTCTTCTTCAGGTAGCCAGTGATACGCAACCTGCTTGGCTTTTACTTTTTTCTTCTTTGTAAGTTTAGGCATTTCGCCCTCCTGTATTAATTGGTTTACTAACCACCTTAGCACAGGTTATTACAAATGTCAAACAACTATTTTTAGTCAGTCAGAATATTTGAGTAAATTGTGTCCGCAATTGTCTCACGAATGTCAGGGTTTTCGTCTAAGAAGATTTTGGTATTCGCTCTACCTTGTCCAACGTTCTCACCTTGGTAAGCGTACCACGCACCCTTTTTATCAATAATTCCCATTTCGGCGGCAATGTCTACAATGTCTCCAGTTCGACTAATGCCTTCTCCATAGGTAATCTCAAATTCTGCTTGTCGGAAGGGAGGAGCAACCTTGTTCTTAACAACCTTGACTCGTGTCTTGTTGCCAGACGCTTCGCCTTCTGCTTTAAGTGTTTCAATTCTCCGAATGTCCAAACGAACCGAGGCATAGAACTTAAGTGCTTTTCCTCCAGTTGTTATTTCTGGAGAGCCAAACATGACTCCAATTTTTTCTCTCAACTGATTAATCATAATCAAAATTGTTTTAGAGTTGTTAAGGTTTGCTACAATCTTGCGCATTGCTTGTGACATCAAACGTGCGTGGAGTCCCACGAAACTATCACCCATCTCACCTTCAATTTCTTTTGCAGGCGTTAAAGCCGCAACTGAATCAACTACGATTACATCTAACGCACCGGACTCAATAAGTTTATTTGTAATGGTTAGTGCTTGCTCTCCCGTATCCGGTTGAGATACCAATAACTCGTCTACATCGCACCCGATTGCTTTTGCATAAATTGGGTCAAGGGCATGCTCTGCATCAATAAACGCACACTTCCCGCCCAACTTCTGTGCCTCTGCCACAACGTGTAGTGCCAGAGTTGTTTTACCAGAAGACTCTGGTCCATATATTTCAGTAACCCTACCCTTAGGTAGTCCACCAACCCCAAGTGCGAGGTCAAGCGCAATTGATCCAGTGGATATTGTTTCGACTTGCATTGTCGCTGCGTCACCTAGTCTCATTAAGGTTCCGGCGCCAAACTGCTTTTCAATTTGGCTCATTGCATCTTCTAAAAGTTTATCTTTGTCCATGTTTCTATTGTATGGCTCTTATTGCGCTTGGTCAAGGGTTGGGATATTATACTTTTATGAGTAAACGTGGACCAAAGCGCTTAGTTAGAGAGGCTGTCCGTATTGGTGAATACGGTAGCACAAGTTGGCATATTGTCCTTGAGTGTGATCATTCTGTTGAATCACAGCGTAAGCCAAAGATTGGTGAAGACAAACTTTGTTGTAAAGAGTGCTTAACTCCTAAGCCGAAAACTCTTATGGAAGTTTTTTCAGAGGACGGGCTACTAGAAGAAGTGGACGTGATGAGTGAACTTAAAACTCGTGCAACTTTAGCATCTCACTTCAATGTATCTATGGATCAAGTTGATCTTGTGGGTGGAACTGCCACCGTCTTCCTAGATGCTCAACAGGTGCAAAGGATTATCACTGCTTAATTTTGCAGTCGATAAAGTTTTCTCGGTGACGCCGGTAGTACAACAGCGGCTCTTCCACATGTGAAACTGTTGCTCCTAGTTCAAGCATCCTGTCCCACAGCGCCCAGTCTTCACAGGCCGCATCTCCCTCTGGAAAGTCCTCGTGCCTTTTGTATCCGGCTTGTTGTCCGATGGAAGTTCTGTACATCATTGATCCATGATGCCCATCCCACTGCCAATAAACATCGCCATTAACAATATTTTCCTCTCTCGCATCCCTGTGTCCCATTTTGTGTTCACCTGTAACCATGACATAATATGTAACGATATCCGTGTCTTGTTTTAGTAGGGTTTCAACTGCATCTGATCTTAGCCAGTTGTCTGCTCCAAGGAACATCGTGTATTCGGTGTCAACCTTCATGAGCATGTCTTGGAAGTTATCCACTGTACCTAAGTTTTTCTCCCTAAGTGTGTATTCAACTTCTGGATAAACTTTTGGCAAGTGATCACAGTCACCAACACCATCATCCACAAAAAGAATCTTTTCTGGTTTAACGGTTTGTGATAGTAGGCTTTCAATGCAATGCGCAGCAAGATGCCCATAATAATACGAGGCCACCACAACTGTTAGCATTATGGAATCCTTTCTGGGTCTATTTCATGGACAACTTTTCCGTCAACAAGGTAGTCAGGATAGTCTAGCACGCTACCTGATTTGCAAAAGCCATTCATATAGGTCATGCGAGATTGGTTAGAACTATTCACTTCACTACCATGCACAATCATAACGGACCAGACCATTACATCGCCTTTCAGCGCTACATACTTTGTACCAGATAGCCCGTCTCTTTTGAATTTTCGTAAGTTTTCTGGGGCGTCAAAGTCACTCCACTGATGTGAGCCTTCAATAAACTCTACCGCACCGTTGTCCTCCGTGATGTCGTCTATGGCTATAATTGTTTGTAAGTAATCTGTTTCAACAGTGTCTTTGAATTGAGAACTCTCTCTGAAGATTGTGTCTCGATGCCATGCAAAGGTATCAATGTCTTCTGGCTCACGAAAGTAAACTTGGTTATTTATTTGCTTAACGTTATCACCTAAAAATGTTTTCACGATGTGTACCATTCTTGGGTCTGTGCGAACATTGTTTAAGTTAAAGTTTGCTAGCGCTGGAAAGAATATTAAAGATTTTTTGTTGTATGCTTTTTCGCTTGGAACATGGGGGTATCTCGCTTTGGTTATTGCTTCATCTGTAACTGAGTACGCAGATATTTTCATTTCATCACATTCGTCTTCTGTGAATACTGCGGGTATGACAGCAACCCCTTTTTCAAGATAGGCTTGTTTGCTAGATGAAAGGGACATAATCGCTGTAAATCTTAAACTCGGCATCAGGGGAAGTTTCGTCAATGACACCTAGGGTTGTGGAGTAAGCCTTTTCGTATCCAGCCTTCTTTACCAGCGCAATAACCCTGTCGTCGTATTTTCCGTAAGGGTAACGAAACAGTTTGGTGGGAAAAGGCGCTGTGATTTCTTGAATGACTTCTTTGTCCGAAAGCGTAGTCAAATCTCTATGCGACCATGTATGCCAACCAATTTCAAAGGCATAAGTGAAACACAATTGCTTTACTTGAGCAAGCGAACAGTATCGTTCTAGTTTGGGAACATAGTCTAGGTCAAATTCGTTGTCTTTACCCATGTAATTGCCCATGACAAACATGATTCCTGACTTGCCTTCTAGAACATCTTGATTTTCGTACACATTTGAGTACACTCCATCAAAACCGATAGGCTCATCACAAGCCAATATTTGTTCACGGGTATGGTAGTTTGAATGCTTCTCAGTTCCGATATTATGCGCTAGTCTCATGGCAAGTACTCCCATACGCTTATAACATGCTGGTACTCTCTGTAGGGGATTTCGTAGTGCCTATGAATCATGCCGTATGAGTATGGAATTAACCAATCCTTTATACCTGCGATCATGATCATTGTTCCATGAGTCTCTGAGGCTGCATGGTGAATCATCTGGTTTATGGCAATGTGATCATACTGTTCGTACATAACTCCAGTCGCTAAGATTAGATCGTACTTTTGGGTGATTTGCTCGACCCTTTCAACCCCCTCTGGGAGCCTAGATGCTGCGGCATCAGTTAGTTCAAAGGCATGCTTTTCGTCAGCGGGCAAGTCTTTTGTAATCCAGCCTTCACCTGCTCCTATGTCGAGTGCTCTGTGGAAGAACGGCCCCACATCTTCTAGCACGGCAAGGTAAAAGTTTTTTCGGTAGATATCGTCAGGGTTGGTTCGGTAGTCCCAAGGGTCTTCCGTTGTGTACCAACTCTCTAGTTCTTCTCGTGACTGCATAGTCTTATTCTAATGTTCCTTCTTGTTTTTGGCAAAGACTACCTACCCATTCGTGTGGTCAGTTGACGCTAACTCACGAATGGCTCTAGGCAGAACCTGTGATAATACTAAGATCTGTCTACGTCTCGGACCCCAAACGCACCTATTTTTTCAGTGCGCCCACTCTCCCTAGATATGGCTCTAGTTGCCCGTGTGCCGGAACTGCGTGGGCATTTGCTAGTTCCGAACCTACTCCTCAAGTCCTAATGCTCTCCGTGCAGTGACTGGCATCTCGTCAAAGATGGTGTTCCAGTTTATCGTGCGATTCAAATCCCCACTCTTTGGGTAGGCGTGCCCGTAGTGTCATTCCTGTTACCAGTTGCGTAACGAGTGTAACCCTCCGGTCCTTCAGTAAACCTTTATGTCATCGAGATATCTCGGCTTCTTTTGTTCTACTTTTCTCCTTGAGTTTGCTTTGTATCGTAACGACTTATTCAAATCGTGTCAAGGCCTAAATTGGGTTGTCTACTTGACATAAGATTCTTAAAATAGGTACTAGTCTATTGTTAGAAAGGATTTTTATGATCGAGAGTGCTCCTGAATGGTTTAAAGACGCTCCTTGTGTAGGCCAAGATCGTTTGTTTTTCTCAAGTCATCCTAGAGATAGAAAAGAAGCAAAATTAATTTGCCAAACTAAGTGCGAGAATATGCTTGAGTGTAGACAGTTTGCTTTGGAAGGTGAGTTAGTTTTGGGTGTTTGGGGAGGCAGAACAGGTCCTGAATTGGCACGAGAGTTGGAGAAAGTCAATGTCTAAAAAATATGAAGGAGCGCATTTAGAAAAAGATGTTCTTGCGGTTCTTAAAGAGGGTGGCGCTACTGTAACTTTTGTGACAGCACCTGCTAGTGCGATTGATGGCTTGGAGTATCAAATTGTTTCGTGGACTAAAACTGAAATGATAGTTTGTATTTCTGACGAGTTCTTAAGCGAAGGATTAGAAGAGATCATTGCTCGTCAAATTGCAATGGATGTTGATGACATGCATGCTGAAGGGTTTGAAGATGAAGACGTGCGTTCCTACGTTAGCCAGAAGTCTATTGACTACTTAGGTGAAACTCTATCAGAGATATTAGAAGAACTTTTAAGAACAGAGAACCCTACTGAATCAAACTTTGAGCACGGGCTACAGTTGTTGCTTGAGGAAGAATAAGCATTGACTTTTCTGGTGGCATTTAGTATAATTTAAGTAATACTATTTACTATTGGAGAAAAATGAATAACATTGAACAAGCGGATAAATGCGTCCGTGACATTCTAGAGTCGTTAGATACACTTGAAGGTTTGATCGTACAACTTTCAAAGTCCGACCTAGATTCAGACCCTAAAGAAATTTTAGAGGTCGCATCATCAGCCCACCAAGCAAAGGGCACTATTGGTTATTTGTACAATGAGTTACAAGACATCATAACAAAAGAGTATGATTACTTTGCTCAACCTGTGCAGATTGACGGAGCAACAGTTGAAATCAAATCAGGATCTTCTCGAAAGAAATGGGATCATGCTGGTATATCCGACGAGGTTGCACGCAGAATTGTAAACACTAGTGTTGATATTGATACTGGTGAGATAACTAAGACACCTTTGGAAATGTTGAAAGAATTTACGCAGTACATGGGTGTGTCATACTGGAAAGTTGGTCAACTAAAGGAACTTCACCTTGATGCCGACGAGTACTGTGAAGTTAGTCCACCGAAAAAGAATATTGTGATTAGGAGGTCATAATGAGTTTACTTGATGCTTTTTCCGAACCGTTCCCTAAAGAGGTTGAACGGCAACTAAAAAAGGGAGGCACTAGCCTTACCTACATACCTATCAGTGAAGTAATCACCCGACTTAACAAAGTCTTGGGTGTTGACATGTGGTCGTACACAATTGAAAAGTGTGAACGAGATGCCCTTGATCCCGATTACGTTGTTGCCCATGTTAGACTCACCGCTTGCTTTGTGCCGACTGATAGCGCTCCTGCGCTTACGGTTGTCAAAGACGGTGTAGGCGGTCAAAAGATTAAGAGAACACGAAATGGTGACATTGTTGATCTTGGCGATGAGATGAAGGGCGCTGTTTCTGACGCTTTGAAAAAAGCAGCACAGCATTTAGGAATTGGTCTGTATCTAGCAAGAAGCGAAGAGTCTATGCACTTGGAAGCGATGGAAGCGATTGCAGATCAGCCTATCTCCGCAGAACACTTTGATAAACTGCGTAAGGTATTGAACTCTAACACACAAGAAACTATTGCTAGTGCCAAGGAGCACTGGGCATCCATCTCAAATAACGCTGAGTTCACTAACGAGAACGTAACAAGAACTCTCCTAGAAGAAATGCTCGCTTTCATCAAGTCTGCGAGTGGCGATGCAGGATAGTCTTGATTTAGGGAATCTTCCTTACGAAACTCCAGCGTATATGTCGCCAAGTTCTATTGGCACATTCAATCAGTGCCCCATGCGGTACAAGTATGCAAAACTTGATCGGATACCTGAGGACTCAACAGAGGCGCAAGTGCTTGGGTCTTTTGTGCATGAAGTTCTAGAAGAATTGTTCAAAGAAGAAAAGGAAGATAGGACAGAGCCAACTGCTCGACGGCTTGCTAGAGAACTTTGGGCGTCTAAGTGGGCAGAAGAATATCATGATCTGAAAGAAAAGTGTGACGAAAATGAATTTCGTTGGAAAGCATGGTGGTGCATTGAGAACTACTTCTTGATGGAAGATCCCACTTCTTTTGATGCAGGCGGTATTGAGGCCAAGATGAATGGAGACATTCTGGGTGTCCCTATTTATGGGATTATTGACCGTTGGACACTTGAGAATGACAAGATTGTTATTTCTGATTACAAGACTGGCAAAAAGCCTCGCCCACAGTATGAGTGGGAGAAGAAGATGCAAATTACTATTTACAGTATTTTGCTAGGCAAAGAAATGGACAAAGAGATTGAGCGAGCAGAACTTCTTTATCTCAAGCCTGGTCAGTTTGCTAAATACAAGGTGACAGACGAGTTAGTGGGTAGGGTTTCACAAGATGTTAAAAACACTTGGGATGAGTTAGTTGTAAGTTGTGAGTCTGGTGAGTTTGAAACCAGAACTGGTCCTTTATGTAACTGGTGCAACTTCAAACCAATTTGTCCGGCTTGGAGAAAATGATGGGACGCATGAAAGACTTTGAGATACTAGTTTCAGAGGACATAAAAAACAAAACTTCAGCCAAAGACAAAGAGTATTTGTTTGAGCATAAAGAAGTTTGGCGTGACTCGCTGCTTATGATCATAGAGACAGTATCTGAGCAAATAGAACAGTTAGACAAAGAGATAAAAGATCTGCGTGATAATTACCCAGACTTTGACGCTGACCCTGCTAGTTCCACTAACGAAAAACGTATAAAAGCAAACCGTTTCAGATTCCACGCTGAGAAAAAATTAGCGGAAGTTGATCGCATGATCCTGTTAGGGCATGAGCCAGATCCAGATACAAAATTGATTCACTTTTTGCGAGATGCCATTTTAGCACATAAGCAATGGCATCTGGATAACGAGTTGGTTCCGTCTGAGGGTGATGAGCGACTGTACAAGGTACTAGAGGGTAAGTGGGATTTCTAAAATGAAAGTCGGTTTTGCGTCAAACGACTGGTCAAGATCTGTTGTTGATTTGTTGGGTCGCCCTGTTATGGGTGGTTCTGGACACATTCGCATAGGTCAGTACATGAAAAGGTTTAAAGAGTTAGGCTATGACTCTTGTGTTGGCATTCTTGCACACAACCGGATGACTGGAACGTTTGGAATTCACTCTTGGGATGAGAACGACTATTTTGACTGCGATGTAATCGTCATGCAAAGGTACATGCACATGCAAGTGTTACCCGACATGAAAGGTGCTCAAGCAGCAGGTCAAATAATTTTACAAGATGTTGATGACTGGTATTGGGGGCTTAGTGAAAAGAACCATGCATATCAAGCGTCTACTCCAGATGGAAACCCACAGGAAAACGTTAATTGGTATAGAAACATCATTGAAGAGTCTGATGGCGTTATCGCTTCCACTCCTTTCCTTCTTAAAAAAATGTCGAGGTGGAACGAAAACACAATTTTACATACAAACTATGTTGATAGGGCTAAGTACGACCAAAGACGCATTCACTCTAATGAAGAAAAAATGGTTGTCGGATGGATGGGTTCCACCGCTCACAGGAGCGGAGACTTAGAAATACTACGCCCAGTATCAGATCAAATAAGTACGTTTGCCACATGGCACCATACTGGACATATGCCAGCCATTCACATACCACAGTTTGAGAAAGAGATTGGGGTTTCTGCTGGCATTGTATCAAAGTCACCGTTTCTACCACCAACTGAGTTACATAAAGGATTTACGTTTGATGCGGGTATAGTTCCTTTGACTGATATCCCGTTCAACCACGCCAAGTCATACATAAAAGGCTTAGAGTATGCTTGTGGTGGAGTTCCATTTGTTGCATCGTACTCTCCCCAATATGAAGAGTTGGTTGAAGAACACGGTATTGGTAAATTGGCTAGGAATCCCAAAGACTACGTTAAACTGTTAAAAGACTTAACAGATCTTGATTATAGGCAAGAACAGTCTGATAAAGCATGGCGTGCAGTCAAGAAGTTTGATCTAAAGGTTGGGGCACCTAAACTGTGGAAAACTATTGGGAAACTAAAGCGAAATGCAAAACGATGAAAAGGGGAAAGCCTATGAAAAGAACGCCCCTGAAGCGTGGTGAAAGTCAACTTAAGCGAACCCCCCTAAACAGAGGTGACAGCGAAATGAAGCGCACTCCTTTAAAGCCTCGCTCTAAAAAGATGAAAGAGGTTTATGTTACTCGTCGTAAGATCGTAGAAGAGTTGTTAGCGGAAGAACCGTATTGCTCTGGTTGTGGCATTTGGGCAGGGTTTGACAATAACAAGAACCCTTTATTGCGCATGACTCAAGACATCCATGAACTCATAAATAGATCTCAAGGTGGTAGTATATTAGAAAGACAGAACTTATTTGCTTTGTGCCGGACTTGCCACAGGCGTGTTACTGACAATCCAAAAGATGCAGAGACTGTAGGACTACACCTACCGTCTTGGGCAGATAAAGACGTGCACTATATGGAGGCTGAAAGAGTTCGACATAGTTGGTTTACAGGAAAAAAGACTAAGCCTTTCTGGATGGAGGATGACGATGAGTAGATTAGATAACTTTTTGGGCGACGCAATTGAGTCGCACCCTGACTTGCTTGATGAAATGAACTCTTTAGCGGGCAGTATTTCTGATGGCCTGTTGCCATTTTTAGACAGAGAAACCGTTGATGAATCTACGTTGTCACAGATGCAAAAAGATTGGCGAAAAGATGGAGTGGTGATACTAAATAACTTCATTCCAGATCCAATGATTGAAGCATATCGTGCTGACTGGATTCAACACAACAGGGTAAATCATGATAGACCATTAGGCTATCCCGGAGAATGCGCATATTATCAAGTTCCAAGTTTGATGAACATCGCAACATTTGGTCCACTACAAGACGTTATGCGTTCTTTGATTGGTGAGCCAATGGGAGTGCACCTCAACTTAACTGGGTGGAAATCAACTCAAAGGAATTGGCACCAAGATGGTTATCTGAATCCTGATTCAAACTATGATCACTATTTAGCAATTTGGGTAGCGCTTGATGATATTCATGAGGATTCTGGCCCATTTGAATACGTTCGTGGATCACATGTTCTTCCGATTATTACACAAGATAAAACTTTGGCTCGATTAGAGGAGTCAGAGAGACGTGACCCGTTGTGGCCTAAGTATTCAGAGCGCTTCTTAACACCCATGTTTGAAGACATTTTAGATAGAGGTGAGTTAGAGGTTGAGAAGTTCTTGGCTAAGAAGGGCGATGTTTTGCTTTGGCACGCCAGACTGATGCATCGTGGCTCGATTCCAAACAATCCTGACCTGTGGAGAGAGACAGCAATTCTTCATTACTCTGGCGTAAACCATAGACCTGACATGCCTGCGCAAGCAATACAGCATCAGCAAGGTGGTTGGTACTTCCCATTGAATCAGAATATTCCTTTGTAATGCCTACCAACTATGGGAAACAAGCAAAAGCAAAAGCAACAAAACTACATAGTTTGGTTGTTAGAAATCGTGACGGATTTCAATGTCGGTGGTGCGGTATAAGAAAAGAAGATGGAAAGCAAATACAATGTGCCCATATTATTTCAAGGTCAATATCTGCAACTAGAACAGATGAAAGAAATGCAGTTGCTTTGTGTGCATCTTGCCACTGGAAACAAACTAAAAATCCTCTAGTTTGGGCTAGATGGATTGAAGAAGAACTTGGCAAGGAGTGGCTAGATGACTTACTTGAAAGAGGCGTACCGGGGGTAAAAATAAATTGGCATGACGAGGTTATTCGCCTTGAATCGACCCTTGACCAAATGACTAAAAAAGCGTAAAATAGATATATGAATATTGCTAACAGAAACATGCCAATCAGTTCAGTAGAGGTTGAGTCAGAATTGATCCGCATAACACATGATATTGAAACTGAAACTGAAGCATTTGAAGCGTTAGCAAAAGACCACGCAGTAAAAGAAGCAGAGTACAAAAAGAAGTGGTTCAAAGAATATTTAGCCGCCGAAGGAGCAGTCAAAAACAAAGAAAGTTGGGCTGGTTATAAGACTAGTGACTTGTACTATGACGTTCAAGTTGCTGAAGCGCTAGTAAAAGCAAAGCGTGAAAAGTTGCATTCACTGAGAACTGCTTGTGATGCTTTGCGAACCATTGCGGCAAATGTAAGAACTCAAGTTAAATTTTAAGGCGGAAACGTAAATGATACATAACATAGCACCGAACATTGAATCTTTAGCCGTAGACATTGATATGTTAAACCCGCTTGAGAACAACGCTAGGCGTGGAAACGTTGAAGCGATCATGGCTTCATACCAAAAGTTTGGACAAGTCAAGCCAATTGTTGCTGTTGAAGACTCTGATGGAAAACTACTTGTCATTGCAGGCAACCACCAACTTGAAGCCGCAACACAATTAGGTTGGGAACAAATTGCCGTGTCAATTGTTGATCTAAGCGCTGACGATGCTTTGGCTTTTTCGCTTGCCGACAATCGAATATCAGACTTAGGAGCCACGGACAACGAGGCTTTGTTCCAAGCGATATCAGAAGTAGCGGGAACAGATGTAGACTTTTTTGAAACTTTAGGATGGGATGATTTTTCTGTTGCTGTCATTGAGAATGAAGTCATTGAAAATGAGATTTACAGGGAGCCAAGAGACCCGAACGCAGGATGGTCTGCACCTGAAATAATCATAAGTGAATCAAGCACAGAAATAACTGATGATGAAAGAGATGAAGAAGGCCCAGCGCTTCCTCCTCGACCAACTGAGGTTCCAACAAGCACAATTGTCACTCAAGGCAGTACAACAACTAGTGCGTCAGGTACAACAAACGCTTCAATTCAGTTCACACTAGTCTTTGATTCTGCAATTCAACAATCAGAATGGTATTCATTCTTAAGGTGGCTTAAAGATGATAGCACTTATGAAGGTGAAACCACGGCAGAAAGACTTCTTTCATTTATCGCAACTCATCGTCCTAAAGAGTAATCATGCCTAGAAAACGAATGTTTCTTGACACAAACTGTGTAGATGCCGCTAGGCAGAGGATACGTCACGTTTACGACAGGTTTGATACTGTTGCGATTCAGTTCAGCGGAGGAAAAGACTCAACGGCGTGCCTCTACCTAGCCAAAGAGGTCCACGAAGAGAGGGGCCTTGGTCCAGTTAAGGTAATTTTCAGAGACGAAGAGATGATCTCTCCCGCTATTGAAGACTATGTTAAAAGGGTCGCAAACTACGACTGGGTTGACATGGAGTGGTATTGCTTACCACAAGGACAAGAGTTATGGGTTCTTGGTAGGCGAGAGTATGTTTTGCTTTGGTCTAAGATGCGAGAAGAAGACGGTCGCCTTTTTAGACCGTTCCCCAAAAATAGCATCAGGGCAGAACACTTTGGCCTAGATCCTAATAAAGCGATCCCTAAAAGAATTGACGAATACACTATGCAGGGCAAAAAGGGATTGACTGCTTTTGTTACAGGAATCCGTGCGAATGAGTCCATGATTAGATACAGGACGGTTGTTCAAAAACTCCACGAGAACTATATCAATCGACCATACGGACTATCCAAAGCAATTCCGATGCGCTTTGCAAAAGTAATATACGATTGGCAATCTGATGATGTGTTGAAGTTTATCACAGAAGAGCACAATGGGGAGTATTGCGCATACTACGATTACGCTGCAATGAGTGGCGCAAATCAAAGAGTTGGGATTCCCCTTCATTCAGTTGCGGCTCGTAGGCTAACAGATGTCATTAGAACTGAGCCAGAATTTTATGATGAACTATATCGTTGTTTTCCAGAGATTGAAGCACAACTTAGACTTTGGTCAGAGTTTGACATTGAACTATTAATTGACTACTATTCTGACAAAGGGTGGAAGGGCGTTAAAGAATGTGTTGACGATAACATGTTGACTCCCGGTTTTCATAGGGTTGCGCTAGTGTATGCGCACGAATTCAAAAAACGACATGCAAAAGATCCCTATGGTTATCCCGTTGAACACTTAGTTAGAACTTTATTGCTCAACTCTTTTAATGGCACCCCTAGCCCTGTAGGGCCTAAAACTAAATCACACAATAAAAGAGTTGCTTTACTAGCCCAACAAGATCAGATTCTCATGGATGCTGACACCCTTGACGAGCAAGATGATAACAGGTAATCTATTAGTATGGCACCTGAGATTGAAGAAATCAAGACATCAAAACTTAAGCCAGCAAAATGGGTTTCTGCGTCATATGTGGTTTCACCAGACTATAGACGCTTAACAAACTCTATTATCAAATATGGCATTCTTTCACCAATTGTGTGCCAAAAGAATGGAAAGATTATTGATGGGTACCATAGATGGACTGTCGCTAATGAGCAAAATATCAAAACTGTTCCTGTAGTAATAGTTGACTGTGATGATGTTGATGCCATGTTACTACATATTGACATGAACAGATCAAGAGGAGTTGTGGTGGCGAAGTATCTTTCAAGAATGCTAAAAAGAATAATTGCGTCTGGAAAATATAGTTACCAAGATTTACAACTAAAACTAGAAATGACTAGTGATGAATTTGATGTATTAGCAGATGGATCATTAATAAAAATGAGAAAAATAAAACAACATAATTACTCACCGGCTTGGGTTCCGATTGAGTCTGCGTCAGGTGAGGATATTCGAGTAGAGCGCCCAACTGGGCATACGGAGCAAGTGTAAAATGGATGTTAACGCATATCAAGCAGCAGCAAAAGAAACAGCAATTTATCCCAAGGAAACTGGAGTGTTGTACACAACATTAGGGCTAACAAGTGAGGCTGGCGAAGTTGCGGATAAAATAAAAAAAGTTATTCGTGATCATGGTGGCGAAATGGACGACGATGCACGAGATGCAATAAAGATGGAACTTGGCGATGTGCTTTGGTACGTTGCTAACCTTGCGACTGAGTTAGGCTATTCTCTCAGAGATGTTGCTGGTGCAAACATTCAAAAACTTGACGATAGACAAGCAAGGAATAAGTTGCATGGCTCAGGAGACAATAGGTAAAAAATCTTGGGCATCATTAGCGACTAAAATTAACGCAGATGATTCTCTAGACACAGTACTTGAAAACGCTAAGGCTAATTATAAAGTAACGTTAGAGCCTGTTCAAGTTTGGGACACTATAACCAACTCAGTCGTTCCTGTTAAAAATAGATTTGTCACGACTAGAGAAAACCCAAATGGTGCACATTGTGACCATTGGGAAGTTGTAAAAGATCGATACGAGGTTGTTCAAAATAAAGACATTTTGAAAAGAGCCAGAGCGATTGTAGATAGATCAACAGACCCAATTAAGTTACATAATTGTGGCGTACTTGATGACGGAAGGAAGTTCTTTGCTTCAATCCACTTTGGGAACATAACGCTAAACTCGCAAAACGGCGACACAGTGATTGACAACTATCTGATAGTTATGTCATCCCATGATGGTTCAATACCAATTTGTTACTACAACTTAGATGTTAGGCGTGGCATTAATAGTGTCTATAGGTTTTCATCTTCCGAGTATGACTTTGATTTACGAAAAAGGCACACCCCTAATCTTAAAGATCAAAAGATTGAGGCAAGTGAAGCGCTTATTCTTAGAAAGCAATGGACCCTTGGGTTAGTTGATGCAATAAAGGTGTTACAAAAGCCTGTTGGAACATCACTTTACGAAAGCACACTAAACTTGGTTTCGTCTATTGAAAAAGCAAACACAAAGAAAAAAAGAGATCATGCTGAGTCAGTGCATGAAAAGATTGAAGAAATATATCGAAAAAATTATAACTGTGGTCAGTATGGAGAGTCAAGATGGGCACTCTTCAATGCGGTAGTAGAATACATTGACTTTCACAGAGATATTGACCCGTTTGACGCTGCGCAACATAGTCTAGAAATAGACAATTACAGCCACCGTTTAAAGGTAGAGGCATTCAATCTACTAAAATAAGTAGTATGGACATACCTCAAGAAACATGCTATTTCTGCGGAGAACCCATAGTCATGGTAAAAGGTGCTTACCGAAAAGTCACAGGTTGGGCACAAATTCGTGAACAGGGTGGAACTAACAGTCTTTCACTAATGTCAGAGCCAGAAGCGTGGGCACATCCAGCCTGTGTGGACAGGCAAAGATTAAAGAAGCGTGGTATGGGTCCACATACTGAACCTTTGTTTTAACAGAAACTTTGTCCGCACCCACAAGTTTTCTTTGCTTTATTGTTTGATACTTTGAATCCTGACTCACCCAGTCCATCATAGTAGTCTAGGCTGGCTCCGTCTAACAGTTCAGCGCTTGTAGGATCTGCTACTACTTTTAAGTCTCCAAATACTACTTCCACGTCATCGTCTGCAATTTCTGACTCAAAGTACATTTCGTAGTTCAATCCAGCACAACCACCGGGCCGGACGCCGACTCTCAGCGCTTTGAGAGTTTCATCGTTTTCTCCGGCTAAAAGTTCTGAGACTTTACCAGTGGCCTTGTCAGTTAGAGTTATCATTACTCTACATCAATGAAGATGCACTCACCAGGGCATTCTTCTGCGGCCTCGACAACTTCTTCAACCATGTTCTCTGGGACACTGGCTGTCCCTTCTGCCATCTGAAGGATCGGACCTTCTGATGCAGTTTTGCCATCTTTAGAATAAATTGTTGGCCATTCAACTTCTTTGACATACGCTAACCCGTCGTCAGCCATTTCAAATATGCTTGGGCAAATCTCAGCGCAAAGCCCATCTCCCGTACAAAGATCTTGGTCAATCCAAACTTTAAACTTACTCATACTATTAGTTTAGATTATGATTTCAATCTTTCTACGAACTCCCATGCCTAATCCAGCACAAAGATTAAAAGCGTGGACTGTTGCGTCAACTTGGTCGTCGTGAACTTTGGCTTCTGGGAAAGCGGATAGTTCATCAATAAAGTCTGAGTTCCAGTCCGCACGGATAAGTTTAACGTTCCCATTTGCTACTGCTGCTGAAAACGGTTTTGCTCTGGTAACTTTATCACCGGTTGCCCGTTGCCCAACGAAGTCAAATCCCTCTAAAACATAGCGTGCATACGAATCAATTAGGTTTTTACCAGCAGAACCCGGTTCTTGCTCCATACGGATTGATATCTCTGGCCCATCTTCAAAAGCGGTATCTTTTATGAATCTTTCAACCTTTTCGCCTTTTGCCCTAATCCGTCTTACATCTAAAATGTAAAAGACTCCATTATGGAAAGCGGCTAGCGTTCCTACGGTCCAGTCTGGGTCTGGGTTGCTAGGCGTAGGCTCAGTACCTGCTAAATCCCAAAATCGTACAACAGTTGTGTCTTTGTCAAGTTCTGGAACTTCTGATGGTTCAATAACTTCAAGATTTGTCCTATCAAACATTGACCCTAAAGTGGTTGCCCACCAATCACCAAACTCTAGTCTTTTTCTTTCAACTGGATCAAGTTCTTGGAGCACTGCTCGATAGGATTCTGGGTCAATACCGGGGTTATCTGTAAGCATAGAAGGAATAAATATTCTGTTGTTCTTTTGTCCTTCAACAAGAAATCTTTGCCGTACCCAGTTTGGCGCAGGGTTTGTCGCTGCTCTCATTCTTAATGGCACAGTTGAAAGTGGTCCAGTTGCTGGGCGACGCAGACGGGAGAACATGTATCTGTAATCAGATTCTCTAATCTCAGTAACCTCGTCCATGCCGATGAACTGAAATTCAGAACCTTTGTAACGTAGGTAGTCGTTTACATTATTAAGGTAACCGAATGTAACACGAGCGCCACTAGGAAAGGTTGCGGTATACATGTTTGCATTCCAGTGCACATCATCATAACTTGCAACCCA
>CEON01015167.1_pt1 | contig 18310 bp, 13 predicted proteins | sample 530291 | NCBI WGS metagenome assembly CEON01 (sample SAMEA2619888, study PRJEB7988) | marine metagenome | biome: marine biome (ENVO:00000447); feature: surface water layer (ENVO:00002042); material: "saline water (ENVO:00002010), including plankton (ENVO:xxxxxxxx)" | depth 5 m
TGGTAAAGCATAGAAATAAGATGCTGATTGGTTACCAAATACAAATGAATTTTCTTCATCTCCTAAAATTAAAGATCTATATTGACCATAATTTGTTCTTGTTGGAGAATATTCTGGTACATTTGGGTTATATAATAAACTACCACTACCACCTTCATCACAATATGCTATGGCAAACTGAACTGACCCTGTAGCTGCTGCACCATAATAAATGTTGTAATAAAATTGTCCTGTTGTACTTGCTACTTGTACCGAAGATGTGTAATATTCAGATATATTAGGAGAGTTGTTTAACCAAACTGTATTGGTAACATTTTCATTACTTATAAGTAAATCTCTTGGGTCTAATGTTTGAAAAGCTCCAGCCATATTTTTTTATTTTATGATGTTTTAGTTATGTTAATTGGAACTTGTAGTCTTGCACCTGAGTCTCTACCTACAATAGTTAATAAACTATATAATGTGGAAGCTGCTGTTCCTGTTGTACCATATAGAGTATTAACTCCTGTTGCTACAAGTGTACAAGTAGTTCCAATTACTGTTTTAGATACATCTGTTCCGTTTGTTGTTGTTGAATTTAATGCAAGTGCAGCGTCTGTATCAATACCTGTTCCTATTACAGAACTAAATTGTCTAACATCACTTACAGTAAATACATATCCAGATGATTCAACTACTGAATTATTACCTAAGTAATTTAATGTTTGTGGTTGAATAGTTGTTTGAGCTGTTTGAGCTAATTTTATTAAACCTAATCCGATATCAAGTATTGGCATTTTAGCTGTGTCTCTAGGTAGAGTTGCTAATTTATACTTCATCATTTGGTTTTCATCTGGAAATGCTTCTAATAATGGCATATTTTGGATAGCTTCTCCGTAAAATGCTGATCCTGATGGATTTGATGGATTGTATAAAGTGTAATCAATTTCATCATCAGATAAAGCAAATTGTGTAATATTAAAAGAACCATCTCCTCTTGCCAAGAGTTCCCTTCCTTTTGTTGTTAAGATAGCATCTACTGTTACTACCTGATTATTTAAATATCCCATATTTAGTGTATTTTAGTTATAAATATATAATTTTTTAGTTTCTATTCCAAGTTATAGTTTAAATTTATTGATTTAGGTGATTATGGTATTGGATCTGGTAATTCCGAATCATCTCTAAATGAATTTTTCTGTTTTAATTGGTTAATTAATGTTAAAGCATTTCTTTTTTGTTGTGGTGTAAAGTCATTTGGTATTAAGAATCCACCACCAGATCCAGTTGTTGCTCCTACTCCAAATGTTGTTGGTGGTGTTTGATAAACAATAACTCTATCATCAGCATTTACTCTTCTTCTAATTTTAAAACTACCAATTTGTCCACCAATTACATTTTGTCGAGATGGATCTGGGTAGACTTGAATAGCATTACGTAAAACATTATTTGCATTACTCCATGGTCTAGTTGCAAAACATTGTGAATCATCACAATATGAAGCTGAGTATTGTCCAACGTCAGTTCCTGACTCTCCAAATGAACCACTTATACCTGTTACTATAAATGTCATAGTTTTATAATTTGGATCAGCAGCTGTAGCTCCATAAACAGTATTATCGTTAAATGTACATTCTATTTCATCATTTACTTTTATAATAAATGGTAATGCACCTTCTGACTCTCTATAACCAGCCATACCACTAGATGAGAAATCTTGTCTCCAATAATAAATAGATTTTTCTGAAAGTGATGGGTTTTCAGAAAATGATGTTGATAATGAAGTTGGGATACCTGGGGCTACTAATTCAGTTCCACTTTCATCATCTAATTCAGCATCATTAGATTCACTTACAGCTGTATTTAAACTATTTAAAACACCTAATCCTGGACCCGAAATATATTGTACATAGGAATCATTCCCACCACCACTACTTACTGAGTACATTGGGGCTTGAGCATAACTACCTTCTCCTTTTAAGAATAAACATTTACTTCCTGTTACCATATAACCTGCATTAGATCCTAAAGCTCCATTAGCAGCTGATGCTGAAATGTTTTCATAGTTTGTTAAATTTCCTGCACCTGCAGTAACCCAACTTGCTGTTTGGAATGACATAGTAGGTGCAAATGTTGGATAACTATATTGATCTGTAGGTCCGTTTTCTCCTGTTGTTGATGCACCAATTGTTGGCATTTCTAAAGAACCTTGGAATATAACATTATCACCTGTTTTTAACTTACCATAATCAATTGTATTAAATTTAAGAGAATCATATGCTATAGCTACTTTTCTATCTACTTCAAATGTACTTCTAACTTCAGTTAAATTATTTCCACTACCATCTACTTTAATAGTTACTGGTGTTTCTGGTGCTTTTGTACCTAATATACTGGATGTTGGTGATAAAATTAATGATTCAATCTCAAATGTATAAGTACCTGGTAGGTTTAAATTATTATATGATGATTTAAATCTAGCAAAATAAATTGGATTTTTATTAATTACTGCTTGGCTACCATAACTATCATCTCCTTGCCATGATGATTGTGATGTTGAACTTCCACTTAAAGCATTTAAGAATGTAATACTTGATGTTGAAGGAGTAAAGAAATTGTAATTAGCACTTTGTATTCTACTACCTACATATCTAGGATTAATAATTCTAGTTGTTGTATAATTACTGTCAGGCGTATTTGCTTTTTGAGCTGATCTGTCAATAATAGGTATTATATTTGAAGGAATTACAGAACCATCATCATATTCAACTTTCATTATGTAAGTGTTTTTAACACTTGAAGTTGCATTATTAATTAATGGATTAAATGCTGTGTTGTAAAATTCTGTTTCATTTGGTAAGGTTGGATCAAATGGAATATATCTTGATGATTGGGTTGTTTGAGGTAAAAAGCCATAATCATTTACATCACCCTCAACATTATAAAATGAACCACTTAATGGTCTTGATCCATTACTACCACTAACTCCTATACCATTAAAGTTAATATTATAAGCATATCCAATCATACTATTAGCATTATTAGAAATAATACCATCAACAACATTTCTTGATTGATCAAATAAATTCCCAGCTAATCCAAAAGCATCTTCAGTTGCTGCTGTTCCGCTACCACTTAAATCTACTAATGTATAAGTAAATTGAGGATTATTTAATAAAGTACTTTCATTATTTATATAGTTACCTTGAGAGTCTATTGAATTTACATTAAATAAGGCTGCTACAGGTATAAGTGATCCTACATCATGGAAGAATGATGAAGTAAATGAAGTACCAAGTAAATACATACTACCAGTTCCAACGTCAAATGATGCTGTAGCAGCTGTGTCTAAAATTTGTTGTCTTTTAGTTTGGAATTCACTAAATCTAAATTGCCAATCTACATAATAATAATTTGGTACTAAAGGATTATCAGGATTTCCTAGAATTTTAGGGAAATCTGCAACCCCACCTGTTGGTGCTTGATTAAGTACTATAGGTCTTCCTTTATTAAGTGAAGGTTCTTTAAATTCATATAAAGTAGATCCTGATACATCTCCAGCACCTGGGTCACTAAAAATTCCAACTCCAAATTTACCAAATTTTCTTTTTACTGTCTCAGTTCTACCTAAATAACCACTATGGATAATACCCGAGTTTAAGTTTCCTAATAATCCTGAATCTTGAATAGTATATGCAGCATTCTTTGATGTAATTGTTTCTCCTGCAATCCATGGATTTGTTTGATTGAATCCATATCGACCATCTTCTAAAGTAGTCCAGGTTGAGTATATTTCTCCATCTTTAAATGATGGTAAAGGAACTAACTCAGAAGATCTTATTTCACCTTGATTTATTATAACTGGGGTTCGTACACCACCAGGATCTTGTATTACAAAATTAGGAAGTAAAAGTTGTGCTATAAAATAATTTTCTGGGTCTGTAGTTGATGGGAACGTTGAAATTGCTCCTGTTGTAGGACCTAAATTACTATATACAGTCTGAAGTTTCTTTGATGCAGCTGTATAATTATCTGATGAGTAAATTTGTAATTGAATTCCGTAATCTAATGGATCAGAATTGTCACCTAAAGGATCATGACCTATATCAGCATCTACAATCATATGATATGTTGTGTCAGGAGATGACTCTCTAGCATATGGGTTATTCAATAATGATTGGGTCATTGCAATTATTTCACTACCACTATACTCTCCATTGAAAAATTGTTCTTGATAACCATTCCATTCTAATACACTACCTGATATAGTTTCGTATTTATCAAACCACCCTTGTTGTGATACTGGGTCTCCTTGGTATTCACCAATACTTCCTGAGTTTTCATCTTCTAAATTACCAAATCTAAGGAACATATTTGTAAATTCTACTTCCGCTCCTTCTATCATAAGGTTAAAATACAATTGTTCTTCAGGGAAAAATTCTAACAATGAAGATGTATGAGATATGGTAGTTGGGTTAATGAGGTTTGGGGTAACTTGGTTATATATTACTCCTCTTTCACTTGAAGTTATTTGAAATCTTCCAGTTAGATCTGCTCCATCTGCAATTCTAGTTGCATTCCATTGAACCTTAGATTTTATATGTTTTGTTGTTGATAAAAAACAACCTCCTGGATCACCTTCTGAGCTACCTAATGGGTGGATATAAACATTATTAAGATCCATTGAAACTCTAGAAAGAGAACCAGTCATTTGATATCCAGCTTGTATAAAATTTTGTATTTCTCCTTCAGGGAATGGAGAAGATGGCGTGGAAGAACTATAGAAGAAAGATCCTGAATTCGATAATGGAATTTGTGATGTTGAACCTGTAATACTAACTGTACCACTTGCAGTAAAATATGTAAAATCTACTGGGGTAGAATAAAACGCTGGGCTACCACTAAATGATTCAATAGTGCCTGAATATGAACCTTCAGGAATATTAGCATTTAATTCTAAATTTCTAAATACTTGAGCTACATTTAATGTATTAGCACCCCATTGTGTATCAGTACCTTCTGTTCCATAAACTCCTGTTCCATAAACTCCTGTACCATATATAGCTCCTGTATCGGCTGATGATGTAACAAACGAACCTGATACACCGTAAGCTATTGTAGAATCTGGCGTTATTTGTACAGCTGGGCGACGGTTACGCTCCAACATATGTTGTTTGATTATAACACCTGTAGTTACGCTAGTACGTGCAGGTACATATGATTTAATTGCTTTAAATAATGAATTATCAAAGTATTTTATTAATCTAATATAATCCCAAACATTACCTTGAGTATATTTTTTAAAATAATCTTCAGCTGTTTCTCTTAATTTTGGGTAATATGGAAGTGATGATGTTACATTTCTTGGGTCTGCAATTGCATCCGATATTACTCCATGTCCATATGTAGCTATAATATCATCATTTACTTCATTTTGAGGTGAAAAACCAACTTCTAAATTATTTGTATCTTCAGTATAACTTTGACTTATTAAATAATTTTGGTCAATACTTATTTGTCTTGATAATACATTACCATAAGCATCACCATCCTCTACCTGTATTTTATTTGATACTCTATTTCTAATTCCGATTGCTGGTTGGTCTAATTGATATACTTCATAATTAGGTTTACTATATGTTCTAGTATTAGCATTATAATATATAATCCAATTATAACTTGATGTTACTGTAAAGTTAGCTGGGTTAATAAATGAACCTGTTATTACTAATGGAGCTGATCCTGTTATTGCTGGGTGTGATGAAGATATTTCTACTGTATAAGGATCACTACCTGATGATGTATATAATTGTTCTAATTCATTACCTAATGGAGCTCTAAAGTTTACTATATCAAAAGATGACTGTGATCCTGTAATTGCATTACCTTCAACTGACTCAGGATTCATAGCAAAATCATGGAATACAGATTCACTAATAGCATTTGAATAATATCTAAATTCTTGGAATGAACCTGAAAATATTTTACTTGCAGGGTTTGTTATTGCTGTAAACCCATCTGTTCCACCTGATCCACTTTTTACTGTACCTACATTAGATCCTGATATATAACCACCTACATAAACTCCATTAGGATCACCTACTCCAAATGCATTCCAAGATTCATTTAATGATGATGAAGCACCTGGGTTAGAAATAGTTATACTTGCTGATCCTGTCCATCCTATAGTATTACCATCATCTCCATTATATTGATTATTAGCTGCAAATAGAGTATATGTTGTTGCCGATGTATTTAAACTCTGACTTACGTGTTGGTCTCTTTGTAATAAAACTGTCCACCACCCTTTATTAAAGAACGGTAAAAATATTTTTGGTGATTGAATAGTACCTCCTTCACTTTCAGATCCAGATAAATAGAATGATAAATTTCCATATTCATAATAATCACTAAAACTAGATCCACTATATGAACCTGATGGTTGCTCATCATATTGTAATGATATTGCCCAATCTACTTTATTATCTTCTAAACCATTAGATTTTTTAGATAAAATAGATTGACTAAAATTAGTACCAGCAAAACTAGAAGATGGGAAACCTGTAGTTTTAAATCTTACACCAACACCATCTGGTACTATAAATTCATTATCACCATCTTCATTTACATTAGCAATAAAATTCCTTTCTAAAGGCATCCATGGTACTAAAACAGATGAACTAGCTAAATACTGTGTTGCTACAGGAGTATAGGCATAACTAAATCTATTATACCATAAATCATAATCATTACTATTATCTCTATTTTTTCCTCCAAACTCATCAATTCGAAGAATAGTATTTGGTATACCCCAAATATTAATTAATTGTCTTAAACCTGATACTGTACCTTTCTTTTTAGTAAGGTAGGCCATATTATGGAATAGACGTTTATAAATTTCTTTACTTACTTTATCTATAGCATAAGGGAAACCTGGGTTATTAATTGATTCAACATAATCTTCCCATGAATATCCTGGGTCCCAATAATTGACTACTGATCCACTATTTACAGCTATATATTGAGTAATTAATTCACTTCCTGTTGGTGGAACATAACTACCATTATCTTCACCTGCTAAACCTATAAAATTACCTTGGTTATTATAGTTATTACCAAAGGTTTCAAATCCTAAACCTTTAATAGCATCTGCAGCTAATCCTAAAGGTAATCCTTCATCTGGGTTATTAGTTGTATTATATCTTTCACTTAATGCTTTTGTATAAATCCATACCTCATCAAAGGATTGACCTACCATATTAGCAAAAGTAACATAATTTTCATTTTCAGAATTTTCAACAATGTATTGAGGTATAGTATAATATAACCAATTTTGATTATTTTCATCATATAAAGAAGCTGATAGAATTATACCCCCATAATATTGAGAACCTTCTACGTCACTTCCTAACCACTCTAATACTTCAGTACTTCCTGTTGGTAATAAATCAAATGGGTATGCAGATCCTGTTTTTGGGTAAGCATATAAAGATGAAGTATTATAATATAAATAGGTTTCATACCCATCAAAATTTTGAATTAAATTAGATATATTTGTTTCTAGACTAGCTAAACTTTGAGATATAGCTGTTACATTAGGATTTGAACCTGTTATAGCTGTTATACTTTCTATATCAGCTTCATAAGCTTGTATTTGAGATACTTTTTCATAAAAATTATTAATTCTTTCTTTAGCAGAAGAGAAATTAACAAATTGATCAAATGTATCATAAGAGTAATTAGGTGTAATAGCTACCCCTCTTTGATTTAATATATTTAATACTTGGTTTAATGATGAGGTTGAGTTTGTTTCAATTAAATCATTTCTTGATTTTAAAGTAGTTGAATTATTAACTAGATCCTGTAATGATATATTAATATTAGGACCTTTAATATAAGTTGCATTATCAATAAATGTTTGAACATCTTCAATATAGTTAATTTTATAGGCAACACTTTCACCTACTTTTGTAGCAACATATAATTCATCTTTTACACTAAATTGTGCTGGTAGAGCATCATATAATTTTACTAATACTCTTGGTTCTTCACCTGATTCATCTAAAATACAATTTACAGCTATTTGATAATCATTATTGAATAAACTAATATAGAATTCATCAAAATTATTAGATGAGTTTAATGATTCCTTTAAAGAAGTATAACTGCTTAAAATTTCTTCTTTAGATATAAAATTAGATTTAATAGCAATTTCTGTTCTATCACCTGATATTTCTGCTATATAAAATGTATTTTCTATACTTGATCCTAACTCATAATTAATAAAATTATAAGCTGTAAATACTTGACCAGCATCAAACCCTAAATTAAAGGCATTAGCTGTGGGATTTAGTTCAATAGCATTGGTTACAGATGATGTAGGTGGATTTTCTACTACTACATTTTCTCCTGTTTGTGAATCAGTATAAGAACCTGTTAATAAAGCATTTTCTGAGTTTTTACCTAATGTCCAGTTTGTAAAATTATAATTTACACTTGCTAAATTTTTATCAGCATCATATACAAAAAATTCAACTATATTTTCTCCAGGTACAAATGAACCTGTTATATTTTCACTTGGAATAATTTCTTGATCCTGTAATTCAAAACCATCACCTGTTTCAGTTAGTAAAGAAGGATTAATAGGAACACAAGAAGCACTAACAGGGATAATAATATCATTATTTCCTTCAGTTACATCTTCTACTTTTAAAGGTTTAACAGGGTTAGATAAAGTAATTGAAGAAGTTGTTTTAACTTTTACTGCTTCTTTTATTTTTTCTTTCCCAGTTGAGCTTTCTTCGTTATATTGATCTATATATTCCGCCATTAATAGTTATTTTAAGATCTTCTATTTCTTCTTCTTCTTCTTTTATCATTAAATACACCTGATCTTGCTTCTGATGTATTGTTATTGTTGTTGTTTTCATTAAAATTAGCTACAACATCAGCTATTTCTTGTCTTACTTCTAAATTTTCTTCTCTTAACTCTGCTATTTCTTCTAATAAAGCTTCAATTTCTTCTCTTTGTGGTTGATAATCAATATACTCACCACTTGTTTTAACTAAATATTCATGGGAATTTATATCACCTTCTTTAGGAATTTCATAGAAGAATTTTTCATATAAACTCCAAAAATCCTCTATTGTAGCCAAACTTAAGTCAAAAAACTGAGGGTCTAATTCACTTTGTAATTGAGTAAAATTAGTATCAACTGTTTCATTAAATTTAGCTTTGTCAAAAACTGTTCTTTTTAAATTTACGTTTTTACTCATCCGTTAACTACTTTAAACATTATATTTTCATCAAAAACTTTAGTAACATCTCCTATAGTAGTTTTTACTAAAATTGTATAATATCTTTCAGGTTCTAAACCATTCATATATAGATCAAAATAACTTGAAGTAGCATCAGCACTAATTCTAGTATAATCACTATCAAAATCAATTACAAATTCATTTGTCTCTGTATCTTTTACAGCGTATAAAGATTGTGATTCTGGTAGATAATAATTTGTTGTATATAATGATGCTGTTAAAAATACTCTATCTGGGTATTTTGGCATAGCCGAAAATCTTAATCTAGGTACACTTTCCGAGTAGTATGTTCCTTTATTATTATAAACTGATATAAAGCTTTCTACTTGAGGTAATACTGTATTTGTAGATGAACCTGTATCAAATGTAAAATCGTTCCATCTAAATTCTAATTCAGGAGGGTAGATTGTATTTGTATCAATTGAAAAATATTTAAATGATCTTGTATTAGCTTTAGTTCTTAAAAATTCAACAGATGAAGGTTGTTTAACTAAAAATCCTTGATTAACAAATCCATCTGAGTTATCTAAAGAGTAGCTATACCATGTTTCAACTGTATTTTTAACATCTACAAGTATATCTTTAGGATTAGCATATGTAAATGTTTGTGATTGAGTTACGGGGTCTAATGTTAGATTTGAACCTGTATACCAATTTCCTCCTCCTTCAACACTTCCTGACCACGAAGCTGTTACATATGTTGAAAAACCACTTGTAGGCCATTCTGTTGAACCTGAATAATCTAACCAATTCCAACTTGTACCATTTGTAACTTCAGGAGAATTATTATATCTACCTGTACCCATTCCCCAATTTCCAGCTACAGGGTAAAATTCTAATTCTGAGTCTAGATTTAATCCTGTTACTACAGCATGATAATTTCTAAAATAAGCAGTCCATTCTGGGGTTCCAGTTCCTATTTTATTGTTTATTACATTTGTAATATCACTAGTTGAAAATTTAACTAAATATCTACTTACTTGACCTAAACCATTAGCTAGGTAAGTATTTGCTTCTAAAATTTGATCTAAACCTGTATTTCTGTTTGGAAATTCAGTGTATAATGTTGCATCTTTTTCGGGAAATATTTTATATACAGCCATATCTTATATTTTATCTTCGTTTTCTGATTTATATTTAATTATAGATTCCATATAAGTACTATCTGGTGTGTAAGCATTTAATTGAGAAGTTGAATCTTTATCATCCCTTGTTTTTAAAGGTTCACCTGCACTAGGAAAAGGTGTTGTTGGGGATGTAGAAGCTTTATAATTAGTATAAGTACCTTCACCACCTACAGTGTTAAATTGATTTGGAGCTACTCTATTTGGACCTCCAGTTCCTCCTTGTTTTGTTCCTGCTTCATCTGATGCTATATCTAACGCTGTTACTTTTAAAATTCCTTCATCAGTTACATCACCACCAGCATCAACTGTTACTAGTGCTGATTGTTGGCCTCCTCTTTGCAAATAAGGTTCTGTTGGAGAATATTTAGCTGAAAAACCACCATATTCAACACCATTTATTGTAACAGGATCAGTATTAATAGGACCTCCTAAAGGAGCTCTATTTTCTAGATCTAGATTAGTTTTATTAAAACTATCAACTAATCCTGGTCTAATACCTTTAACTTCTTCGTTTGGTTTTATATTTGGTATGTCATTTCTTCCTGTTGCCATAATTTAAATTTTATATTGGTACTACTCTACCTTTAATATCTGAATTAGGGAATTTAACTTCAAAAATCATTGGATCAATTGATGGGTATACTACATCATCAATTGTAGCACCTGGAATATCATATGCAAATGAACTATATCCTAATGCCTCACCTGTTAAATTATTAATTTGAATCTTTTTAACTGTTTGAACACCTTCTACTTTATCTAATAAAACATAGAGATCTGAGAATAATATTGGTTGATTTATTTGCCAATCATCTATATCAAAGAAATTAGATAATGAATCTATACATTTAGTTAAAACTTCACTATTATTATAATTAGGTAATACTATAATATCAAATACTACTTCAATATTAATAACAAAAGCGTCTTTTATTTTAATAGAATCATTAATCATTCTATATTCTGCTAAGTATGTTCTTAAATTTCTTTTAATTAGTGATGATGCTGTTCTTAATTTTTTATCTGCATCATAAGTTAGAACATATAAATCTAAAATTGTAGGTAATTCTCCAGGTTGATATTCAGCTATTTTAGTTGGTGCTGCATATGCTTTAGCAATAGTACCTAGATTAGAAGGCATTGATAATGTTCTAATTAGATAATCTTCTTTAGTAACTGCTCTTAATTGGTTTTGGAAATTACCAACTGCATTTAACCTTAATTCTTCAATTGTATCCCCATCTTGACCACCATCAGCTGCTAAAGCATTATTTGCTGATACTGATGCAAATATTTGATTAGCTAAAGCTGTATCTGAAAGATTAGGATTTACAAATGTAAAATTAGTATCATCTAAAACTGTTAATGTACCTGCTTCTACATTTGAACTTACACCTCCACCTGTTAAATATCTAAATGTTAAGGTTGTATTATAAGGGGCAATACCATAAGTATTTGTAAATATAAAATTTAAAGGTGAGAATGCTGTTGTTAATTGGTCTCTTTCAAATGGTAATCCTAAACCTACATTGTCAGGATTTGGTACTATAGTTTCATCATTATTTTTAGTTGAACCAGCACCAAATTGTATTTGTAATGAACCTGAATCTATAAATCTAGTTACAAACCTTCTTTGTACTTGTTTTAATTGAAGTAAATATGGAGCATCTTCTTCTATATTAAAAGTTGGGTCATTTGTATTTGTGTTTCTTATAGTATCAAATACGTTTTCTTGAGCCATATTAGGCACTTCATACCATTCATTATCATCTGTATCTTTACAATCTAAAATGCCTATAATATTAGAAGCATTAATTGTTCTTGTATCAAATCTTTCAGCTGCCGTAAATGTAAAATCAATTGAATTAATAGTTGCTGAAATTGCTTTTCTTGTTTTCTTTAATAGATAATATGTTGGATTAGCTCCTGATATTTGATACACAGATACTGTTGTTGGATCTAAAGAACCAGATGCTGAGAAATCAATAACATCTTCTATTAAAAATTGTTGTGTTGAATCAACATTAGAAGTAATTTGAGTATTTTCTGGAATAATCATTGCATAATCATAATCAGGCACATATTCACTTCCTGATAATTTAGCAGGTACTTGTTGGTAAAAATCAATATCAACACTAGCAGCTGTAGTTACTTTAGGTTCATAACCTAATAAGTAAGCCATTTGATATAAATTTTCTTGCTGTCTAGCTTTTTGAATAAATGTTTCTTGGATTTGATTATCTAAATAAAATGATAAAACATCACCTACATATGATGCCATTTCCATAAATAGCATACCAGTAGATGTGTCTGTGAAATCATTATAAGTATCAGGAAAATAAGTTTTAGAATAGTTAATTAAAGCATTTCTAAATTGGTTAAAATCCCTATCAATATATCTTATGTCTCTTTTTAAATCAGCCATTATTGTAGTAGTATGTTTATTTCATCAGTAATATCAAAATTTTGGATTTGATAAGTTAATGTAAAATTAATTTCATTATTATCTGGTTCATTGTCAAATTGAATTTCTAATATTACAACATTTGGGAAAAAAATTGAAATATCATTTTGAATTCTATTTTTTAAGTCTTCAGTTGTTCTGTCTAATATTTGTTCAAATAATAAATTTCTTAGATCAGCCCCAAAATTAGGATTAAATACTCTTTCACCTCTATTAGTTAGCAAATAATTAATTAAATTAGATTTTGTTTGATCTCTAGTGGTAAATGTAGGATTAAAAACAGCAGGTCCATTAAATGGAAGAGAAAACCCTACGGCTTTTCTTCCGATTGAATCAATAGGATATTTACTTGCTATTATTCTTGCCATTATTTTTTCATTAATGATGCTATTTGTGACATATTAACTTCTCCTGATGGTAATGTTCCATTTGCTGAGTCATAACCAGGTTGGGGTGTAAAACTTTGAGGCACATTGTTAGTTGAAAAAGCAGCTGCGGTGTCACCTAATATATTTTTATATGCTTCTCGTCTTTCGGAAGCTGACATAACTGGTTGTTGTGGAGCTTGATGTTCTACAACTGGAGTTGATGTTATCTGTTGGTGAGAAACTTTAGGAGTTTTTACAGCTTCCAATAAAATATCTTTTAATTCTTCTTGAATTGCTTCTCTAACTGCTTCTTTTATTAAATTTTTTAACTCTGATGACTTCATTTTTTATTATAAATATTATTATTATTAATTTTTTAATCGTTTTCAAATAATTCTACCCAAGCCTCAGCTTTAAGTTCAGGATTATTTGTTGGTAATACATCAAATTGTTCAACAACTTCTAATTTAAATGTATATTCGCCAGGTTCATTATATGTAAATTTTCTTGTATATTCACGCTCATCTGTAACACTTAATGTTCTTACTCTAAAATCTGGATTTTGTGATGGGTTTATTGATTTAAGTATATCTGGGGTAAATTTTAGTTTTACAAATGGATCTAATCCAGTTAAACGACCTACATTAAACCCAGTATCAACATTAATTTCTATTGATTGTGAAGGTCGTGTTGTAATAACTCTACCATTTAGTATATTATTTAAACCATTAATATTAGTTGGTAAATTTATTCTTTTAGATTCTTTACCATTATTAAATAATGGGTTCATATTAAATTTAATTGGTTCTCTAGGTGCTGTAGGTGTACCAGTAGAAGGTCTATCTATTTGTTGTGTTTGGGTATTGAATTGCCCTGATGTATTAAACTCAGGGTTATTATTTTTATACCAATCTGTATCTAATTGTTCTATTACAAATTTAACTTCATCAACTAATACTTCTACTGATGTACTATATGAGTATTTTTTACCATAAATGTTATAAACAACAACACCTTTATAAGGATTACCATCAAATTTATTTATATTTTCTGCTCTAATTCTTCTTTGTGGAAAAGTAAATTCATTTTTATTATTATACTCTATAGTAAGTAACCAGTCTGGGTTTGGAAATCCAGTTTTTTGATATAAAAACCTATCAGTTGCTCCTGGTTGTAATCTTTTAACTAATTCTTCTTCATTTGCTACATTTAAATTTACATTAGTAGATAAACCTGATGCTGCTGCTACATTTCCTATTTCATTTAATAACTCACTTTTTTCTTGATCATTCATTCCCTCTGCTAATTCCTCAATACAAATATTTAACTTTCCATCTAATTCAGTTAATTTATCTAATATTATTTGTGCTGATTCAGTTACTGATTTTGATACAGTTGGAACTATTTTAAGGGATCCCTTTGCCCCCTTTACTAAATCTCCTAATGTATCTAATGAATCAGCTAATAATGTTATTACATTAATGGGAATACCAACACCAGGAGGTACTGACGTTGGTACTGGGATTGCTTTAATAACTCTAACTGCTGCTTCTACAGTTGTTACTATTGTTTCTGTTGTCTTAACAGTTTTATCAACTTTAGAAAATTCACCTAATACATTTTGTAGGGCAGATTGAATTTGGTTTTTTTGTTCTACAATTTTTAGTAACTGATCTTTAGGAGGGCATGATAAATTAAATTTTTCAATTAAATCATCAACTGCTAATTCAAATTTAGCAGTATTTTTTATAACTCGCGTTGTAGATTTTACTAATAATTTTGATAATACCGACATTCTTATTTAGATTTACTAACCTTTGATTTATATTGTTGAATTTTATTAAGCATATTTTGTGCTTTTACTAATGTTTGAGTAGCAGGGCCTGGTATTGCCGCATTTACAACAAATGGTGGTCCTGCTCCTATAGGAGTACCTAAAGCACCACACAATGATATTAAAGATGTTAATAATCTAGATAAGTCACCTAAAAATTTATCACCTAATATTACTGGTTCTGTTGCATTTTTATCACCTAAATAAATTTCTTTTGATGCTACTATGGTTTTAGGAGTATCAACATTTAAACTATTAACTGAATTTAAATTAATTGTGTCAAATGATGATAATAATATATTATCTGTTTTTGAATTAAATAATAATCTTCCTGAGTTTATAATTACCTGTTCACCTGTAAATTTAGGAGCAGCTTCAGGTGATGAGCTATATGATTTATAATTTTTACTTGCTAAATCAATTGGTATTTCTTGTGTTGATGTTAAATAAATACTTGATTTATCTGTATTAATATCTTCAACTTGTGGAATCCATGGTTCAGAACTATCTTCATGTTGACCATTTTTTAAGATAGTAATAGGATCCCCATCAGCACCAGCATTAGACCATGGATTTGGAATTTGTGCTCCTTGTATAGTTGAACCAAATCTAAGTGTTTGACCCCATCTTCCCTGGTATATTAAATCTCCAGCATAGGGTTGTAAATTTCTTACCTCTAATTTTTCTTGAAAATTATTTCCTAAATCAATTTCAGTACCACCATCTGTTACTCTTCTAACTGATCCTGCTTCTGTTTGTTGATAATCAGCTTGTTGAGATTCTGGGTTTGCATCTCCATAAATAGGGTCTGGTATCGCATTGTGATGTGTACTATTCCATATATTAATAGGTTGAAAATAATAATATGATAAATTATTAACATCAGATTGAACACTACTATTAGGTAATGCCATTATATACACTAATTCATTATGTAAAGGTATATTTGAATTATTTGGAAATAATGGTTTTGCAAAATTATCTGATGTAAATTTAGGATTTGAATTTGGTTGATTTAACCTGTCAAAAAATATACAACCAATAGAACTCCATTCTCCAAAATCTTTAAATACTTGACTTTGGGTTTTATCGTCTATCATTGAAAATTTTACCCTAGCAGCAAAAACATTTGCTTTACCTGCTTTAGCAGTTACAATAGGGTTAAATGAAGCTAATGTGGTTGATAATCTTGGCATATTTATGCTTTTTTATCTGACTGGAGTTTCTCCATTTCAGCTAGTAATGCTTCCTTTTCTTCGTCTGTAATACCTAACCCACCATCATCGTTTTGGTTTTGTAGTGCTCTTTGAACGATTGTAGCCATTTTAATTAAGGCATCATCATTCTTTACCCCTATTTCCATATATTCTTTTATAAGTGGTACTATAAGAGTTGCATCACCTATTTCTTGAACTAGAGGTTTTAACTCAGAAATTAAAGCAACAACTTGAGCATCTCTCTTTTTTTGATTTTGGTAAATTTCTTCTAAAATATCAGAAAATGTTTTTTTACCAAAAATTAATGAATCTAATTGTCCCATAATTTTTTGGTTATAAATATATATTTTTAAAACTATTTTGGAGGAAAATAACCGTGTTCTAGATAGAATAAATATTTTTCTTTAAAAATACCATATAATTTATTTGCTATTTTTGTAATTTTAGGAGTTTTTACATCAACCATTTCACGTATGTAAATATAAAGTGCTTTTTTATTAAAAACATCTATATTATCTCTTTTTCTAAATAATTCTAAAATAGCATCAGCTATAGTAGCATCATTACCTTTAGGAAATAATTCATATATTCTATCTGTACAATATTCTATATATTCATCTACAAATAAAGACAATCTATCTTCGTATTTATATTCTTTTGGTATTTTAGAATGAGGCATATTACTAAACTCCTCATGTTTAATTACTGTTTGAACATCCTCTTCAACTCTTTTAGATGTAATAAATGATGGATCTGTTGTATCTAATTGTGAATAATGGTTTAAATCTGAAATTGAAATATTATTTATTTTCTTACCATAATTTTTTTGATTATAAACTATTAACCATCTTTTAACTATAGTTCCAAAATAAGAATATGCTTTAGCCCCATTAGTAGGATCAAATTTATGGATTTTTGATAATAAAAATACCATTATTTCATGTTGTAAATCTTCTAGATTTTCAATTCCATCAGTATAATAAAATTTAAAGGTATGAATTATATTTTCTGTTAATTTATAAAAGGCCCAATGTATTTTTTCTTCATATAATTTACTTCGTTCTTCCGGATCAGAAGAGCGATTATAACTAACAATCGCTTTTTCTGTTTCTTTTGTAAAATAAACTCTGCCCTGTTTTTGGGCTTTGTGCCTTCTTATTATTTCATCCATTATTTAAATTTTTTCAACTGGAACTCATTTAAGATACTTTGTATTTGTTTAATTTGTTTAAAGAAAAAACCTATTTCATCATCTGATGCAAATGAACCTTTAATGTCAATTTTTTTGACTTTAGCTTCTGCAGCTTCAATAACTCTAGATATTTTATCTAGGTATTCAAGATATCCAACTACAATATCCTCTGCTTTTTCGTTTTTTCTAAGTAAATTTAACGTTGTAAATCCTAAAATGATACAAACAACTGAAAGTAGAATTATAATAATGGTTGGTACTGTTATGATCATAATTTATCAAATATATTTTTTAAGCCTTCGCTTTTAATAGTACCTAATGCTTTATTTTTAGTATTAGCATTAGATTTTTTGTTATTAGTATTCAATGTATAATTTTCTTTTTTACCATCCAAGTTATTTTTAAATTTTGGTAACCACTCTCTTTCAAATTCAATTCTAGCAGCCATCATATCTGCAAAATGTAGTATAAAAGGTAAAGCAGTTCTTGGTTTTGTTTCTGGCATATATGATTTTAGGTATTTTTCATTAGCTATATCATATAAACCATCATGAGTTTGAATAGCAACCATTTCATTAAAAGTATATTTAACGTCATGTTGTTGAAGTAAAAATAAACCTCTATCTGGTACTGCGGCAAAAGCAATTTCTTTGTTATGCATATAATCCTCACCTAATTTTTCTCTTCTCCACTTATCAGTCTGGGGTAAATAAGATTCATGTGTTTCGTCTCCCATTTTACCTAAATCATGGTTAATAGCTGAAAATACTAATTCTTCTTTAGTAAAAGTAGACATATCACAACCTTCACT
>CEON01042432.1_pt1 | contig 18301 bp, 16 predicted proteins | sample 530291 | NCBI WGS metagenome assembly CEON01 (sample SAMEA2619888, study PRJEB7988) | marine metagenome | biome: marine biome (ENVO:00000447); feature: surface water layer (ENVO:00002042); material: "saline water (ENVO:00002010), including plankton (ENVO:xxxxxxxx)" | depth 5 m
AAGGGTGATGTAGCATCACAAAGAGCACAGCTTGCCGCAGACAGGTATAATCAAGCGGCAGACCTGAAGGGTGTTGAAAATCAAATGAGGGCGGCACAGGGCATTGCTGGTTTAGCTAACCTAGGACAGGGTATGACCAGTCAACAGCTTGGTCAACTAGCTGGCATAGGTGCAGCAGAGCAACAGCTTGGACAACAGGGTTTGGATTTAGCGTTTCAAGATTTTCAACAACAAAGAGCGTTCCCATACGAACAATTAAACTTTTACATGAGTGGACTACAAGGCTTCCCAAGTTACATGGTTCCCGGTGGTACAACTCAAACTCAACAAGTCCCAACGATGAGCACTATGGGTAGACTTGCAGGCTTGGGTATACAGGGTCTTGGTTTATACGGCATGGGTACACAAGGTTTTCAAGAGCCGTTTAGTTTCGGTAACTTATTCCCATATAGTTAGGAGATAGATATGCAGGGTGCAGGTATTAATCCAGCGAGAATACAATCAGTTTTGAGACAGGCAACAGATGATCAGTTGATGTTAATGTTAAAAAGACCTGATAGAATACCATCAATGTTTGTTCAACAAGAGATAGCAAGAAGAAGAAACATGCGTATGGCTGCTAGTGCTGAACTCTCTAAACAACAACCTATGCAACAGCCTATGCAACAACCTATTGGCATGTCAAATGGTGGTAGATTTGTAGGCGTAGATGATGATCCACAAACAGGGATGCCTTATGCAGGTGCAATGGCAAGAGGACAAAATAAGAGATATTTAAGAGACCCTAACCCTGAGTACAGAATTGGTAAAAATTATGCGATGGCTTACAACCCTAGTAGTTTAGGTAGTCCTAATTTGCCACCAGCCCCATCATTTGGAACTATGCCAATTGCACAAACAATGAACCTTCGAAATAGAGGGTTGGCTGCATCATCCCTCACTGATGCAGGTATGGAAGAGGGTCAAGGTGGTTTTACTATTGGCAGAAATACCACAGTTCCAAATTTAGATACGGCAGTTTATTCTGGTTCACAACCGAACACAGGTGTCACAAAATCAGGAATTGAGTCTTTGCAAACTGATGAAAACAACGTAAATGCAACGATTGATTTAGAGACCTTGGCAAAAACCATAAGTGGCATGGATGTAAAAAATCCTGATTTAAAAGCACCAGACTACAAGAACATAACTGATGCATTTGACGATATAAACAAAAGAATAAAAGCAAACAATACAGACATCAGAGGTGAAATAGACAAAGAAAGTAAAAGGGTCGAGGGTATAATGACACAGACAGCAAATACCTTTGATGAATTTAAAACAAAATTAGAAAATTTTTCTTCAGAAAAAGCAGCGTTGTTTGATTCGGCTGAGTTAGAGAAGTTACAAAAAACAAGCAGAGACAATTATGAATCTGCTATAAATTTTGTAGAAAATGATAAATCCATAGCAGAAGCTCAAAAGAAACTTATAGATGCTATGAAACCACAAACATCAAATGCTCAAAGGTTTTTTGGATATCTTGCAAGTTTGGGTGGTAAGATTGCTGGTTCAGACTCAGAGACTTTTCTCGAAGCTCTTGGAAAAGGAACAGAAGAAGTTGTACAGGAATATAAGTTTGACAACGAAAAAGAAAGACAACGATTTATTAACAATGCAAAAATGATGGTTGACCTAGAGAAACTCAAGTTTGACAATAAAATGAAAGTTTATGAAATGAAGGGTAACCTTTATAATATGGACAAAGATATATTTAGGCAAATGCATGATTATAAATTAGCTAAGATAAATGCACGAATGGAAGGTGACACTGGTATATTTGAGCTAGGTACTAAGAAGGTTGAAGCTTTAAACAACTTTAGCAAAATGATTAGTGACAATACTATTAAGAAACTTGAGCTCGATAACAACGAACTTCAAACAATGTTTACAATTGTAGATGGCAAATCTAAGATTGAGCAACAAAAGTTTGCTGATCAACTAAACATCGCATCAGATGAAAGAGATAGAATGCGTATCATGTACAGCACTTTGACTGATGACATGAAAAACTTTAGTTTCTTAGATCAGTTGCCAGAGGATAAAAGAGCTCAGTTCTTACCTATGATTACATCTGCATCAAGTAAAGGCATTGGACCTGATAAGATTGCAGAGGGATTAGTTGATAGCTACATGAAATCAATTGATAATAAAATGAAAGAATCAACTAATTTAGAACAGGACGTAGCATCTGTAGCTAAAGAAATATTAGGAAATGATTTGTATAATTCTGTTAAAAATTCAGACGGCTCAATAAACAGATCAAAGCTTTTCCAATTTATGTTTAGTGACGTTTATAAAGTACAATCTGGTTTACCTGTTGGTGGATCAGGTGCACAAAATGTTGTAGATTATAGCACTTTTTTACAAGGAACTAATTAATGCCAAATATAAGAATGCCAAGTGGCATTGTTGTAAGCTTTCCTGATGATCTTCCACGTTCTGAAATAGTCAAGGCTATTGAAACAGATAAAGTAAGAGTTCAAAAAGAAGAAGAGGAAAGAAGACAACAAGAAATACAAAAGAAGAGAGATGAAGTTGGAATTGCAGGTGCTTTTGGTCGTGGCTTAAGCAGAGGTATCACAACTACAGCAGGTCTTATTGGTGACGTTATTCCTGCTATGGTTGGTCAAGCCGTTGGTGCTGATGAATATCGTGACAGGCAGATGCAAGAGTACATAGAAAGAATGAAAAAGATGGACGAAGAAAGACCATCTCTCGTTCCAACTTATAAAGACATCGATGGCGTAGGTGATTTGGCAAAATATAGTTTAGAAACTATTGGTCAATTTGTGCCGTCTGTAGCTACATCTATTGCAGGTGGTGGTATTGGTGGTTTTCTTGGACAAACTGTTGCAAAGCAAGGTGCTAAAAAATTATTAGATGCAGGTGCTAAAGAAGCAGCGGCTAAGTTTGCAAAGAGTGCAGTAACAAAGGGTCAGATAGGTGGTGCGTTTGCAGGGTCTGGTATTCAAACAATACCAGAAGCGTATGCTACATTAGAACAGGAAACAGGTGACCCACAATTAACTGCAAGTTTAATAGTTGGTTCTGCTAATGCCGCTTTAGATAGTATATTACCTGCGGCTTTTCTTACAAGACTTGGTAAAGATGGCAGAGATCAAGTTGCTAGAGGTATAGTTGCACAAACAATTCAAAGGCTAGGAACTACAACTGGCAAAACTAGAGGTTCTACAGTTCTTAAATCAGCACTTAAGAGTGGTGTTATAGAGGGATTGACTGAAGGGTTGCAAGCCACTAATCAAACATTAGCGGCTAGAATTTTAGACGAAAACCCTGAGTTTTGGCAGAGTGGTGACTTTACTCAAATATTAGATGCTACGATTCGTGGTGCTATAGGTGGTAAAGCATTTGGTGCAGGTACTGGTTTTTTCACAAAAACAGAAACACAAAAGCAATTAGAAGCTGACCAAGAAAAAGATGACAACCTAGTATCTGCTTTAGAAATAGTGCAGTCGGCAGGTGGCATGCAAAAGATGTTACAGCTTGAGTATAAGCCTGAGGACACAAGAGACAGTGATCATGTTGCTAAACTTAAGAAAGATAAAAGCTTACCTAAGTCAATAAAAGAAATTTTAAAAAGCGATACTCTTACAGATGAACAAAAAGTAAGAAGAATTGAGTTTATCAAAAGAAAAATAGAAGAACAAGATCAGCCTAAGACAAAAGGTGAAAAAGCTTCTGAGCAGTTTATGCGTGACAAAGGTATTTCTGAGGAGCTCATTGAGTCTGGTAAAGTTATACAACTTGGTGACAAAACTCCAGAACTTTTGCAAATAGAGTTTGATCCAAATGCTACAAACTCTGAAGAAGAGCTTAAAAGAATTAGAAAGCAAGCTTCTATAGACCTTAAGGGTAGTCATCCAATTAAAAAAATATTAGACAATCCTAATATATCTACACCAAAAAAATTAGAAATATTTAAAAAGTTTCAAGAAAGAGAAAGACAAAGATTAGATGTAAAATCTGAGTTTGAAAAGGAACAAGAAAAAATTGACGAGGTTGCAGGATTTGAAGTTACCGATAAAGATATACAACTTGGTGACGACAGACCAACGACATATCACATAGTTGACAAAAAGGGTAAACGAGTAAAAGTTGCTCCTTTTTCTGAAATAGTTGAAGCTGAGCAATGGGTACAAGAACAAAAAAATCCTGAAAAGTTTAGCATTGTTGATCAAAAAGATGATGTTGTTTACAAGGGTCAGCCGTATACACCACTTAAGAGAATAATAAAAGGACAAAAGCAGAGAGGTATTAGCCCAGAGGAAGCTAAAATCAACATTCTGACTGGTCGTAAGGACACAGACTTCTCAGAACGAGAAGCACAGGACTCCGTAAAGCAACCATTTGCAGATGAAGTTGGTGATACTTTAGAAGTTGCAAAGCCAACAATAGCACAAGACAGTCAATTATTTTTAGATGCCGTTGATACAATTAACAACAGGATAGATGAGATAGAGTCTCGTGGAGAGATAGGAAAACAAACTTCTATTGCACTCCGTGAGGTTGTCAACGACAGTAGAAACACAGTTGGTGAGATGTCAGCCGCTTTTGAGGTTGGTGAGATATTAACTAAAATATTACCAAAAGAAGTTGGTCATGAAGTTTTCTTTTTAGATACACTTAAAAAAGGCAAAACAGAGGGACTTACCAACAACGCTGAAAAGCTACTTTCTTTTGCTTTTAGAACAAGTCAAAAAAGAGATGGACAATCATCTTTAGTTTTTGATCAAAAGACTATGGAAGAGACTGCTAGTCATGAAGCATTTCATGTGTTGCAAGACCTATACATAAAGTACGATCCTAAAGCTAAAGCAATATTGGAAAATGAATTTGGCTCAGCGATGAGACAAGGTGAGCGTGTTAAGTATGAGACAAGTAGCACAGCAAAATGGATGCAAAGAATCAATCCTAAGCTTCATGACCAGTTAACAAAAATTAGTCAAAAACAAAACGGAATAACAGGCAGAGAGATGCAAGCCTATGCCTTTAGTGCTTATTATCAAGCTAGAAAAGAAGGCAAAGCTCCTGTCTTAAAATCTGGTCTTGCAAGATACTTTAACTTTGTGCAACAGTTTATTGAGAGAATGGGCAACGTTCTCAGAGGTTATGGTTTTCAATCTGCTCAAGATGTTTTTGACACATACGCATCTGGTGCAGGGGCAAAATCTGTAAGCAATAGGACTGTTAGTGAAAGATCAATTGATCCTGAAGATATAAACGATGTTGATTTTTCAAGCAGAGCTGCTGAAGGAGAGTTATTAACATCACCTGATGGTCAGCCTTTTATAACAGATATAAGAAAAAGCAGTAGACTAGTCCCATTAAATAACGGCAGTACGACTATAGCTAAATATCAAAAAAGAAAGACTGACAAAAAGAAGAATGTAGTTATGCCTGTCGGTGAACGTTACTGGGAAGTTAGAAAAGAACGTTTTGATGGATATGGTCAATCTATTGTAATGCATCCAAGCAACATAAATAGTATAAAACAAAACACTCCACATAACTCTGTTGTAAGTTTTGTTCAAGATGTTGTTGCAAATGGCAAGAAAAGAGAGATTGGTGACAGGGTTTATTTTACATATAGAACACCAGAGTATAAGCAAACTGCAAATGTTGTTTTAGAACAAGATAGAAAAAATCCTAGTAATTTAAATATCATAAATGCTTATGCTAGAGATGACAAAGCTATTCAAAGGCAGAAGGTAAATGAACAACTTGAAGCAGACAGAAAACGTAAGCAACAAATGCTTGATATGGATGCAACAACGCAAGATATTGAAGCTTATAGAAGAGGTGACTTTGATTATTCTGAAAGAGGTGGAGACCCATTAGAAGGCGACAGAATTAGTACAGCCGTTCCATCAAGCGAGGGTAAGAGGGTCTATAGAGATGGTGTCAAAGACGAAACATTTAAAGTTAAAGACCCATTAACAGACAACATTCAAGTTAGTCTAGCAGAAATTAAGTTTACACCTGAAGCTAACACTAAATCTCCTAGTTTATTAGATAAGCATGTCGGCACATTTAAAACGTATAGAATGGACAAAAGGTCTGGTGGGTACAACATTGTAACACCCACAGAAGCACAATATGATACGGAAAGATTTATCGATACGTTCTTAAATAGAATGGTTGATAATCTTATTTATATATATAATCTTGTACCAGATAATATAAGACAAAGATCAAAACTTTGGTATGATGGTGCTAATTTCATATCAAGAAAATCAGCAGACAAATATGGTGTTGAAGTAAGACAGGCAGCAGGTATATTTGCATCACTCAGTCCACAAAAAGATTGGTTTCAAAATGTCTCCCTTGGTTTGAGAATAATGGATATTATGAACCAAAGAGGTGATTATGTTTTTGATGAAAACATGGAAAAATGGATGGAGAGCTATATTGAAAAGATGGAAGCTGAATTAGAAAAAAGTCCATCTAAAAGAAAAGAAATAGGATTAAAAAAAGCAAAGGAAATATATAAGAATATTAAGGGCAAAACTATAAATCAACTAGATCAGATAGTTGAAAAAGCTTACATATTAAGAGCGTTTGACGAAACGTATCACGACAAGTCTTACAATATAGTTACACCTGAAGGTAATTTTTTAGGTTTAGCAAAAAATCAAGATGGCTCTAATTCTTCTATGGCATGGGGTGGATTTGACACCATTGGTGCAGCTATAGGAATATACCTTGATGGCAGTAGAGAAAATATATCAAACACCTTAAGTAGTGAACATAAAGTTAGGAGTTTTTACAATAACATATTAGCACCTAATTCTGACGCTATGGATGTTACTGCCGACACTCATGCTGTATCTGCTAATCTTTTAAAACCATTGGGTGGTAAGGCGTTACAAGTTGGTCATAACTTTGGTGTTTTAGATGCACAATGGACAAAAAAAGATGGATATTCTGGTGCTGGAAGTTCAGGTTTTACTGGAATGAGTGGCACATATGGAATACATGCAGATGCATACAGGATTGCAGCAGAAAAGTTGGGGAACGTTGTTTTGCCAAGGGAAATGCAATCTATAACTTGGGAAGCCATAAGAACAATATTCACAGATACGTTTAAATCTAATGCAAATAATCTTGACCAAAACTTTGAGATATGGAATAAATTTGACGGAACTAATTTACAACAAATACAAAATGAAATCGTAGAAGCCGCAGGGGGTTATCAATTACCTGAATGGGCTAGAGAGGGTGAGAATGAGCAAGGCGATACTAGACTACCTGAAATCACAAAATATGCCGTTAACGAGGGACAACTATCTAGCGATAGCGTATCCGAACTTGGAGGACGACAACCTGCCGGCAGAACAAGAAGCTTTCCTACCAGAGCAGATCAGGAGAAAAGGCTTAGAGCAGAAGGATTCTTCGGACAAGACGTTGACGAGTCCTCTAGAAACGTAGAAGTAAATGATTCTCTTTATGAGAACGTTGAATTTAAACGTCTACAGACACAAAAAGACGGACCACCATCGTTAGTAAACTCAGGCTTTCAAAACACAGCAAATTTTAAAAACAAAAAGTTTAAGAACAGATTGCTTGAACAGGGAAAGAGAGTTTCTTTAAGACCTAACTTATTGGGTATTATAAAACTAGAGCCTAAGGGTATGGTTCTAACATATTCAGTACATGACAAAAAGGTAAAGGGTAGCGTTCTTGGTTATGACTACTTAACATCAGTATCAGGTGAATTTGATTTTGACGTAAATCAAAAAGATCGTGCTGACATTGCACTTGGCGTAGATACAAAAGGTAAGAAAGTAGATAAGTTTCCTATGGCAGGAGTTAATGGTGGTTATAATCAATTGACACCTGAGCAAATGCAAGAGGTAATTAACAATCCTGATCATGTAATTAAATTTAATCCAAAACAATATCATCTTTTTTACGAAGAAGTTGAGATGGACGGCAGAGTTAGAAATTTAGCCGTTAAATCAGGAAATGGTGTAGTTGTTCCATACAATACTAGCATCTATGTAAAAGGTGATGTTGAATATTGGAAGCAAGATGAAGCTCCAACCCCTGTCAGAGATGCAGAAACAAAGGTAAGATATGTGGACGGACCTGACACAGACGAGTCATCTAGAGGTTTTGCCCAGTCATGGGATGATGTTTTAGTCAAAAAAGAAGATGGCATGATTAACACCTTCTTACAAGGGTTAAAAAGAATTTACTCTAGCAGAGATGGCTTTGTACAAGAGTTTATAAATTCAACTGAACCTATAGGTGATTTAGAAGAAGATGTAAAATTTTCCGAAGAAGGTATAAGAAGAAGAATGTCTGTTGCAGAGGGTGCACAACGTTTTATGGAAATGGCAATGAACTCTGCTGGTCGTAATGAAATGATTATGAAGTATGGTGCACCTGTCATGGCGGCAGATGGTACACCAAGTTTTGATCCTGACTCAAAAGGCATATTTCAAATATTTGAAAATTTTACAATCGAAGAGTATAACGGATTTGTAAAGTATGCATCAGCAAGACGAGCACAAGTCCTTGGTGAAAAAGAAAGATTTATAAGTCAAGATTTGATCAACGATGGTCTTTCTCTTGAGAACGATAAATACAAACAGGCATTTGAAGAGTATCAACAGTTTAACAAAAAGCTGTTAAGTTTCTTAGCTGAGTCAGGAATAATAGATCAAAAGCAAAGAAATAATCTTTCTAAGTACGATTACATTCCTTTCTATAGGGCAATAGAGGAAGATACCTATGCAGGTGGTCGTCTGTTCAAACAAGACATACGAGGTCCTAACACCTCAAACGTTCTTAACAATCCAAAAAAACAAATTATGGAATACTCTGGTGGACAGAAACCAATAGGTGACCTTGTTGAAAATATGTTTAGAAATGCACAGGCATTAATTGACTCTGCAATGAAAAACAAAGCAATGGAAAAAGCTGTCAATCTTATGATGAGAGCAGATGTTGGTAAAAGAGTAACTGCTAAAGAAGCTTCTGACATAAGACAAACCAAAGGTGGCAGAGTTATATCTTTTAGAAAGAATGTTCGTTTAACCGACGGCTCAATAGTAAATAGAAAAATAGAATATGACATATCAGAAGCACCTCATCTTTATGTATCTCTAGCGGCTATGACACCAAGACAAACAGATGGTTTGTTTAGATTAATGGAAAACATTGGTAAAATATTTAGAGAGGGTATTACACACGCACCACCATTTATGATTGCAAACTTAATTAGAGGTGATATGGCAGCTTTTGTAACTGTTGATGCACCACTCACTCCTTTCTTTGATACTCTTAAGGGTATGCAAAATGCCTTAAATGAAACTGAGACAATAAAGGAGATGAAACTTATATCTGGTGTAGGTGGCTATGCTATGGGTGATGATTATCGTGACTCTGCTAGAATATTAAAACGTCAGATGAGACAAAGGCATAGGGGTTATAATATTGTATCTGACACTCAAGGCGTTACAGATTTAGTCAAAGCTAGTTGGGGACAATTAACTAAGTTAGGTGAAGCAACTGAATTAGCAACTCGTGAGGGTATTTACAGAAAATTAGTAGACTCAGGTATGAGTAAGGCTGATGCCGCTTATGAAGCGTTGAACGTAATTAACTTTAACAGAAGAGGTGCGGCACAAACTAACTTGGGAATATTTGTAAACTCATTACTACCACTCGTGCCGTTCTTAAATGCAAGATTTCAAGGCTTGTATCGTACATTTGAACCTATGACGACAGGAAAACAAGCTGACAGGTCAAAAACAATCGGCAAGGGTTTGCTGCTCTTTGGTGCTAATATGGCGTTGTATTCGCTTATGTCACAAGATGACCGATGGAAAGACGAGCCGTTACATAGAAGATTAGCGTATCACATAATATATCCAAACATGATTGGCATGGAAGGGGTTCTTGGTAGAGAGCCTTTACTTATACCAAGAGCATTTGAAATAGGTGCTATATTTACATCATTGCCTGAGTTATTTATAGACGGCATAAGAGAAAATGATGGTGACTATATAGCTGATGGTGTATTGCACACTCTTATAAATACATTTTCGTTTACCCCAATTCCACAGGCAATGATACCTGCAATTGAGGTTGCAACAAACTATGACTTCTTTACTGGAAGAAACTTGGATACTGACAGTCAGAAAAGATACATAAAATCAGAAAGAACAAGTCCAACAACTCTTGAAACATCAAGGCTACTATCAAAAGCATCACAGGATACGTTGTCTCCAAATCAAGTAACACAATTGATAGAAGGATATTTAGGAAGTATGGGTGGTTATATGTTGGGTGCTATGGACATATTGGCATCTGGGTTGGGTTTAATCCCTACAAGACCTACAGGTGTTTTTGGAAGTAGCATTCCTGCACAGTTTGCAGAGGGTCTTGGTTTTGGAAGATTTAGAAAACCTGATCCTGATCCATCAAGCAAAGCTATAGGTGATTTTTACGAAATAAAAAGTTTTACCTCACAGATTCAATCTACTATAAATAAACTAGTAAGAGAGGGTAGAATAGAAGAAGCAAAGAAATTATTTGAAAAAAATAAGAAGTATTTAAAATACAAAAGTCCAATAAACAATATTGATGAAAAACTTAGAAAAATAAATAGGTATATTGGCATGGTGCAACTTGACAAAAAGCTTACTGGTGATCAGAAGAATAAAAAATTAGAAGTTGCATTTACACAAAGAAAAAATTTATCACAACAAATAAATAAAATTTTAAGAGCAATAAGAGAACAATAATGTGGATACCTATTATAACAATACTATGGGCACTAGGCGAAAGTGCTACTTGGGTAAATTTTCCAATGGTTAATTTTCCATTTTCATCACAAGAATCATGTTATCGATATATAGACAGTGCAAGGTCAAAGATTACACAAGACCCTCAATATTTAAATGGATATAGCACATGTGTTTATATTGGTAGCCCAACAGGAGAAAATACATAATGTTTCAAGCACTAATTAATCCAATAGCATCACTCGCAGGTACATGGCTTGAGGGTAGAGTAAACAAAGCAAAGGCAGAAACAGAAGTAAAAGTAGCTCGTGCAAAAGCCGAAGCAAAGGTGTACGAGACCGAAGCCACCAGTTCAATGCTCATGGAGCAGAATTTGACTGGTCAAATGGCAGGATCGTGGAAAGACGAGTTCTGGACGCTTATCTTTGGAGGAATACTTTTAGCATGCTTTCTGCCTTTTAGCCAAGAATATGTTAAGGAGGGCTTTATATTTTTAAATGAACATTGTCCACCTTGGTTTCAAAACTGTTTATATATTTCTATAGGTGCAAGCTTTGGTTATCGTTTTGGTAAACAAGGTCTGCAAATGATTAACAGGAAAAAATAGTGGCTAAGAAAAGAGACCCAAAGGTTGGTACAGGGAAAAAACCAAAAGGGAGTGGTAGACGTTTGTACACGGATGAAAATCCTAAGGACACAGTTAGAATTAAATTCGCAACTCCATCTGACGCAAGAGCAACAGTTGCAAAGGTTAAAAGGATCAATAAGCCGTATGCTAGAAAAATTCAAATCCTCACAGTTGGAGAACAAAGAGCAAAAGTGATGGGAAAGTCTCAGGTTGCAAGCATTTTTAAAAAAGGTAAAGAAGCAATAAGGAAATCAAATGTCAGAAAATAGTAATGATTTAGTTCCAGATAAACACGCTTATCAAGTGAACAAAAGAAGGATGGCTTGGGTTTTAATTTTACTCATGGCTCTAACAACAATATTAACACTTGCTTTTCCTGACAGGTTAGCAGAAGCTGAGTCTATATTAATGACACAGTACATTAGTATGTGTGGATTGGTAGGAGCTTATTTTGGTTTTAGTGCAATCGGAAGTAGAAAATAAAGGTTGGGACAATCACGAAGATACTTTTGAGGAGACACTTAGAAGAGAGTTGGTGTCTTCAAGAACGGAAGTATTCTTGTTACAAGAAGACATAAAACAATTAACAAAATCATATTATAACTTATTGAGGATAAAGATGGAGACTTTTGTAGACAGACTTAGAAAGGAACTAGAAAGCGATGAAGGCAATGTCAAATCTATTTACCTATGTTCGGAATCACACCCTACTTTTGGAATTGGACATCTCATTACTTCTGATGATCCAGAATATGGAAAACCAGTCGGAACGGAAGTTTCTGAGGAGCGTGTTGTTAGTGCCTTTGAAGATGATATCTCGGTTACTATCTCTGATTGTGCCAAAATATTCGAAGATTGGGATAAGCTACCAGAGGAAGCAAGATTAGTAACGGCAAACATGTGTTTTCAATTAGGATTGCCAAGGCTCAGAAAATTTAAAAAGACAATCGATGCTTGCAATAGAGGTGCATGGTCAGAAATGGCTAGTGAGATGAGAAATTCAAAGTGGCATAAGCAAACCACAGCGAGAGCAGAAAGATTAATAAAACGTATTTTGGGTCTAGATCAAACATAATTACATGTTAAGAAACAAGGGTGCATCATCGTGTATCCTATTTTCACATATCTTAGCGTAATCAGGATTTAATTCAATAAGTGTTGCATTCCTTCGTAATCTGTCACTAACAAGTCCTGTAGTGCCTGATCCACCGAATGGGTCAAGAACGTTTCCGTTCTCAGGGCAACCTGCCAACACACATGGTTCAATAAGCTCTGTAGGATATACAGCAAAGTGTGCTTCTTTGAACGGCTTAGGAGATACAGTCCACACAGACCTTTTGTTCTTAGTCTCGTATGACTTCTCCAATCCACTGTGAGGTTGCAAACCAGAACCCTCATTGTGATATTTACCATTTGACCTGTCACGAGTACCCCAATCTTGAGCAACGTCTTCTTTAATCGCTTCATGGTCATAGTAGTATTGTCTGCTTTTTGACAGCAAGAATATATATTCATGTGCTTTAGTGCATCTATCTTTGACACTCTCAGGCATAGGGTTTGGCTTGTGCCATATTATATCCTGACGTAAATACCATCCGTCTGCTTGTAAAGCAAAAGCAACTCTCCAAGGTATTCCAACTAAATCCTTTTGTTTCAGTCCCTGTGGTACAATCTTACTATGACTGTCTTCCATGTTGTGATGTTCTTTGTTTAGCGACTTTGACGAACCTTTGCCTGAGCCTGAGTAACTATCACCTAGATTTAACCACACTGTGCCGTCCTTCCTAAGAACTCTTTTAACCTTTCTAAATATACCTACCAAGTTTTCAACGTACTCTTCAGGTGTCTCTTCCAAACCTAGCTGTAGGTCTTCTCTCGTTGCACCACACTTAGGACATACTGATTTATATATGGCATCACCAACAACGTTGTTTTGATCGTGCATAGCCTTATGCCCTGTTATTGTCTTTGTCGTCTTGCCTATCTTGGTGGTTCTCATGTGAGGGCAGTCAGGGTCACCACCCACCCATTGACCAGTCTGATAGTCCCTCAAACCCCAATAAGGTGGTGATGTGATACAGGTGTTAAACTTTTCTTCAGGTAACGTATCTAATACTGAACGGCAATCGCCTTGTAATATCTCAATTGACATTGATCAAATCTCCCAAAACCTCAGAAGACTTTTTCATAAACTCAGGATAAAACTTAGCATATACTCTTTCAGTAATTTCAACACTCGTATGTCCCATGTAACGGCTAAGTTCCATTATAGGTACGTTGTTCTTTGCCATGTGCACAGCACCTGTGTGTCTTAAAGTGTGAAAGCAAACATCCTTATCTATTCCAACATCTTTAACTACGTTCTTAAGTATAAACAAAGGGTCTGATATCTTGCGACCTCTTCTTGTCTGTAACACATAACCCAACTTGCTTTGCTCACAGCACTTTCTCAACATCTCTTCTATACTTTTAGGTACAGGAACTACTGCTCTTGGTTTTGCTTTGTTAAGCATGTTTTCAGAGTTAAAATCAATTAACCCTCTTTCACCTTCATTCCAATGTATCTGATCTACTTTTAAATTCATAATCGCACTTTTTCTAGCCGTTGTAGTCAATGCTATCAGACAAGCTTTTTCAATGTGTGGATTATTTTTTAACCGATTGCTGTTAAGTATTCTGTTGATTTCTTCTTTGGTCAACCATGTATCCCTTGTTGTTTTTGTGTGAGATACATCCAAAGCTCTAGGCTTCTTGTCTATGTATTCCATTTTGTAACAGTAATTTAACGATGCATTTACAATGGCAATCTCCTTAGCAAGTGACTGCCGTTGTGCCGTTCTTTTCTTTGACTGTTCTTTGTAATATTGTTCCACAGTATATTTTGGGATACTGTAGATATCCATCTCACCAAAGAAGGGTAAGACGTTCTTGTGTATACTTTTGTATCTTTTGTTAAATCTGCCTTCGCTCTCAAGCTTTTGCTTGTGAACCTCTAACGCATGCTTAACTTTGGTAATGCCCCATGATGTTTTCATGCTTCAACCACTCCTCAAACTTTTTTACCAGTTCGTTAAACTGATCTACTTTTGCATAATTGTCAAGTAATTCTCTTCGAGAGGTTATATTTATATATTTTTTGGTGGCTTTTACACACTCGTTCTCGTCTTGTCCAAGCCCCCAAGCATAAGACCCTTCGTCCTGCGAAAGCTCTTCCATAAAACGCTGAAACTTCTTATCCCTGCAAAGCATAGAAAATCTTTTAAATGCCCTGTCATACTCTGACTTTGTTTTTGACTGGTCAGGATTGTCATAGTCGAGTGGCTTGATCCCAATCGCTACTGGTGTAAGTGGATAACAATGCATTAGCCAGTCTCCATCACCTATGTCATCAGCATGTAAAATAATCTTAATCGTACCACCATCTTTTTGGTGCATCTGATATGCTACTACTTGAGCTTCAAAAAAAGTTGGTTTGTCATAAGCTCTTTTAGGTATTTTTCTGACCATAAATTTCCTCTGCTAGTTCTAGTGGATCGATTCCTTGTAAAGACCAAAACAATTTTTCGCCATACTTGTAATTGTGTAAATTTGTGTGACACATACGGCACAATGGTACTGTAAAATTATCTCCAACCTTTTGACCAAATCCTCTTTTCTCTGCATAGGTTATGTGATGTGGATCACAACGAGGTGGACATTCACAAATACAACAATCCATTTCTCTTACTTTTTCTAGGTGTTCATTATCTTTAATCATTGGCGAGGGGTGCTTGCAAAAAAATTTATCACATTTTGTTTAAAATAAAATTAAAGGAGACCTTTCTTTAGTTTTAAGTTAAAAGGAACAAACACCCCTCATAACTATTTAAAAGGGAATTTCATCATCCAAATCATCATTTGAAGACTGATTGGACTCTGCTTGCTGTGTCCCTGTATTCACTGTTTTTTTTTCTTTCTCAGGCAGGTCAACGTCCCTAGCATTAATCATGTGATTAAAATAAGTTTTACCATCTTTGACGTTCTTTTTAATTCTAAGTTCACCATTTACTGTGACCTTTTTGCCCTTGGTTAACGTATCCTTAAAAAAATCAGCATTGTTAATTTTATATTTAACATCAATATAATTAGTGTGTGGGTCTTTACCCTGACCATTAAAAAGGTTTTCAGCAACAGTAAAGACAACATACTTACCTTCGCCAAATTCTTTTATTTCACAATCTTTTGTAATGTTTCCAGTTAGAGAAATTATATTCATTTTTTATTCCTTTCTAGTTCCTCTTGATGAGTATCTAATGCATCCTCAATAAACTTGTAATCATTTATATCTGTTTTTTTAATTTGGTTAATTTTAAATTGAGATTTTTCTCTCCATGTTTTAAATGTGTCGTATGATTTTATAAGAACTCCATCATCTAAAATCTTTTGAGCTTCTGTACCCAATCCGTTGTCAGGAACAAACGTAACTTCATCACCAAGCATTTCAGGATCATCTGTTCCTGCTAAATCTAACATAGCAAGCACTGCATATCTTCGCATAAAAGTCCAAGCTCCTGCTTGCATGAATTTGTCCTTAGCAGTGTTCGTAAATTTAGTTATGTATACGATATGCTGTCCTGAAGCATGACCAAGCACAGAAACTATTTTTGACTGGTCACAAGCATGTGTAATTGTTAACTTGTATTTAGCCAATGCTTTCTTCGTGGATTTTTTTATATCGCTTAAATCAGCATACTTACCTCTATAGCCTTCGTGTTTTTTTTCCAACGGCTCAAACTCTCCCTGTGCACCTGACAGAGCACCTAACACTTGATCCACTTGTGTCGTAGAAAATAATATATCTTGAGTAAATCCTTTATGTTCCAACGTTATTCTCCTTAAATTTTTTATATTGTTCACAAAACTGGGCAACGTTGCACCAGTTACCTTCACACCTTCTTCTTTCAATTGGTCTTTTGGTTATGTCCCAATCCTCAAAAGTTGTTCCTTTAGTAGCTCTATGATCTTGATCTGCTATCCAATTATTAGCATCTCTTTCTGAGTCAAACAATTTAGTTGCTCTTGTATGTCCCTTCTTTTTGGCTTCGTACTTTGGTTCTGTTGACCACATTTCTTCCTCTGAACACTCAGGTATAAAGTCTTCATCCTTTGGAAAATGTAATCCTAATCTCTCTCTAACGTATTTTTCTAATACATCTTTATCCCAAATTTTATATTCGTAGTTAGCTATAGGTAGCTGTGGGTAAGCTTCATCTCTAAGTGCAAACGACTCTTTCCAATCTTTTACAAGGGCTTCAATAACAAAAGACACTGGAGTATAGCCGTTTCTACTTAATAAATAAGCATACATATTACCTTGTCTTTCATAATCCTTCATGCCTGACTGTGCTTTAAAGGCTGTGATTACTTTGTAGTCCTTTATAATTACAGGATTTTGACCAGTCACATTTAACTTTTCAGCTTGGGTAGGGGTTACAGGTATCACAGCATCTATTTGTCCTGACAACATAAGATTGTCAACTTCGGCATAAAACCTATGTTCTTTAATCCAATCATCAGGGGAATGTTCTTCCATAAGATTGTGAAAAGCAGTACCTAAGAGCGATGCAATTCTCCTACTAGCATCTTCAGTTACCTCATGCGAATATAATTTTCGCAATTTTTTTATTCTTGGGGAATCAATGAGAGAAGTAACAGAGATATCAGTAAGAGCTCCACCATCGTATGAGTCATTTAATAGAGCAGACTGAATAGGTTCTGAAAAATTTTTAATTCCTGATAACCCCATAACGCAAAGTAACATAAATAAATTATTTGACAAGAAATATTTTAAATGTTAAAAAAAAGATATTCATGCATCTCCTGTATGAATAATATTGTGTTTAAAGGTTAACTGACCTCAAAGCTTATCCCCTTTGCTTTGGGGTCTTTTTTTTTGTCGCCATGTTTCAATTTTAATAAATAATGTTATGTTGTCTCATGAAAAAAATAAGACGAGAACCTGAGTTTTTACTTCAGTCTGCTATTTTTGCCTGTATCAAAGAGATTTTGCATCCTGACGTTCTTATTACATGCTTTCCATCAGGGGGTGGTGGTAGAGTTCGTGGTGCTAAATTAAAGAAAATGGGTTTAGCGTCAGGCTATCCTGACCTACAACTATTGCATAAAGGTAGGTATTACGGCTTAGAGGTCAAAACGGAAAAGGGTAGACTATCTCCTGCCCAGTCAGAACTACATAAACGGCTTGAGCTGCAAGGTGCGAAGGTTGCTGTGGTAAGAAGTGAAAAAGATGCAATCGAACAAATTATTAAGTGGCGACTCCACAAAAGATAGTGTAAGATTGTGGCAGTCTGTCATACTTCAAGCTTTGCTTGATTGTGGCAATCTATCTAGAAGTCTAGATCAACATTATCCTGATTGGAAACATAGACAAATCACGGAAGAAGCAAGGGAATGGTTTCGTGAAGCAGGAGATGATTTTCAAGATGTGTGTGCAATGGCTGAGATGGACTCTGGATTAATTAGAAAATTTGCAATGCGTGTTGCTCGTGGGGATGCCAAGGCTAAAAAATCCCTTATCGAATGGCGTGATTGGTTTAGAAAATTAAAAAAGGAGAGAGTTAATGACATTAGGTCCGAAGACTAACATATCAAAAGAAATAGATGAAATGAAGTATCGCCAACCTCAAGAAACTTTTGAGGGTAAGGTAGAAAGAATTGCAAGAACGTTAAGTGATAATCAAAAACATTATTCGGACATCTATGGCATTTTAAGTGAGATGAGATTTTTGCCAGCAGGTCGAGTTCAAACGGCTATAGGATCACCAAGAGCAGTAACTGCATTTAATTGTTTTGTGTC
>CEON01047550.1_pt1 | contig 18200 bp, 16 predicted proteins | sample 530291 | NCBI WGS metagenome assembly CEON01 (sample SAMEA2619888, study PRJEB7988) | marine metagenome | biome: marine biome (ENVO:00000447); feature: surface water layer (ENVO:00002042); material: "saline water (ENVO:00002010), including plankton (ENVO:xxxxxxxx)" | depth 5 m
AGGAGAAGGCGAAACTACTTCATATTTAACGTCTGTATAGCCTCTGATTGTGGCTAATTCTTTAATTCCGCTGAGAAGAATGATTAATTGGTAATCTTTTAATTTGGTAACATCAGTTTCATTAGTTCTTTCTTTATTTGCTACCAAGTGCTCTGTTTTGATCATTTTTCTCCAATCAATGAGTCCATCATCATTGAATACATAATCAATATTTGGGAGTAGACCATTAGCGTCTCTCTCAATAGTTTTTATTTTACCCATGAATTAATTTTTATCTTTTTTTGGAGATGAATCAACCTTTTTTTTAAAAATAGTCAATAAATCTAAATTTTTCCAAAAAAGAGGAGTATTTATAACCTTTTGAAGTTGGTTTTTTTGAGCACAAGCAATGCCCTCTCTGCAAGCGGCATCTGATTGGTGAACTTTATTATCTTTCAGAAAATACTTTTTACTTTTGTAATATAGATTATTTAAATCTAAATTTTCCCAATCAGGTAAAGACTTTATAGAATGATTAGTTTGCTTGGTTATATTGCCCATATCCATATAATGAATTTTCTTTTCATTTATTTTTTCTTGAGGAAGGTAAGAAATAAGAATTAGACTTATCCCAGAGCTTACTACATGAGCGCAAAAGTCTGGATTATCATTATCTTCTTCTACAATATAAATGAACTCTTTAATTTTGGATTTAAAATTAGAAATAATTTCATTATTTATAGCTTTATTAGTCACTATAATGGCATCTCCATTATTTAATTGATTAACTAAGCCTTGTTCATCAAAATCAAAGTCCATTCTAATAATTACGCTAGGAACATGTATTTCTTTCAATGACACCAAAGACAAAGGGGAAGATTCTACAAATTCAACTCCATCCCTACACCTTTCTCCGCTAAAAATAGTCTCATATTCGAATGAAAAGTCTATTTTCAATATGTCGCAAATTTTTTGAGCGATATTTTCAGGTTTAATAAAATTATCTTTTTTAATTGGGTATAAAAAGTGATGATTTTTAGAATTACCCCAATCAAAATTAAATTTTTCTTTTTCTTTATTTAATAAGCATATAACTTTAGTACCTAAAGAAGCTGCTACATGAGCGCTAAAATTATTAGAACTTAAATGCAATAAAGATTTATGTAGAATATTAGGTAATTGATTAGGGCTTACGCTTCCATTAGTGCGATTCGCTCCCTGTAGAGTAGGGTCATCTTCCTTACCTAGATGAAAGACAGAAATTCCTTTCTCAGCGAGAAGAGGATTTATCATATCTAAGACTTGCTGCCATTGAAAATAAAACGAATCTTTAGTATCTATAGTAATAAATTTATCTTCGACAATGGGATAATAAAGCTCCCATAAAAAGGGTTTTTTTACTTTTAAGCCCGTGGTAGCAGAATAGATTGATGATAATTTCATTTATAACAAATATTAGTTTTAGTTATTTGTTGATAATTACTTTTATTTAACGAAGGGGTATAGATAGTTTCAAATAAATCATTACCTTCGTCATCTTTAAAGTTTTCTAAATTATTAAATTGTTCGTTTAGAGATAAAACTTTGTGAACGTGATCATTAGCGTACAAAAGACTACAGTGAGCATCGTTTGTCGCTACATACAGATCGTGTTTTGGGTATAATTCTTTGATAGATTCAAATAAACTTGTGGAAATAAACACATCAAATTCATTTTCAGGAATTACGTATAAAATTCTATTTTTATTGTCGCTCAACTGATTTTTAATGTCTTTAGTCTGTTCTTCGGTGTTAGATTTAGTTGCTACACCTCTAAAATATTCTTCTATTTTTTCTCTAGAAGCTCCTTTATCAAGTTCAGACATCCAATATTTATATCCATCATCTAAATCGTCAACCTCTGTTTTAAGAATTTCTGAGTATAAAGTTTTAATCCATTCTCCGTTATTTTCTATTTTAGGAATTTCAGCGTTTGGATTTTTCTTTTCTATTTCTGGGTATTTATCTTGATCTATAAATTTACAAGAGTCTAAAAACTTTTCTATTTTTTTACCGACGCTTTCAACAGAAAAATTTTGCAAAGCCCAATTTCTAGCAGCTTTACCCATTTTATCTTTTGCTTTATTGTCCATAGAATAAACTTTAAAAAGTTGAGTAGCTATATGAACTGGGTCGGTGGATGCTTTTATAAAATTTGTGCCAAATTCTCTGTACTCGCTCCAATTTAAAGGCAATGAGTTCGCAGCTTTAGAGCACATTTCTTCTCCGCAACTGTAATTAGTGACTAATGTAATTAATTCAGCTAGTTTAGCTTCTTGAACGGGAATTTCTTGACCTCCAGAAGTGAATGGATGACAATAAACGTCCATTAAATTGTAGATTTCATTAAGTTGAGACTCTGTAACTCCTAAAGCCACTCCAGTAGTGTTTACTGTGTTTTTCGCTCCGCAAAAAGAACAGTCAGAATTTGGTTTTTCAAAAGGTTTTACTTCGTAATTTAAACAATTAGAACATATTTGAGGAGTTAAGATGTCGCTCCACTCTACTCCGTGTTCTTCCGCTAGTCTTTTTATGTCCCACCCTTCTCTAAAATCGGTATGAAACAATAATTTAGCATTTTTAATGTTGGGATTATTTTTTTTGAAAAGTTTGAACGCTTCAATGAGATTTGGAACAGACTTTCTCATTTGATTTCTAAAAACATACCCTATAATAAAAGCATCTTCTTCTATATTATTTTTAGCTCTAAGCTCCTTGCGTTTTTCCTCACTCAACCTATGAAAATTACGAGTATCTATGATTCCATGCATAGTTTTTACTTGCTTGTGTCCAAGTCTATGCATTTCTTTAGTGGCAAAGTCGCTCCAAATCCAGTAATTTTTTACTTTTGGAGCTATAGACAAAGAAGAGGGTAAAAGAGGTAATGAGTCTAAAGTTGTCCAAATTACAGATGTAATTTTATTAAACCAATGCTTTTTAACAGCGAAATCTACCCCCCATATGTCTTGGGCGGCTATGTAAACATCTGGTTTTTCTCTAGCTATTGCTTCGTCAAGATAATATGCTCCATAATTAGCTATTTTAGCTACATGTGGGTCTTTATTTATTTCATTTCTCTTCTCGGGAGCATTAGGTAAGCATCCAATAGATTTCCAAGGTGTACGCAGAAGGTCGGCGGATTTTTCGTCCATTCCTACGCAGTAATGAACGATGTCATATTTACCCGTTTTGTAAAGGTAAGACAAAAGTGCTTTAGCACTTCTTGCAAAACCTGTTTTAATAAGCGAGAAATCGCTTTGAAAAAATATTTTTTTCTTTCTCACTTTAAATATTAAAAATCGTACTCGTCTTTTGTGTTTTTCGATTGAGCAGGTTTCTTTTCTGAAGACCCTTTGTTAAACGGAACCCTAAAACTGTCTTGAAGAATGCTTTGTAGATAATTTTTTAATAGAGTCGCTTCGGGATAATAAAAACCAATTAAATAAGACTGTTTATCAGTAGTGTCTTCTATGTCGGTACGATTAATTGAAAAAGAAAAGCCTACTTGAGTAGGTTTCGTTTTAGAAATTTTTCCCTTTAGATTTGCATTTAGATTTCCATTTAACTGACTCTTTTTATTGCTAACCTCAACTTCTCCTACCACTTCGCCTACCAATTCGCCTAATTCTTCTGTTTCTTCACCTTTAAAATAAGGCTTAAAGAAAAAACTAATTTCTTGATTCTGGCTTCTATGATAATTTTTATACTCCTCGTTTCTTTCAATCGCATCTATGATACCTGCGATTTCAACTGCTTGAAATTTTGTTTTTACATTTTTTTTAGGGTTATCTTTATTTTTTCCAAAAGTTTTTGCAGTTGCAGAGTCTTGCCTGATCATGCTCGCCCAAAAACTGTTGTCTCTATCGTCACGCCAAAATGAACATGCCGTACCTGTACCTTTCGCATTGGGCTTGTAAAATTGTAGATTCATTGTCTTAATTATAGAACATCTTTGCCTTTTGTCAAGTTCATATTTTTATCTTTCAAGTCGGCTAAACTTGTATAAATGCTATTTTTTCTTTGAGGGAAAATTTCATCTGCAAAAATTACTTCATCTTTTACTGTACCTTTCACAATGACTATTTCACCTTCTTTGGGAATTTTCGAGCCATCTTTTCCAATACAGTTCCACATTTTATCATTAAAAATCATTACTTTGACTTCTTTACCTTCATCAGAAAGTTGAAACCTTAAATAAGAGCTTCCTTTTCTAGAAACGCTTCTATAAGGTTTACCTTCAATGAATCCAATCAACTTTACTCGACTATTTACGGGAGAGTTTTGCGCTGTTGTAACAGAACATAAACCACTAGTATAATTACTCCATATATCCAACAAGGTAACTCCAGAAGTATATCCTAACAGTTGTTTTTCGTAATACCAATTTGCAAATTCCGAAGATTTTTGATTTTGTTGATATATTTTTCCAAAATTTTCAGCCTTCTTTTTAATGGTATTTTGCCGACTTTCCTTAATAAACAATTTGTGTTTTTTAGGGTCAGCATTACTCGTATCTAAAGTCGTATAAAGATATTTAATTATTTTAATTAAATCATAATCAAATTTTTCTCCAAGATCATGAACTAAAGCTTTTTCTCTAACGGTTAAAATACTCCAAATTTGAGCTTCATAAACTACCCTTGTGCGAGTTTGAGAAAAGCCTTCAAAGGCTCCTGCTTGAATTAATGCAGATAATATTCCTATGCCTAAACCTGATTTATTAGCCGCTTCAAAGACCTCAAATTTTGTAGAATAATTATCTTTAAATTTATTTAATTTCTCAATCGATTTATCGGCAATTTTTTTAATAGACAATAAGCCAAATCTTATATTTTCCCCTTCAATAGAAAAGTCCATTTGAGACTTAATTAAATGAGGAGGAAGCAACTCTACATTTAAAGCCGACATTTCTTTATGGATTTTAGAAATTTCTTTTATTGAGTCTGGTTCGTGCCTACTCATTTTCAACAAAGCCAGAAAAAATTCTTTTGGATGTTTAAATTTTAAATAAACAGTTATCGCTGATAAAGCTGCATAGGCTAGAGAGTGAGATTTATTAAATGAGTAATTTGCAGAATCTTCTAAAACTTTCCAAAGTACATCAGCAACTTCTTTATCTAATTTATTTTCAGTTACTTTATCTTTAATTTTCTTCTTCCACTTCCTTACTTCCGAAACCTTTTTCTTACCAACGATACGACGTAAAATTTCAGCTTCATCAAGCGTAAAGCCCACCTTATGAGCCATTTTCATTAACTGCTCTTGATACAAAGCCACTCCACCTGTGCTTGATAAAATGTCATCAAAAAATGGATGAATTACATCGTATGTACCATTATTGGTATAGTTCGCGTATTGATCCACATAAGACAATGCTCCGGGTCTCGCTAAAGCTAATACGCCACTTAATTGTTCTAAGTTTTTAGGTTTTACTTTTTGGCATACTTTAAAATTAGTTTCAGCTTCGATTTGGAATAAGCCATGAGGGTTTTCAAAATCTTGAAACTGCTGATAAATAAAGGGATCATCTAAGTCAATATCAGTAAGTTTTATATTTAGTTGTTTGCATACATCGTCAACTACAGAAACACATCTTAGACCTAGAACATCTAATTTTACATTAGATAAAGAAACCCAGTTCATATCGTAAGAACACACAGAGTTTTCTTTATCAGAAGACAATTCAGTAGGGCAACTTTTATCAAGCGGCCCGTAAGAAATAGCTATCGCTGAAGGATGGATTCCTTTGTTTTTATTTAATCCTCTTAATTTTAATGCAGTTTTATAAACCTCTTCGTTTTCGTCACACCACGCTTTAAATTCTTCAACTTCTTCGTAAGTTTCTTGCAAGTCTTTTACTTGACCAAATACTTTAGGAATCATAGCAGAAACTTTGTTCATTTCTTGTTCGCTATGTTCTCCTACTATTTTACCGCATTCTTTTACTAATAATTTGGTGTTTAAGGTATTTAAAGTTAAAATTTTACTAGTTTTTCCGGTGAATTTAGTATTTAAGTAACTTATGACTTTTTGACGATTGTAATAGCATATGTCCAAATCTACGTCTACCATTAATGAACCATCTAAATAAGTGATGCCTTTTACTACTTTTTTCTTTGCTCTAACTTTAGAAACAAATCTTTCAAAAAATAATTCATATTTTAATGGATCAATTCCTGTAACACCTATGAGAAATAACACTAAACAACCTGCTGCACTTCCTCTTCCTAAATTATATGCAATATCGTTTTCATTGCAAAAATTAATTACGTCCCACACCAATAAAATATAATCAGTAAACCCTAATTCCTCTAAGGTTTCGAGCTCATAATTTAATCTACTAGTATATTCTTTTGATTTTATTTTTTTGTTTTTTAGCCCTTGCTGACATAGAGCCTTTAAAAACTCAAAATTGTCTATGTCTTCACTTACTTGAAGCTGATGCTTATATTTGTTATCTATATGAAAGCTAGGTAGTCTAACTCCATGAAGATTCAACTCTAAATCTTCAAATTGTTCAGCGTAAGCGGTCATGCGTTGTTTATTATCCATTCTTGGATATTTGAGTCAGCTTCCTCTTTTTTTGAAGAATAGTCCATATAAAAAATATCTTTATTTTTGATTAGTTTTACGTATTTATTATCATGACCGCTCTCTAGTATAGGGCCAGCCGCGAAAGCTGTAGGAGTGCGAGAAGCGATGCCATACCATGCACTCCAGCTACAGCAAGATAGCACAAATGAAGCGTGATTCATTACTAAATCAATAGCTTCGAACATATTTATTTTTCCCATTAAATTAATTATATTATTACTTTTTAATAACTCTGGGTAAAATATTTCACATTGATTTAAATCTTCAACTGATCCAATAAGATATATAGAATACTTTTTTTTAATTAATTCTTGAAAACTTTGATCCCATGAGCATAAAAAATCTTTTTTTAAGTTATCGGGTTTATTTTTTAAAGAAATCGGCTGGAAAACCGCTATCTTAGAGTCTTCAAATTTTTTGAATCTTTTAGGGAATAAAGAAAAATTTATTTCTTTTGACAAATCAATGTTGTAATCATCTGGTATTTTTTGATTTAAAAATGGAAACCATTTATAATTACTTTCTTCCGCATCTTCATAAAGTGTTTCTTGATCGCAGTCAAATAAAATGCCTTCTACGAAGTTAAATGTTGACCAAAATTTTAAAATGCCTTGGTCCATTGGTATAAATTCTTTTAAATGAGGGTTGTACGCCCTCTTACTGGCATGAATAATTACTTTTGATTTTTCATATTTTTCCAAACAATATTTAATAGCATAAAAATTTAATATTTGATCTCCCCACCAACCTGAAGGAGTAAAGATGTGAAGACGGCCATCTTCATATTTCATATATCAATTTCCCATTTTAATTTATTCCAAACTTTTACGTTCAATTCTAAATCCACTAAAGCATTATGTAAATTAGCATAGTCATGTTCAATGTCGTAATATTTGCCAACAGCCGTTAAATTAGTTTTAATACCTTTGATGATTTGAGATGTAATTTGGTACTGATACTCTAAAAAGTTACTGTTACTATCATAATATTTTTCTGCCCTTATTCCTTTGGCGATAGCGTAAGTATCTATTACTTTAGGAGTCAAATGCCTGTAATCGTCTCCCATGTATTCGTATAGCCCTTTGATTAAATATAAATCAAACCCCAAAACATTATGTCCTACCACATAATCTGCCTCATCTAACCATTGTTTTATTGTAGGATAAATTTTTTCTGGAGATATACCTTTTTTATCGACAGTAGCTTGACTATATCTAGTTATTCTCGCTGCTTCTTCGGTTATTTTAAGATTAGTTTTCCATTTAACGTAAAAATCTTTAGAGTCAATAATTTTGTCTCCTTTGACTTTAATCATGGCTATTTGCCAAGGTAAATTATGGCAATAGTTCAAACACAGATTTAAAGTTTCGCAATCTATGAAAACAAAAGTTTTATTTTTCTCGTATCTAAGAAGCTTTTTTTTCATTTTTTTCCTTCCAGCTTTCGAAGCAAAATTCGTCGCTTCCCATATGTTCTAAATTAGGTTTGCTTAACGTCGTTCTTTTGTCTATTGCTCTAAAAGTTAAATATGATTTAAAATGAGATTTGTCTTTGTAATAAATACTTTGAGTAGGCACTATATTTCCACTAGCTTCTTTAACTCTCGTTTCCAATAAATTATCAAAAGGTAAACTGTTATTTTCAACAAAAAAATCTAAATCATAATTTTTAGGAGGCAAAGAACAAGAAGAACCGCATAAGCGATTTTTGTAGATGAATGAATCATAAAAAGGCACGCTTAAGCGTAAATCTTCATTATCCCAAAGTTTATCTAAATTTTTAAAATCTGTACGAGGTCGATAATAAAAACCATCTTTAGATGCTTGAGAATATATTTTAATTAATTTTTCGTATCCTCTTACATTTTTAGCAAAAATAACATACTTACATTCCTCTTTTAAACTCTCTTGATCTTTTCTGTCTAAATCATTGCAAACTGAAATTCTTAAACCAAATACTAACTTTAATTTATTAGATTTCGCGTTAGAATAAGCTTCTAAAAAGCCAGACATGCTATCGTCTACTAGAAAAAAAGATTTGAGATTATTTTTAACGCAAATATCAATGATAGAATCTGCGCCATCCTCCGAAACGCTATCAGGGGATTTGAGACTTAATATAGACCTTCCAATACTATAATGAGATTTAAACAGAGGGACTAAATCCATATTTACTTTATAAATATTTTTTTCAATAAAGTCAATTTAAATCGGAAAGTCGTCCTCGTCTTTTTTACAATGAGCAGGACATCCCTGATATTTCTTTTTTACAACTTTTTGATTTTTTTCAGGAATTAAATCATTTTTATCTTTAGAGGTAACTAAGACATCTCCCTTTTTATTAACTAAAGCATAGTAATCATAAGGGAATTTGTGTTCACAGTGCCATCTAGGTGAACCGTCCTTTTTTAGATGTCCGGGGTATTCAGCGAACCCGCAACTCAAGGGACCGCTAAAACTTCCATCTTTGGGAAAAGGCTTGTTCGCAGCCATATCAGCCACCGCATCTTCTTCAGTGAAGTTGTTGGTTTTATTAAAAACCCATTCTAAATAGTATTCGTAACCTTCTAATTGATCTTGATCAAATTTTACAGTTATGAAAGGGTCTTCATCGAATTTAAGAAATTGAAATTCTACAGATACATCTTTTAAATCTGGCCATATTTGTTTAGCGGCTAGAATATAGCACATGGCTTGGGTGTTACTCTCGATTTCGCTTTCTGTGTACTTATCTTTGTTAGTTTTGTAATCTACAATTTTAAGTTTGCCTTCTTTGGGGTATTGAATCGGTTTATCTATAAAGCCAGTTAATTTATACTTTGGCCCTTCTTCATTTTTAGTAGTGTCTAGAAAAAACTCTTCTTCAGGTTTGTCTATTTTAGCCCCTTTACCGCCTTTAAAATCTAATGTTAAAGCAAAACAAATCCACTTATCGCAAAGTTCAAAATTTTCTTCGTTATAAAAACCATTCTTAGAAAGATAATCAGACACTAGTTTAGCTATAGAAGGTATTGAAGTTATTGTCTTAGTTTTTTTAAGTTTAGCTACGTACTTGCTTCTTCTGGGGTGAAGCAGACATTCTAGAGCTAAGTGGCAAGCATTTCCTCTTACGTTACCGTGATTTTTTGTTCTAGGTAATTTTAACTTGTACGTAGACCAAAACTTCCACGAACAAGATTCGTAACAGCCTATTCTTGATGCGGAGAGTATACTTTCTTCAGGCATTATTTTTCCATTCTAAAATCTCAGCTTTTGTCATTTCATTAAAATCATTTTTAAAAGGTAAGGCTATTTTACAATCCTTTTCTTGAAAATAATATTTTAAATTTTTAAGTATTTTGATTGCGCCTCTATTACCCGCTTTATTTTCGCCATCGTTATTTAATGCAATAAGTATTTTATCTGGGCGAATACTTATTAGATAATAAATTAAAGAATCACTTATACTCGTGCCAAAAGTAACTAGAGAATTTTTAATGCCCGCATCCCATAAAGATAACATATCTCCTATGCTTTCCACAAGGATAACTTCTCGACTTTCTTTTAGTATAGAATCATTCAAGAAAGAAGGGTAAATCCATTTATTTTTAGCGCCTCTATGCAACCATTTAGGTCTATTAGATTGATTTTCTAGTTTTCTCCCAGAAAAACCTAATATAAATTTTTTGTCTGTAGAGAATATAGGAAAAACATATCTATTTTGCATTTTTCCTCCTTCTATTCCGTCATCTACGCCGCAATGAAATTTTTCTAATACGTCTGAAGAGATATTTCTATTATTCCAGTAAGAATGCTCTTTTTTTATAAACTCTAAGTTTTCTTCATCAAAATATTTATCTTGATAAATAGAAAGCTGTTTTTGATTGATTTCAGAGTTGGTGTTATAATTTCCCTCTCCTTTTAAGCCCAGCCACTCACGAGCTTCTTTTATACTCTTTAAATTTAAAGTCAACTTGACCAACTGTTCAAGCGGTCCTTTAAGTTCTCCTTCTCTACCGTAATCCACAAAATATCCAGAGTCTTTGTAAACGCATAAGCAAGTAGGATTGCCCGAGTCTCTATACAAAGGCTTCGTCCTGAACTCTTTGCCGTTATCTTTTAGACTCGTATATCCTAATTTTTGTAAAATTTCTTTTACGTCCATTACAACAAATCTTCTTCTTCTAAAAATCCATCATTTCCGTCTACGACTTCATGGTCTTCAGATTGTTCAGCTATAATAGCTCTTAAGTCTCCTCTGTCTTGGACATCGAAATTATGTATGGATAAATTTACGTAGTTTCTGCTAGAAACCAATTTATTGTTTTCTCCCATCCTTGTAACAAAGTCAATATGACCTGCCGCCCTCTCTCCTCCATGCCTACTTTTGATGACAGTAAACATATGAGTACCGCGACGTAAATCCAAGGGGCTAATTGCTCTCTGTAAATCAGCGTCTTCTTCTTCTACGCCTTCATCTAAAGCTATTTCATTGACTGTTTTAGTTCTTAATATAGCGACAAACTCTGCATAACGTTGAATACGATCAGAATCCGCTATAGCTGTGCTATCATCAGCTATTCCCGCAGAGTTTCTATTAAACGAGTCTCCTGATCTATTAGCTTGGGCGGCGGTTAACACCACGCAATCTAAAGAATAAGCTAACTGATGCAGTTTATCCATGTGATCACCCAAGGCTTGATGTTCGGCCCAATTGTTTTTTAAGGCAGAAGAATCGCATTTTACATAATCGTACATTAACGCGAAAGTGTTGCCGCTGCCAACTTTAGTATAGTAAAAATCAAGTACTAAAGCTTCGATTTCTTCGATACTCTTTCCTCCTACATATAAATGGTAAATATCTGAATTGGAAGGTATTTTTTTCGCAGCAGAATAAACTTTGTCTTTTGTTTCGGAATTTTGAAACCATTTATTTTCCTCTAAAGAGAAAACGCTAGCTCCAGACAAAGATGCAAACATTCTATGCTGCACCACTTCCGTTTTCATTTCTGTATCGAGAATTAAAATAGGTAAATCGTATTTAGTTAACAAGTGTTGTCCTACATGATTTAAAACAGTACTTTTGCCTACTCCTCCTCTAGCTACAATTACATGTACACATCCTTTTCTTAGTTTACCATAAGATTGAGTGACCGTTGGATAGGGCCATTCATAGCCTATACTTTCGAATTCCTCTGGGTTAGCCGCTTTATACTCTAATTTGTCCATGTAGCCGTCCCAAAGCTTCACAGGTTTATTCCCTTCGTTAACTGGAATCCTTAATCCATCAACAAAAATTTCGTTAGCTTTATTATATTTTTCCGCTAAAGGTAAGTCTTTAGAAAGTATAGATTGAATTTGTTGACAAGTAGTTTTACCCTTTCTTGAATAATGTAAATCTACTAATTGATATATAAGTTCTTCTAAGCTCTCTTCGGGAACAGGCGAAGCGCTCATGTGTTTCACGTAGGGAGCCAAACTTCTATTGTTGGAGTCAGTATATCCAGCTTGTGAGATTTTAGCTGAAATAGTGGTGGGGTCTACGTACCTTTCTTCTTCTAAGCTTCTAATAATAACATCTAAAATAGTCTTATGATCAGGATAGTGAAATAAATCTCTATGTATAATATTTTTGTAGCGAATCAGAGAATCCGGATAAACTAATATACCAGCTAATACATCTCTTTCTGTTTCTTGTGAAAAATCGTCTTTCATTATATTAAAACGTCGAACTCCTCTTTAAAAAATGCTTTGTTAAGCAACGGAACATCTTTTTGTTCTAGTTCGATGAGCTTATAATTATTTTGCTCTAACCACAAGGCTTTTTGATGGTCTCTGGTAATTGAGTCTAGATATTTAACTCTAGAATTAGAGTGAAAAAATTTATTAAAATTACCGTGTTGAGGACCGTTGACTTCTATAGCAATTTTTTTGGTAGCATTTAAAAAGTCTACCTTCATTTTAGAGCCAAAAACTGGAAATTCTTCGTAAACTATTTGTTTACTCCAAAAATTTTTAAAAAACTGTTTTACATTGAACTGTAATTTGGATTTAGATTTTCCATCCCAATCTATCAAATACTTAGAAACGTTTTTATTTTGTAGATTGCCATATATATTGTAAAGTCTCATACTTAAGACTTTTTCAATACTTGTATAAATTTTTTAAATAAATATTTTCCTACTTCTGGATTTTCTTCAAAGTATTTTCTTAGATTATCTATACCTTGATGTTGCTTTTTGAATTCAAAGTTCAAGTTTTCTTTAACATCTTCTATAGTTTCATCCTCAATGGTTACCCAAGCTCCTTTGGCTTTAGCCATATCCCACATTAACATCATTTCAACCACTTCGTATTCAGCCCAAATACTTTTTCCATCAGTTCTGCCATATCTTATGGGATATTTAACTTCTATACCTGTTTTTTCGTTAGCGCTTTTTCTGAAAATTATTTTACACCAATGCCCCAAATGGTCTCCTTTGCCATTAGGTTGCGTTGAAATAATGTCTTTATTATAGCGAGGTTGAAATTCCAAAATCCAATCGCTATAATGCAATGCGGCATTTCCTCCTGAAGCGTTAGTGATTTGAGGATCACCTTTTTCGTATGGATTAAGCTTGATAGTGCTTCTTACTTGCGAAATCATATAACATATGTGACCCTTACTCGCAAAAGACAGAGCCATTCTTTTTAAAAAGTCAGATGTTAATAACGATCCCCCTGCAACTTTTACTGCTTCATCCGAACCTTTTTGTAAATCATTTCTAGGAACTAAAGCGTCCATAGAATCCACAATAAACATATAACGAGTATCATTTGGATTATCGTGAACGAGGCGTCTTAACAAATCAATTACAGATTCAAAAATATTACATTTGTAAACAAACCATTTATCAGGCGATGTATCTATTCCCGAACGTTTTAAGATTTCATCAGAAAGTCTTCCTTCTGACTTTATATAAACGATCATGGAATTGTCCATTTTTTGAAAGTTTTTAGCAAAAGATAGAGCACAAGAAGTCTTGCCTCCTTCTGTTACTCCCGAAGCTCTTATAACTCCCGGCTTAATTCCTCCACCCATTTCGATATCGAGTTTAAGACTTCCGCTTGATACCGTGTAGTCTCTCTCTTCTTCAAAATTGTAATGATCAGCTTTATTTTCTTCTAAGTAAGCTTGAATTTGATCTAAAGAACTATTAGATTCATTACCTTCCGCGTTTTCTTTCTTTTTCTTTCTCATGGTAAATTAACAGATTCCACTAAAGCGTTTTCATCTTTTTGTTGAGAGGCGACATCTTCATAACAACGCTTTACAGCTTCTCTCAATTCTGGATTATTTTCGCAGTAAGAGCCGTAAGCTAAATTCCATTGATCAAATTCAATGGGAAATTTTTGATCTTTTATTATTTTAGCGCATTTAAATGCCATCTCTAAATTATTTTCATTATAATATTTCCAAAATAAAGTACATATGGATTCTCCTCTATATGTTCTTTTTTCATAAGAAGCCCACAAATCTTTTCTAGCTGACTCTTCATCTCCAATACGTTCGTAAAGTTCTGATCTTAATTTCAAAGTCCAAAAATCTTCCCCTCTATCTTCAAAATTTTTCAACAACTGAGTATGATAGAAAATTCCTCTTTCCAAGAAAATTTTAACGTGCTCTCTCCCGTAGGGAAATAATTTTTCACACCATTCTTGTCCGACAGCGACCCCAGAATAATTAAAAGAAATAGCTAAATAATATAAATGATACCTTTCCTCTTTAAGTGTGCTACCATCTCTAAACTTTTCATGTAATTGATTTTCTAATTTTAAAACATCTGATATATATTTAATGGGATTATCGTAACTTCTGCCTCCTCCAACCGATATATGCTTAAAGTCCATTGGCAAATTAGCTTCTTCAGGATTTTCATTATTCGGCAAATGAATGGTTTCATGAGCTACATCTTCGGCCCAGAACCAAGGCAAATTAGCTCTCCAGAGCCACATACGAGGAATAATATGGTTCCCTGAATGATAAATAACTGACCATGCTTTTTCGGCTGTGTCTATAATTTTCCAATCGAAATTATCACTTACTTCGATACCTTCATCAGCGTCTATTCTTAAAATCCAATCACATCCATGATCCGTTTTTTTCAAAAAATCCCAAGAGTGCTGTCTGTTTATACCGTGTCCTTTCCATCCGATTTCGCTCTGGTAAAGTTTTCCCGGTATTTTTTCTTTTTCAAAAAAGTTCTTAATGATATCTTGAGTCCCATCCGTAGAACCATTATCAATCAGCACCCAATAATCAATATAGGGAGCAGCGGTTTTGAGCATTTTCTCAATAACGTGAGCTTCATTTTGAACGTGAGTCCACAAACAAATTTTTACTTCATTTTGTTTTTTTGCCATTTTTAAAGAATGCGTTTAATTTTTGAGGAAAAGATTTAGTTTTAATTTCTTTATCAAATTGTTTTGATTCGTCAAAATTCTCAGCTACAACTTCTTTCGTTTGTACAGATGACGCTACTTTAAAATCTAAAAATTTTTGTGAAAGATGTTTTTTGCCATCTTTACTTGTTAAAAAATTCAAAGAATTCAAATAGAATCCTAAATCGAGTTGTTCCCAGAAATTTAAATTGGGATACATCTCCCAAGCAGCTTTGGCGGCTTTAGTTTCTCTACTCCAATCAGCTTGCGAAAAATTATTAGGATCAATAATAAGCTGCCAAATTAATACTTGATATTTGTTTCTAATTACAGGGGGTCTTCCTGTTTTCTTGCTTTTTATTTTTCTGCCTACGTTAAATTTAGGTTTCGATTTCATCTAAATCATGTTCTACCATCTTTTTGACTAAATTGCGAAAAGAAACTTTAGGCTTCCAGCCTAATTCCATTTTTATCTTAGTTGGGTCTCCTAATAATAATTCTACTTCATTAGGGCGATAGAAAGAGGGGTTAATTTTTACTAAAACTTCGCCTTTATGAGAATTTCTATAAAATTTAGTTTGAAGAGGATCATCTTTTACTTCGGTCCAATTACCTTGTATGTCAGCGCATAAAAACGCTCTTTCCACAAACTCTTTAATTGAGTGAGTTTCGCCGCTAGCCAATAAATAATCTTTAGGATTTTCTGCCTCAAGCATTAACCAGACGCCCTCAACAAAATCTTCCGAATCACTCCAATCTCTCTTAGCGTATATATTTCCAAGCTCTATAGGAGTTACGTCTTTATTAGCTGATAGTTGCTTTGCAATCCTAGCAACGCCTTTAGTAATTTTTCTAGTCACAAATTCTTCCCCACGCTTTGTTCCTTCGTGATTAAATAGAGTTCCATGAACTGCAAATAAGCCGTAAGATTCTCTATAAACCTTTACTAAATGTCTAGCAGCGCATTTAGAAGCTCCGTATGGACTTCTAGGTTTTAAAGGGTGTCGAAGGTCTTGAGGCGCGTAATCTACGTCACCAAATTCTTCACTGCTACCCGCACTGTAAAATTTGCAATTAGGTTGATGAACTCTAATCGCCTCCAAGCACCTCAATACTCCCGTGGCATTAACGTCAAATACTTGAAGGGGCATGTCCCAGCTACAGCCGACAAAACTATTAGCAGCGAAATTTATAAAATAATCAGGCTTTATTTCTTTTACTAGATTACAAATACTTACTTCGTCAACTAAATCACCATATACTAAATTAAATCTCTCGTGATTTAAAAAATTTTTACAATTTACAAAATTCGGCGCAGCAGCCCTCCGAATCATTCCATAAACTTTGTTTTCGGGGTCTTTGAGCAAAAATTCGCACATGTTTGCTCCATCTTGCCCCAAAGTTCCCGTAACTAGTATTTTTTTCATTTAATTTTATTAAAAACTTGAGCTATAGCATCATCCATATCTAAATATTTATAAGTAGCTAGCCTACCAACAAAAATAACATTATTTAAAGAATCAGCAATTTTTTTGTATTTTTTGTATTTTTCATTATTCCCATTAAAAGGCTTGGGATAAAATGGTATGTTATTTTTTGTATGCTCACAAGGATATTCTTTAGAAATCACTGTTTGAGTAATATTTTGTTTGTGCCAGTGAGAATGATCCACGCTACGAGTCCAAGCTTTATCTTTATTGCATTCATTTAATTGAAATAAATTAGGACGACGCTTTGCCGTTTCAAATTGTATTTTTAGCGATCTATACTCTAGCCAATCATACTTATAATTAAAAAATTCATCAATTTTGCCAGTGTATACTAATAAATCATATTTTTGTCTTTTGTATTCTTGAGGGTCACAGTTTAAATTCACTTTGATTCCTTCAAGCATGTTATTGAACATGACAGTATAGCCATCCACAGGGATGCCTTGATATTTATCTACATGAAAGCAAGAGCTAGGATCATTTCTTTTATTAGGGACTCTAGAGCTTATTGATTTTGGTAATTCTTCCCAAGGAATACCCCACATTTTTTCACTATAGTCTTTAAATATTAAATCTTTTATTTGCTCTGGAGTTTTGTATCCAATTTGTTTTTCTACTGCTGGCGAGTAAGGTAAGGGTATTACCCCTTCCTTTGTGTTAGCTTTCACTTTCAAGCACACATTGTTGAATTTAGAGTATCTATTTAAGAAGCTCCATACTTTTTCGTTGTTTGTATGAAAACCATGAGGTCCGTATTGATGAACCATTACTCCTTCTATTTTTTTATCATAACAGTTGCCGCCGATATGATAACGAGTATCAAATACTTCTACATCATAGCCTTTTTCTTTTAGTAAAATAGCAGCTATTATTCCACTTAAACCGCAGCCAGCTATAACGGCTTTCATTTATTAGCGTTTATCCAATCCTCTAATTTTACAGAGGGTTTGTAATCAAGCATAGTGGAAATTTTTGAAATATCAGCTAAAGTATCTTGAGATTCTCCAAGTCTAGGAGGTAAAAACTCATATTCGCCGCCCATCATTTTGGCTATGTCTAAAATAGAATGATTTTTTCCAGCGCCGACATTAAATAATTCTCCTAGAATATTTTTGTTAGCCGATGTCGCAGCAAGAATATTAGCTTGAACTACATCACTTACATGAGTAAAATCCCTAGTCTGCGTTCCGTCTCCAATAATAGTCATTGGTTGTCCAGCGGCTCTTTGCCTAAGAAAAATTCCGATAACGGGCGCATATTGACCTTTTATTGGCTGTCTTTCTCCGTAAACATTAAAATATCTAAAGTTGATCGTTTCAAGACCCCAAAGCGTATAGTACATTTTACATAAGTCTTCGGCAGCGCTTTTAGAAACAGAATAAGGATTAAGACAATCTTTTGGCATGTCTTCGTTTAGAGGGATAGAATTTTTTAATCCATAAGCGGATGACGTACTGGAATATACAAGACGTTTTACCCCAAATTCTCTGCATAATTGTAAAATTACGCAAGTTCCATAAAAATTAATGTAACAAGCCTCTTCGGGTCTCTCTAAAGTTGGTTGTATTCTAGCTTCTGCTGCTAAGTGAAAAACTAAATCAACATTTTCGAAGACTTTTTTTGAAGTTAATTGCTCTTTGTCAGTGATAGATATTTTAAAATATTCGGCTTTATCATTAGTATAAAATTGTTCGTTAGC
>CEON01015962.1_pt1 | contig 18155 bp, 19 predicted proteins | sample 530291 | NCBI WGS metagenome assembly CEON01 (sample SAMEA2619888, study PRJEB7988) | marine metagenome | biome: marine biome (ENVO:00000447); feature: surface water layer (ENVO:00002042); material: "saline water (ENVO:00002010), including plankton (ENVO:xxxxxxxx)" | depth 5 m
GAAATTAGTTAAAAAGAAAGAAGAATTAGAAAGTATTAACAGGGTTTCTGTATTTTACAGAGAATATATGTGTGAAGTAGTAGGTGATGAGGATCAATTGTTTAAAGAATCCTATTTTCAATACTATGAAGGTAAATTAGAATATCAAGATAAAGAAGCATATTTAAGAATATCAGAATTAAATGGTGAAAAAACAGATGAATTAAGACCTGTTAATATTTTTATGGGAGTAGACCCTGCCTCTTCTACACGACAAACCGCAGACTTTTCCGTTATAGTCACAGTTGCCATTGATGATGACGGAAATCGATTCGTACTTCCGTACTACAGGAATCGTGCTACTCCCATGAATGTTGCTGAGGCTATTATGACTCAAGTTAAAATATATAAACCAGATAAAACTAGAATAGAATCAGTTGGATATCAGGAGATGTTGAGAGAATATATAAGAAAAAGATGTGAAGAAGAGAACATATTTATTCCTGGTTTAGAAATTAGAGAAAATCCTAGAAATTCCAAATCTTCAAGACTGGAGACTATGGAACCTTATTTTGCTCAAAAGAAGTTTTATATGACTAAAGATCAAATAGAGCTTCGTGATGAATTGCTTATGTATCCTAGAGGTAAACATGATGACCTTTTAGATGGATTATATTATGCAACTAAAGGTATTTATACCCCTCATCATAAGGTAAAAGATAAAAATGCAAAAAAACAAACCTCAGGTATTTTAAATAGAGAAATTGACTGGAAAACAGCTTAGCGTTGTATATGTTTGTTAATTTAGTGTAATTTGGCCGCCAAATTGATAAGGTAGGCATATGTCCGACATACATCCTGAGTCTAAACTCACTTCAGATTTAATTAAAGACTATTCAGAGCAGCGTAGCAACTGGGCTAAACAAGCTGTTGAAGATAATGAATTTCGTAATGGTAAGCAATGGTCTGATAAACAAGTTAAAAAATTAAGAAGTAGAGCTCAAGAGCCTATTGTTGTTAATGTTATACATTCAGCTGTAGAGCAAGCTAAAGCACTACTTACCTCTAATAACCCTAGATTTCAATCTGCTGCTAGAGAAGATTCTGATGTAGAGGTTGGTAGATTGTTTTCTGATATCATGTCTTGGATATGGGATCAATCAAATGGAAATACCGTATTAAAACAAGTAGTAGATGATTATTATGTTACTGGTATGGGTGTGATGACAGCATATGTAGACCCTCATAAAGATTTCGGTAAAGGAGATGTTTGTATAGAAGCAATAAATCCTTTAGACTTATACATAGACCCTTCTTCTCAAGACCAATTCTGTAGAGATTCAAACCATATAATAGTTGGTAAAAAGGTTATGAAGTCTCAATTGCTAGATTCTTACCCTGAATTTGCAGAACAAATAGATAAAGCATTAGAAACTAATCATTTAGATGTATATCCTACAACTAGACACGGTTTGCTAAATGAGCAAACTAACCCTGTAGTAGGTCGTGATGGTCAAGATTCAGATGAAGATAAAGAATTAGAACTTTTTGAAAGATATACAAAGGTTAAAATACCTTATGTTAGAGTGTTTGATCCTCATCAAAACAGAGAAGAGGTATTAAATGAAGAGCAATTTCAAGCATTTCAAATGCAAGATTGTGCTATTACAATTAAAATAGACCCTCAAAGTGGTGAGGAAATAAAAAGATATATTACAGCAGATACTGAAGTTCAAGGTTTAATGGGCATTCATAAAAAATTAGGTCCAGTGTTTCATTTGCAACAACAACCAAATCCACAAATGCCTGACCAAATGATGCCTGTTCCAGTTGCTGGTCCAGAAGAAGGTCCTATGGCTGTTCCTGGTTCTACTACAGAGATATTTTTACTTAAAAAACAAGAATTTATAGAAGATGGGCTAATAGAAACAGTCCCTGTTAATATAACAAACATTAAAAGATGCATGAGTGTAGGAGATGAGTATCTCTATTCCATAACTATGCCTATAGAAGAATATCCTATAATACCTTTTATGAATAGACATAATAGAAATCCTTATCCAATGAGTGATGTTCGTCTTGTAAAAGGGCTTCAAGAATATATTAATAAGATTAGAAGTCTAATAGTAGCTCATGCATCTAGTTCTACAAATGTAAAATTACTTATTCCTCGTGGGTCAATGAATAAAAGACAGCTTGAAGAAGAATGGGGAAGGGCTGGTACCGCTGTTATAGAGTATGATCCAGAACTTGGATCTCCTATAGTTGCAGGTCCAGTACCATTACCCAATGAGTTATATAAAAATGAGGCAGATGCTAAAGCTGATATAGAAAGAATATTAGGTATATATGCTATGATGCAGGGTGACCAGGGTGCTGCTCCTCAAACTTACAAAGGTACTATAGCTCTTGATGAGTTTGGTCAAAGAAGAATCAGGTCTAAAAAAGACGATATTGAAGCTTGTTTAAATCAAATAGCCAAATGTATAGTAAGCATGGTTCAATGGATTTATACTGATAGAAAAATAGTAAGAATTTTAAAACCTAACAATACTCAAAAGCAAATAAAAATAAATCAGCCTATTTATGATGATATTACTGGTGCTTTATTAGGTAAAACAAATGATATAACTATTGGGCATTATGATGTTCAGGTGGTATCAGGTTCTACATTACCTAATAATAGGTGGGCAAGGTTTGAATATTATAAAGAATTATACTCTATGGGTGTTATTGACCAAGTAGAGTTGTTAAAGCAAACAGATGTTGCAGACATGGAAGGAGTATTAGATCGTGCAGGAAGGGAAGCTCAGTTACAGCAGCAAGTTCAAGGTCTTACTGAACAAGTTAAAAATCTCAAAGGCGATTTACAAACAGCACAAAGAGAATCTCTCCATGACAGAAAACGAGTTGAGCTTAAAGAATTTGAAGTAAAATTAGCCAAAGCGGAAGCTAAGGCTGAAATGGCCTCTTCATTGTATAAGTCCAGGGCTGGCGATGAATTGGCTAAACTCAAAGAGGCAGTATCAGACCTAGAGGATGACCCTGGTTCTGAACTGCGTGAGAGAAATACTAAAATAATCGGCCTATAGATCATGCTGGGCTTCGGCTACAATGATCGGAAAGAAAAAAATGGACAATATGATAGAAACCCGTAATGCTGCAGATGCTCCTTTAGAGAGTGCAGAGGTTCCTGTTGGAAATGCAGGAATAGACACTACAGCTGGCGAAGGGAATGGGTTATTCCCTCAAGGAGATGATGCAATTACGGAAACAATAGGTGTAACTCGAAATGTCACAGACAATAGAGAAGGCCTACCTTCTGGATTAGCATCTCCAATAACTGAAACAGATAATACTGCTCCAGTTCAAGAAGCTGCTCCTACAGAAGAACCGCTAGCTAAAGAAGACCCAAATCGTATGCAATATTGGCAATCTCAAGCAGATAAAGCTATAAATGAGAATCGTGCTATGTCTCAAGAACTGGAATATTATAAAAACACACTCGGACCTATAAACGATGCTATACAGTCCGATCCAGAACTATTAGATAGACTAGAAGCAAAGACTCTCTCCAATGCACCCCAACAAGGTTCACCCGCCCAAGGAAATCAAGTTGGACCATTGCAGAAGCCTGAAATGCCTCAGAAGCCACACTCATACAACGAGGTCGATGCGTATAATAATCCAGAGAGTGAATCATTTAATTATAGATTAGCTAAAGATCAATATCGTGATGATATGTTAGATTATTACGGTGCAGTTGATGCTCAAAGAGCACAAATAGCACAACAACAAATGGCTAAGCAGAAAGAGTCAATGGTTTTAAATCAAGCTCATTCATATGCACAGCAAAACTATGGAATGGATGCTCGTCAAGCAACTGATTTTGTTAGATGGGCTAATAATCCTAAGAATGTTACGATGGACCATTTGGCTAAAATATATCAAATGTCAACCTCTCCAAGTCAACAAGTTCAAGCTAGTCAAGAAAAAGTGCAGCAAATGCAGTTACAAAAACAAAGGGCTGAAATCCCTCGTACTGCTGTTGTGCAGCAAGGAAATCCCGCTCCTCAGATAACTGATGAACAGGCATTTTCTGCATCTTTGATAGGCAAGAACAAAAGATAAAGAAGGAGAATAAATAATGGCTGCAAAACAATTAGAAGCCAGTGGTATTCTTTATGACGAGAGAAGAGATTTTTACATCGATCCACAAGTTGTTAAAGAACTGTGGACAGATGTAGCTCCGTTTACAACTCTTGTCTCTAATAAAGAAACACGACAAACAAATGATCCTGTGTTTAAAATGTTTGAACATAGAAATCCATGGGTAAAGCAAAAGTTTTTAAATAATAATGAAACAGTAACTATTGCTGCTGACGGTACAGAAACTGTTGCTTTAAACATAGATGGAATAACAGGGTTAAGCTCAACAGTTACAGATGCATGGGAAGGTTTAACATGTGAAATCTGGAATGCTGCAGAAACTGAAAAAAAAGCAGTTGTATTAATTACAGATGCTGTTGATGCTGATGAAATCAAAGTGAAAGCATTGTGGACAACAGGTGGTGGCGATTACACTCTTGTTAATAATGATGTTTATCATGTAGTTGGTAATGCTAGAGCTGAAGGCGATGTAGCTCCTGAAGCTTGGGCAGATGAATTGCAAGTTGTATGGAATGCTTGTCAAATTTTCAAAACACCTTTGGAAATTACAGGTACTTTATTACAAGCTGCACTTCGTGGTGAATCATCAGAGCTGGCTCGATTAAGAGCTCAAAAAAACCAAGAACATAAAATGCAGAAAGAAAAAGCATTTTTGTTTGGTAAAAGAGTAGGTGGAACTAACTTAGGTGATAACTTAAGTGGTACTTCAAATGATACTTTTGCTGATGGTGGTAGAACTATGACTGCATCTGGTGGCTTAGTTAGAACTACTTACGGAATCCTTTCCGCTGTAGAAGACTTTGGCACAAGCTCAGGTGATGATCAATCTAACTTTACTATAGATAGCGCTTATACATACTCTAACTTTGTAGATGATATGGAAAAAGTTTTCCAATATGTGCCTACAAGTGGTGTTAAAAGAGCATTCTGTGGTGCTGGTGCTTTAGGATACTGGTCTAAAATGGCTGGTTCTGAAGGCTTTGCTGGTGGATCAGGTTGGACTGTTAATTTAAGTGATATGAAGAGAGATACTTTAGGGTTTAACTATAAAGTATTAGAAACTCCTCATGGTATACTTCAATTAATACCAACTCCTGCATTGAGAGGTCCTTACAATAAACATATGTTAGTTGTTGACGAGGACAATATGTTCCATGCACAATATAGATCACCAATGTTCCAAGCGAACATTAAAACTGATAATGGATATGATGGTGTGAAAGATCAATATTTCTCAGATGAGGGTATTGGTATTAGCCTTATCGAATCACATAACTTATTCAAAATCACAGCTTAAGGGAGGGCGATATGTCAAGACCTTATATTGGTGGTTCAAATGCAAGCGTTGTTGCTGTCAGTGCTGATAAAACTCTAACAAGTGCGGATCATGGAAAATCATTTTTCATGGACCCTAATGCTACGGGTGGTATCGACATAACATTACCAGCAGTTTCAAATAAAGGGTTCGAAGTAACTTTTTATTTAGCTGTCGTTGGTGATGGTGCAACAAAAGATGCTGATATTGTTCAAGCAGCTGCAGATGAAGATTTTTTAGGTATGATAATAGACGGAGCAGGTACGGTAGATTTACCTGTTAGCGGTGATACTAAAATCATATTTGATCAATCAGGTGGAGCTACAGTTGGTGATTGGGTACGTTTAATTAGTGATGGTACTAATTGGTATGTATCTGGCATGTGTAGCACTGCAGGAGATGTAGTGTTTGGATAAACATAATGATTTGGGCGGGATTAACTTCTCGCCCAATCTTAACAATTAAACAAGCCCATTCACGGACAGCCAGTCCTTAGGGCAGGAGGGAAATATGGCAAACGGATTACATAAATATACAGTACAGGAAGCAGTAGCTCCTTATCATAAATCTCTAAAACCAGATGCTGATACTGCTACTGCAGTATGTAGAGCAGTTGTAAATGAGACTAATAGTGCTTTAGCAGGAGTTGAACTTACTTTAGCAGATGGTAGCACAGTTGTTATGACTTTGAATGTAGGTGTTATTTATCCTCTTTCTTGTACTCAAACTGATAATGCTAATGTAACATTTCTTTATTAAGGAGGGTTTATGGCATTAGTAACTAGCTTTGAAGCAAGAATAGAAGACCTTGCTGGGCCTAAAGGCACTATTACATCTGACGAATTAGAACAATTTGTTAGCAATGGTGCTCAAGATATTGCAGATAGGGTTAAAAGATTAAAGCCTGAAATAATGCATAGATTCACTACTAGAACTTCAGGAGATTTTACTGGACCTATTGATATAGATGAATTTGGAGATTTAGTAGGAATTGAAAGCTCTAATGGAAAAGAAGCTAGACCAGTCAGTTATAGGTTTAGACAATACTTAACATTAACAGATTCTATACATTATGCATCTTCTGAAGATCCAGCATTTTATGTTCATAATAATCACTTATTTGTAAAACCAGCTACAGGTTCTGGTTATATATTTCATATACCAAAAGATTATAGTATTAATATGAGTAGTGGAACTATAGCAGGTTTTCCTGCTGAGTTTTATAGACATGTAGTTTTATATGCAGCTATACAAACATTGCATAGAAAAATGACAGATAAAGATGCTGATTTACCTGCTAATTTATCATTGCCTGAACCTCCAGTGCCTCCAGCTATGAGTGCAAAGGTTATAGCAAGTACAGGTTCTGTTCCAACATATTCTAAACCATCAATGTCTCTTACTATGATAAGCATTGATGATTTGTCAATATCAGCAAGTGCTCCTACAGCACCAAGTTTACCAGCATTTTCTCCACAGGCTTCGTCTACAATTGCTAGTTTACCAACTGCTCCTGTATATACTGAGCCTACTTCTGTTCCTAATTTTTCAGATGTAGATAACTGGATTAATACAGAAGAAGATAGTGAATTAGCTGCTTCAAGAATAAGTGCTGTAAATGCTGAAATAGGAAAGTATCAAGCTGATATACAAAATAAATTAAATGAGTTTAATAAATCAAATACTGAATATCAAGCTGAAGTTCAAAAGAAATTACAACAAGCTCAAATGGATTTAGCAAAGGCTAGTAAAGACTCTGATATCAATATTCAAGAATATGCTAATGGATTGCAAAAATATGCAACTGAGTTGCAAAAATATGAATCAGATATTAATAAAGAAGTGACATCATATCAACAAAACCTTCAAAAAGATTTACAAATTTGGCAAGGTGAAAATGCTAATGCTTTACAAAAGTATTCAATGGATATGCAGAATGAGTTAAATGAATTTAATAAGCTAAATACTGAATATCAAGTTAAAGCTAGAAAAGACTTAGAAGATGCTCAATTGGCTGAATCTAAAGAAGGTAGAGATTTGCAAATGTATGCTCAAGAAGTTGCAGCATATCAAACTGAAGTTGCAAATAAAGTTCAAGATTTTCAAACTAAATTACAAAAACAAAGCACAAGCTATCAATGGATGCAAACACAATATGCTGCATTAAAAGCAGAGTATAATGAAGCTTTTGCAATAGGAGTATAAAATGGCTACAAGAATGAAAATGAGTGTTGGATGTACAGCTTTCCATAGAGTGGCTGCAGACAACGATATGCCTGCATCAGATGTAGGTACAACTGAGGCTAATTTGCAAGGTCTAGGTGGATCTGGAGATTGGCAAATAGATGCAGATAATAATGTTACCGTAAGTACTAAACATCAAGTGGTAGATACAACTGAAGCTGTTGCATCTAGCGGTTCAGAAGCTTGTGGTAATTTTTTATATATAAAGAATACTGGATATACTAGTGCTACAAAAGATACAGCTGTTGCAGCTGATTCTTATATTACAGTAGGTATAGGTGGAAACTATGCAGATGGAGGATTTAAACTTTATTCTGGACAAGCTGTGTGCTTGCCAGGAGTAGATGCAGGTTCAGGAAATACTTTAGATACTATAAAATTAGATAGTAGTGTAGCTGCAACATATGTAGAAATATTCTGCGCATAAAGGACAATTATGACACAAAGAGAAATGGTAGAAACAATACAGCAATTACATCCTGAGGTAAGCATTAATAGAATTTTAAAAATGCTTAATCAAGCTCAAGATGATTTTTGCAGAAAAACAGAAATTATAGATACATCTTTATATACATCTATAGTAAGTGGTCAAAGATATTATGATTTAAATAGAAAAATAAATAATGTCTGGAGAGTAGATGTTGATGATGAGCAAGCAGATCATTTAGCTGGACAACCAGCAAAAACCGATATAAGTTAAGGAAGGTAGTTATGGCATCAAATAATTCAAAAGGATGGTGTTGGTGGATTGAAAGAGGTAGGTTAGGTTTATCTAAAACTGAAAATTACGGTAAATCATTTACATCTCCAGAAGTTGGTGATGCAGGGACTAATAATGTTAGGATATTTTGCTCTGCATTAGCAGACCATTTTCCAACTGGTTCAAGTATGAATCTTGATTCAGCTACTTCAGATATTCCTGATATATTTCACGAAGCTTTAATATCTAAAGTTCATCAAATGATTTATGAAATGAATCCTCAAACAATAAATTTAGCTCAATATTGGGGAGATAAATATAGACTATCTGTAATGGAGGCTAAACGATACGGTAATACTAATAGGACTGAAAAAACTCATATAATGGGAGAAGACTATTAATGACTGTTTGGACAGAAGACCAAGGATCTACTTATAACTTTTTAGACAAGCAGGTAGATTTACCTGCAGGTACTACCTATAGAATAAAAAACAGCTCATCTACTGATTTGTTTACTATTACTGAGTCTACAGGTACTATTAATATAGGTCTTGGAAATATATCTCTTAACGGTGATTTAACAGTTAAAGGCAATAATATATACGATCAATCAGGTAGTGGTGGAATAACATTTGACGGTTCAGGTAATATATCTAATTTTACTATTACAGGAGGGACTGTATCAAGTGCTACTATATCAGGTAGTTTAACATGGTCAGCTGCACAAAATTTAAACAATTATGCATTAACTAATGTTAATATAGATTCTGGGAATATATCAGGAGTTACAATTTCAAGTAGTTTAACATGGTTAAGTCAACAAACTATACCAACTGTTTTTTTAACAACTGTTAATGGAACTCCCACATTTACTGGAAATACATCGTTTGATGAAGATATAATATTACCAGCTAGTAGTTCAGAGGTTCGTTGGCTTAGATATAAAGCTAATCATTCAAGCGATACTAATGGAACTTTTCATATTAGATCTGAAAATATTTATAATGAAACAGATATAAGTGAGCCTCAAAAATCAAGTGATTTAACTTTAAGCTCAGATGGCTTTATTAATATCTATGCTGAAAAATGGAAAGGTACTGATGAAGGACCTATTGTAAAGATATATTCTAAACCTGATTCAATTGGAGAAACTATTTTTAATGCTGGTACTGAAGTTGCTATATGGGCTGAAGGAGCTCCAAATGGACTATCAAGTGTTGTAAGTATAGGAACAAAAGATTCTACAATAGCTTATACTGGTAAAGTTCAAATTTCAACAATAAGTACTGTAGATGCAGGTTCTGGTGGACTTGCAAATATAAACAATAATCCTCTTAATTTAGACTGGATATCTTTTTACAAGAGAGGATATAGAACAGGTAGTGAAGGCAGTTATGTAACTAAAGGTTGTCAATATATAAAAACTGAAAATTTAATAACTGGTAGTACTGGTTTAGATTCTTCTAATATTACAACTTTTATTGATGATAGATGGCATATGGCTTATACAAGTGAAAGTGTAGCAGCTGGAGGTTATTATCAAAACAGATGGTCTTTATATTCTTCTATAGCAAGTGACGAAATTGGCACTTATGATAAAAGACCTGATTTATCAGACAGGGTTAAATTTTATGTGGATACTGCAGATGGAGATTTTTATTCAGCTGGAACTTTTAGAATAGATGGTGAAATTATATCTTTAGCTGCCGAATTTACTTTAGGCGACCCTTCAACATTAGGAGATAGAACTGTAAGATTGAGAAATTCGGCTGGAGATGCTTATGCTGGAATAGACAGAAGCGATCAAGCTTTTTGTTTTACAAATGGTTCATTTCCTACAAATGTAGATGACCATCATTTTAAAATAGCCACAGATGGAACTGCTAGATTTAAAAATAATGTTGATTTTGCATCTACATTAACTTGCAATGGGCTTATTACTGGCGGTTCTTTAAGCATAGATGATTTAAGAATGAATAACCAGACTATAAGTACAGCAGCAGGTGATGCTGACAATAATCATTCTTTAACTATATCTACATCGGGTCCTATAGATGATATTATATTAGATACTCAAAGTAGTGTTTTTGTTACTATTGGTAATGCAGATTTATTTAAAGTAATGAGACAAGTAGATGATGCTAATGTATTTTCCGTTTCTCAAGCTGGGGTGATTACATTAGTTAATGGTGAAATTATAAACAATACTACCAACAATCAAATTCAAATTGAATCACAAAAATTAAAACTAGGAACTTCTGGAAATACAGTTCTTCAAGATAATCAAATGGATGTAGCTGGTGACTGGACATTTGTAGGAACAGGAGATATAAATTTTACTTCTGATACTGATAAGCATTTTACAGCAGTTACTACAGGAACAGGTGAAGTTCAATTGACTTCTGCTGAAAGAATTAGAATAGATGGTAAGACAGTTTTAGGGGATAATGGATATTTAGCTATAACAGATAATGAAATAGATGTATCAAGTGGAGATTTAACAATAGATGTGGCAGGTGATTTAATTATAGATGCTGATGGTGACAATGTAGCTTTTAAAGCGGGCGGAAATACAGTAAGTTCATCTACTTATTCAGCAATTGCAAATACTTGGTATTGGTATGAAAATAATGCAGGCGGTGAAGATAGTTTAAGTTTAGCAGTTCAAGCTAATGGTGAATCAACAATTCAAACAAAAGATGTAGCAGGTTTTCAAGCACATTTAAATTTGATAGCAGATGGTAATGTTGATATAAGTGGACTGGAAATTGATATAACTGGAACACATAATATAGATATAACTACACCTAAATCTTTAAATATAGATGTTGGATCAAGTGCTGGTGGTGTAATGATTGATGCGGAAGCAGGTATTACATTTAATAATGCAGCTGGTTTTACAAGAACTACTACTAACTTTAATGCTACATTATCAACTGTTAATTTTAAAAACGGAAATAAAAGCTACATTACATTGACAGGGAATATAACTGGTACTTTAAAAATGCAGTTTCCAAACTTTTCTGGTAATTTTACATTATTAGTTAAACAAGACGGAACAGGTAGTAGGACTATTGCTAATTGGAAATCAGTAGATCAATCAGATGGAAATGAAGCTGCAGTAGTATGGGCTGGTGGTTCGGCACCTACTTTAACAACTACAGCTGATAAATTAGATATAGTTAGTTTTTATTGGGATAATGACAATCATATAGCATATGGAGTAATAACAAAGAATTTTTAATGAATAGTATAGAACAAGAACATATTAACAATCAATTTCAAACTAATCCAGAAAACAAAACAATGCAAGATTATTTTAATTCAATAATGACATATGTTAGTGGAGCAATAACTGAAGAAGAATTAAAATTAGAATTTAAAAATAGATATCCAGATGTAACAGATTGGAGTTTTTAATGGCTGTAACTCAATATTGCACAGCTTTTGAACCATCGTCTTCAGGAGGTTATTTAAATAAAACTGTTAATGCACAAGCAATTACAGATTTAATTGCAAACGACGAATTAATACTTATGTTATTGTATGAAAATGATTTTACCGCCAATGCAAGTGCTATGTATACTCCTACTACTTCAGGAGGTTTTGTAAATACTGATGGTGGATTTATTACTATGACCGAAAATACAGGTACAACTACAGATCCTAAATTAGCTGTAACATATACAGACGGAACAACAGAAAATCATTATGCAGTTAGTGGTGGTAATTTTGATGATGCATTTATGAGAACAGCTCCTCAAACTTCTGAAGCAAACATATTAGCTGCAAGAAATAGTACAGATGCTGATAATTTAACTAATACAGGTTCCTTAGCAACTCTTGGAAATTATAAAGTTTTTACAAGTGCATATGTATCAAGGGTGATATTTAGATTTGCAACTAATCCAGCTAAAACAGCTTCAAGTGCAGTCTTGCATTTTAATTTTTCAGCAGATGTTCCATCGGGATTTGCTAGAACTTCATGGCAAGATAGAGGAGTATATGTATGCAAAGCGTCAAGCGATGTTAGTACTTCATTTGGAGTAGAAGATTGGAGTCATCTTGATGGATGGGAATCGAGTGGAAGTTATGCAGGATATGACCCTGATGGTGATGAGGAAGTATTGTATGATGCATTATTTTTTGGAACAAGTTTTTAATTAGGTGGCTACTTTGCAAAAGTATGTTATCATGGAGTATGTTATGTGCAAATTTACAACAAGAATACTGATACTTGACAATGTTAATTAATAAGGAAATAAAATGAAAACTGATGAAACTTTAGAAAATCTTAAAAATCAACTAAAGCAAGTAGAAGTTACTTACCATAAGATTCAAGGAGCTATTGAAATATTAGAAGATATGAAAAAGCAAGCTGAATCAGAGGTTAAGAAAACGAAAGAAGGGAAGAAAAGTTGAATTTAGATTCTTTAAAAACAACTGCTATTGGAACAACAAGTGCAGGATTAATAGGATTAGAAGTTCTTCCTATATTACTGTCTTGTGTTATAGGAGTAATGACAATAATACATTTAGGTATTAAAATAAAAAAGGAGTTAGATAAATGAGTATTTTTGGAAAATTAGGTGATGAATTAGTCGATGAAGTTTTTAATGATGAACTGCAAAAAGAAGTCGTTAAAGCTTTAAATGATAATATTGATATACCGTTTATTTCAGAATCTACTGAAGAAAAGGCTATTAATGCTATGTATGATACAGTAGAAGGTATACTTAAAGCTGCTATAAAAAAGGCTTTATAGTGAATAAGTTACTCGACAGAGTAAAAGAACATGAGGGTTTCAGATCTAAAGTGTATAAATGCACTGAAGGCTATGATACCATTGGTTATGGATTTGCAATTAAAGATTTAGAGCTAGATGAAGATATAGCAGAAGAAATCCTCATTAGAAAATTAGAAAAGTTAATTAAAAGAGTTAGAAATAAATTTGATTGGCTTGATAGTGTTCCTCGTGAAGTTCAAGGTGTTTTAGTTGAAATGTCTTATCAAATGGGACTTTCTGGTGTATGTAAGTTTAAAAATGCTTTGAAATACATGGAACATCAAAATTGGGAAAAAGCTGCTGATGAAATGTTAATGTCTCGTTGGTATCGTCAAACTCCCAATCGTGCAAAAGAACTTAGTAATATAATTAGAAACTTATAATGTATTACTATAATTGCACCGCTTTTTATAACAATTGGGAATCAGATTATTCGTGGAATTATCTAAAAGAGCAGTCGTAATACCTGACCAACACTTTCCTATTCATGACCAAAAGGCTGTGAATGTAGTGTTACAGGGTATTGAAATAATTAAGCCAGACATCTTTATTAATTTAGGAGATGTAGGCGAATGGGAGAGTGTTTCAGCCTGGAAATGGAAAGGTAAAAAATGCCCTCCTTTAGAGTATCAATTACCTATTATTGATAAAGAAATAGAAGCTGTTAATAAAGGCATTGATCAGTTTGATGAAGTTCTTGATAAAGTAAATTGTAAAGAACGATATATATGTGCAGGAAACCATGATGAATGGCTGACTTATGGTTTCTGCGAAAGATACCCTTATTTGGAAGAATATACCTTTTTAAAGGCTTGCAAATGGAAAAAGAGGGGTTATAAGTACTTAAGTTACAATCAGCCTTTAAAAATAGGAAAGTGTACATTTATACATGGAGCGTATGCAACCACTTATCACGCTAAGAAGCATCTTGAATGTTATGGTGAAAACATTGTTTATGGCCATACACACGACATTCAAAGACATACCCTTACTAAGCTGGGTGGTACGATTGGTGCTTGGTCGATGGGTTGCTTAAAAGATATGAGGCCTATGAAAAATAAATGGCTTAGAGGAAGGCTTCATAATTGGAATCATGCATTTGGAATTGTGGATTGGTTTAAAAATGGTGATTTTAAAGTTGAAGTTATTGAAATTGTAAAGGGTAAAACTACTCTTTGGGGAAATGTAATAGAAGGATAAAATGGAATATAACGAGACAAATACTGGTGGAGGTGGTAGAGTTACACAAGGCTCTAGTGGTCGTAATATAAACGAGTATTCTAGTATGTCAGATTCCGTTTTAGAAGGGATGAACTCTCCTACTTATACTGATAGAGTTGCTGGTAGAAATCCAGACAATACAGTGGGAGGTTACAAAAAAACAGGTTTTGGAAGAGGTACATCAACAGATAATTCTAGTAACAATTTTGGATATGGTTCTAATATTTCTGGTGGAGGAATAACAGCATCTGGTAAATACTGGACACTTCCTGTAAGAGATAGAATTTTTTTAAGTCAAGAATTTGTTCCAAATAATCCTAATGATGTTAAAAGATTGCAGCATATACTAGGAAGAACTCCTACAGGGATAATGGATGTTTTTACAAAACAAAGATATAGAGCAATGATGGGTATGGATCAAAATAATAATGATCCTATGGATAGAGATATATATGGATATGGTGGTAGAAAAAACCAGAATGTTGCTCAAATAAGACAAGATAAATTAAATGCAGATAGAAAAGCACGACAAAATGCAAACCGTCAAATGCATAAAAGAGGATGGAGAGATGGTCCTCCAGGGGATAATAAATCATACAATACTAATATTTTAAAAGAAAAAGTTGCATGGAAATTAGCATGGTCTAAATACAGAGCTTCGCAATTAATTGATAATTCAGGCTTGGGAGGAATAAGTGGTGGTAATGAAGATACAACTGGAACTGATATAGTAGATGCAGCTGAAAAAATGATAGAAGAAAATGTTGGAGAATTAGTCAACACTTCTTCAAATGAACAAAATGAAGATAATAATGAATTTCAAAATCAAACTCAATCAATGCTAGAAATTGCTTTAAGTCAAATAGAAGGCATGGAAGCTTGGGATTTTGGATGGTAAGTAATAGTAGCAAAGGAGAATAAAATGCCTCAAGGTAAAGGAACTTACGGAAAAAAAAGAGGAAGACCCTCAAAAAAAACTAAAAAATCTAAAGGGGGAAAATAATGGCAGAAGGTATAGGAGGGTTATTTAACCTTATTAAAAGTAGAATGACAGACGATGAAGGTTTATTTCAAGGAGGTCATCAAGGAAGAATGCTTGGAAGAGTTAGAGATGCATGGGATAAAAATGTAGCTAGAAACATGGGTGACACTGGTAACTTAGCAGGTCAAGTTCAACCTTCAAATATGGGCTATAATAGGCCAGTTAAAGATACTAGGCCTGATAAATTTTTAAATCCTTTTACTTGGGGAAATCAATCTGATCCAGGCTCTAAAGCAGGTGATCCTGGCTTTAAACAAGCTAATTCATGGATAAAGAATTTTAATCCACAAGATAAAAATGATGTGTTAAAAATTCAAAAAATGTTTGGATTAGAAGAAGATGGAATTTTTGGACCTAAAACTTTAGCTGCAGTTAGGCAGTTTCAGGGCAACAGAGATGGTACTAAAAAAGATTCATTTGGGTTTGGAGTTGGTCGTAAGCTTAAAAGTAATTTAGAAAAAGGTTATTTGCACCCTGAAGGATGGATTGCTGATGATGTTCCTGTTATAGGTTCAAAGAAAAAATTTAATGAATTTGTTAACCAAACTGTTCCAACTGCTGTTGGAGGTAAGAATTATGCAGCAGGAAATGAAGGATGGATTCCTGATAAATGGACTGGTGGAATGCCTACAAAAAAAGCTTTAAGTCAATTGTATAATTCTTTTTTCGGACCCTCTAATCCAACACAAGCTCCGCAGCAAAACAATCAAAAAGTTTTAGCTCCTCAGCATCGTGCAGGTTTTGGAACTACGCCTTTAAATCAATTAATGAACTGGAATGATGATGATACTTATTCGGATATTGGTTAATGCCTAAAAAGCTAGCAGAAATAAAAAACTTTAACAAGGGTACCATATGCAACCCAGATACAGCTGATATTCCTACTAATGCAGCTGCTCATTCTGTTAATATGGACCCTATATCTGTTAATGGTAAAATAAAAGCTAGAAAAAAAGATATAGCTGAATACAATCATGCTGGCGGTGCCAATATGGTTGCAGATTCTATGGCTATTATTAATCAAAAAGCTGATTCTAGTAAAAAAGATTTAATAATGTATGATTATAATAATGGCACACCGCAAATAAGGCGACTAGCAGATATGGATGGTTCTAGTTCATCTGATACTTTAAATGCTAGTACTAGTGGCACTTTAAACTCATCAATGACTGTAAATAATAGAGAGGTTCATTTAGGCGTGGGTGGAACTGGAACTACAGCTTCTAAATGGATTGGATATGTACAACATGAGCAGTTTGGATATGCAACTAATGATATTCACCAAACTACAGCAGAATTAACTTCTACTAGTCAGTTTTCTACTATGCATAAAATAGTTCAAGCAGGAGACTATATATACGGAATTAAATATGGAGGGGATAGGCTTTATAAATTTAATACTTCCGATAACAGTATGACATCTTCTACTTTAAATCATCGTTTTACAAAAACTACTGCTTTATGTTTAGGTGGAGGTACTCCAAAAGACGGGCATAATAATGCCACTTATTTATGGGTATGGGATGAAGACGGTCACAAAGATAGCAATAATCATCCTCATGGTATTTTATACAAAGTGCATTTGAATTTAAATATTGCTAGCAGACATCAAGTTAATTATGGGGGTGGTTCAGAGTTTGATCCTAAGGCTAGAATTATATCTACCAGTGGTTCAGCAGGAACTCTTGACACTGCTGTCCCAGTTAGAGATTTGTGCGAAAGTCAAAACAATTTATGGATTGCATGGGAAAAAGGTAACAATTTAAATTATTATAATATGGGATCAACTCCTTTAATGTCAGTTCCTTTAACTACTTTTGCAGTTGCTAATTCAGATTGGAACTTGGAAACATTAGAAGCTACTTGCAATGCTAATCCTTTATATAGATACACTGGAAGTGATGTTACTAATACAGCTTTGCAGGCTTTATGGGATGCTGGTGATGATAATTTAAAAGGATATTATTTAAGTACTGGAACAAATGCTTCTACTGGTGAAATTACAGGAACTTTAAGTCATTGCACAGTTACAATATCTTCTCAAAGTTTGTCTCTTTGTAATGCATCAGATGATAATAATCAAGTATGCTATTTTGTAGGCTCAATGAATGCAGGAGGAGGAAATGAAGGGACTGCTGGAACAAGTATTCGCCAAATTGTTGCATCTCCTACGCATACAGGTTCATATGATTATATGGTTCAAATGAATCAAGGCATGGGAACTCCTCATGTTTGGATTATTGATGAGTCTTGGATAACTCATAGAAAAGATAATATAGGCCCTCATCCAGATAAATGCTGGGCAGTTACAGCTGGAACTATAGCTCATGAAGATGATATTTTTGTTAGAAAAAACGACCAATGGTTATATGGTGCTTCATGGGGATTACATAGCACTCATACATTAAGCTACGGTAAAAATGATCATTATATAAGATCTATTGCTCAAAATAAAGAACATTTATGGATAACATATGTAGGTGATTATACTGGTGGGGGAGCAAATGACCATGCTGGATCTAGTAAATGGAGACAGACTAAAGGAATGAGAATTTTACAAGCTCCTTCTATTACTAAAATAAGTGATTATAATGACAAAACATGTGGCAGCTCTGCAACTGCTAATAGAATGAGCAATATTCAAAGAACTTCTAGTCAAAATAATAGCGGAATTATGAATACTTGGAAAACTGCTTTT
>CEON01041178.1_pt1 | contig 18149 bp, 19 predicted proteins | sample 530291 | NCBI WGS metagenome assembly CEON01 (sample SAMEA2619888, study PRJEB7988) | marine metagenome | biome: marine biome (ENVO:00000447); feature: surface water layer (ENVO:00002042); material: "saline water (ENVO:00002010), including plankton (ENVO:xxxxxxxx)" | depth 5 m
CCAACAGATTTTAAGTCTGGTGCGTCTACCGATTCCGCCACGCTCCCTTTTGTTACTTCTTACTAGGGGGTTCTTGTAATACTGTTTGTCCTGTTTGTTTTGCGATGAAGGCAGCAAGTTCTGGTGTTTCTTCCCACTCCCAGATCTCTTCTCTACCTTTACTATCTGTCTTCTTTACTGATCTCTTAACCATTTCTAATACCATCCAAAACTTCTTGTAAATTAGAGGCACGATGATTGTAGAATGACATTTCATCCTCAAGAACATCAAGAATGTCATCTACAATCGCACTGGGTTCTACACCATCATTGAAATACGACTGGATTGCTTCAGAAAGATAACGTCTCCTGTTCCATTCAACAGAGTATGGTTTGTAGTTCATAATGAAATCGTGTTCATGTTCATTGTATACTATAGTGAGTCGTTTGTCAACTCATGGAAGTAATCCTTCTTGCTTACAGTAATGTAACGTATCCTTCAATCCACCAATGTGTCTAAAACCAACATTAACTTGTGGATATTCTGCTTCTTCACCAAACTCTTCAACAAAACCTCTTGCTGAAAAGTGTTGATTTAGTTTGTATTCTAGAATTTGAAAGTTTAATTTTTCTAGAAGAACTCTAGCGCGTTCGCACTCTTGATTGCCGTTGCTGTAAATTACTGCTTCCATCAGTCGCGTTGTCTCCAATCGTCAGGTTTATCTCGCTGGAACCAATCTACTATTTCATCTGCACCCTCGAACCCCGTTTTGTGATTAGATGGGTCGGGGTCGCCTAATCCCATCTTATTCATAAAATCATCCATACTGCCCTCCTGAATATTATTGGCAGCATGACGACGTGCTTTGTTTAACCAATCTCTGGCAGTTGTATGACTCTTAGCAAGTTTTTCGGCCCAAATCATGTCCTCTAGTGGTACATGTTCTTTGTTAGCAATGCATTGACAAATGGACTCCAGTCGGAGTCTGTATTGAGTAGAAAGCATACGCGATAATCCCGTTACTACTATTTAACATCGATCTGAATAGACTCACTCTCTACCAGTTGTGGTAGTTCAATCTCTGCAGCAATAGTTACATTGTAAGGTGGCAATCCCCGTGGTTCTGCTTTTAGATCATTACCTAATTGATACCTACCAACGTCAACAATATCGCCAGGTAGTGGGTTGAACTGATAATAATGTCCATCCCAAGTCCTATTCCTACTATGCATTAGAAAAGTTGCATCCCTCTCTGCACCACAGTCGGCAATCTTTTCCCCATCGGGGTTGAATACTGAATAGTATCCATTCATAGTTTATCAAGCATCTGATCAATCTGTGTCTGTAGAGACCTAACTTCCATGGACATGGCTTGATATCCCTTCTCTAGATTTTGAACTCTAGAGTTCAGGTCTCCAATTGCAGCCCCGAAGGCATCAATGTTCTGTAGCAATAGGTTGTTACCGAAAGCTTGTGGGTCACCCTTTTCAGCATAGGCGGTTCCCATCTCATCAACTTTCTTTTTAAAATCTTCTTTTTCCATTAATTTAATTCGTAATCTACGGATGTCTTCCTGTTCCTTCAAACGTAAAACATAGTCAGGAATAGGAACTGGTTTAGGTGCTGGCCAAATCATTGGTAGTCCATGTATATATTACCAGATAAAGTTCTACCTTTGTTGCCAGAATTAACTGAGTGCATAAGGAAGGAAGGGAAGATAATCATACTTCCTGGTCCAAGATCTGGTTTGTAATCAAGAGGGAACCCCTCTACCATTTGAGCAAGTTGATTTTGAATATCCCTAAATGATGGATTCATAAAAGAAGTTTTAGAGTAAACATCAATGTAAACTATAAAACTCCACTGACACTTAGGGTGGATATGAATGTCTTGGTAGTGGTGTTCATCATACTTATTATACCACAAATGTCCGAATCTTGCATTGGCTCCCATCAGGTTTGCCTCATATAAGTTTCGATCTACAACCTCACCCAGTGCTTTATATGCATCCTCACACAACTCTAGTTGTTTAGAAAAGGTGGTTGGAATACCAGAATCCCATGTTGGTTCACACTCAAGGTCTGGTAATTTAAGTCGTTCAACGTCAATTGTGTCTTCAAAGACAGGAATAGCAAAAATTTCTTTTTTCATAAAACATCGTCCCAGTTAAAATCATCTAGTGCATCTGCATCAGCTTTGAGTGTTTTTTGTTTCTCCTTCACATATCCCATACCCTGTAAGAATGACCAAGCCTGAGTTTCATCTTCATTTCTAAGACTTCTTAGAGTCTTCGCAGCGTTAATATAGTGATTAATTTTTGGTGTGGATTCTGCAACCAAATCTGCAAGTTCCTGTTCTTTATTGGCAATAATCTGATTGATTGCTGCTTCACTAGGAACTGACTGTCCTAAACCAGGGACGTTTGAGAATCCCACGGTCATATTATATGTATTGGTAGTTTCTAACTCTGGATCGATAGTACCTGATGCGTAGGATCCATTAACGATAACAGTCGTTCCCTCAGTTGCATAGTACTGAATAGATCCTCCACCCTGGCCAGTTGTGGTCTCAGTATAAACAGGCCACTTAGCATGTCCTACATAATATGATGCTCTACCATTACCTACTGCTGGTTCTGGTTCTTGTCGCACCTCTCTCCAGTTTGCCTTAGTTTTCTCTACACCATTATTGATAAGTTCCAATCTATGTCCCTTACCAACGTCCTTACCTTTAGCAATACCAATTGATACTGGGTCAATTGGATTCTTGGTTGCGTCAAAGATAAAGTCTGCATTATCAGGACCTCTCACAACAATAAAAGAATCAAAACTTGTACCAATAGTAGGTGTTCTATCTAAGAACAATGCATTATATGTTGACATAATACCAACACTGAAAGTAAATCCAGTAGTTGCAGCAATACTAGCAGTTACAGTTTTATCAATATCGATGTAGGATAATGTTGTTGTGAACGTACCTACATTTCCATTCTGATCAATGTACTCAATCTCACCTGGCGATTGACCAAAAGCAGTAATGCTGGAATTATTTTGCAGAATACCATCTTCATCAGCATATAACCTGTCACCAACATTAAAATTACCATCCGTTAGTCCTAAACCAACCTTCCAGTCACCATAAATTCTGTTGGTTCCAGAAGTAGTAAATCCACTTGAGGGGAATCTATAAGCATCAACGATAGATGTACCAATACCAACCACTCTAGGGAGATTTCCACTAGGCCATACCGTTGGTTCTTGTAAATCGTCAGTGATGATATCACCTGTTGCAATACCAGAGTTGGTCCAACCAGTATCATTGTAGATCTCATCAAACACGAACAATGTTGAACTAGTCTGTGCAATACTTGCTCTAGAAAACTCATCGATTACGTTTGCACCATATTCACGGTTTTTGGGATACCTCCAAAACTTAGCACCATAGTACCCAAGAAATCTATATTGAGATGGATCCTTCTTACAAACATAGGTGACAATATCTTCACCTTGAGTCGCTTTGTTGCCCTGAGTGGTGGATTTCTCCCAATACAAATTACTTCTAGAATTTTGAGCAATTCTTTGGTCATATGCTGCCTTAATCTCATCAATAAGATTATTGATAGGTTCTAGTAATGGATTAATCTTCCCATCGATTTTATTGATAAGTTCATCATATTCATCAATGATAGCATCAGTAATCGCCAGTTGTTCCTGCATCTGATCGATCTGACTATCCTTAGACTTCCTCTCCTTTCTAAGTCTCTTAGAAATTTTCTTTGGTGTAGTCATGATTCACCTCCATAAATCTCTTTCATACCTAAGAAATCTTGGCCAGGGTAATCTTTAGGAGATTCCCCTTCATATTCAACAATTAACGGATCCAAATCTTTTCTCGTTCCATGGACAATATAACTACATCTGATAGCACTACCAGCATTGTTAGTTACTTTAATCTTGGTTCCCCAGTCAGTAATCTCCCAAGATAACTCTTGGTAAACATACATTGGAGTTAACTGTACCGTAATTGATTGAATATCAACCAATTCCTTCCAATATTGTGGCAAGTGTATCACATTTTCCCCTTCAAGGGAACCCCTAATATACACACCTAGTTCTGGTCCCTCTAAACAACCATGACGTAACCTATGTTTTGGTTTACTTGGGTGTTTAATATCAAAAGATTTACCAGGCAATGCTCTTGCAGTTGCCAATTGTGCTTCTAACCAAGCACAAGCAATAACACCAGCAACAGTCAACGTACCCGCAACAACATAGTTGCCGTTTTGATTACCAATGGCATTACCAATATGCACTGCGTTCTTAATATCTACACCATTCTTAAGACTCAATGCATTCTTAATAGTTGTACCAAATTTAGTACAAAGACCTGTGAAATTACTAACTGCAATAACATTGAGTACACCAAAAATATTAGCAATTCCAGTAACCTCCAAAGAAGCAGGAACGGAAATACCAATAGGAGGACCAATCATAACCGTTGCCCTAGCAACACCAACAGACATTGGCATACCAAAGTAACATGGTCCATTAGCAACTAAAGTGCCAGGGAATAATCTAGCGTTAGCAGTTAAAAAAGATGTATCTAATGCCCCAATGACTACTTTGTCACCGAACATTCCGATTGAAGCGGTAGCAGCCATTATAGGAAGTCCTTAAATCTATCTAACCATTTGAATATAGAACCAAGGAAAGAACCTTGGAGCAAGTCCGTCTGAGTTCCTGCTTCATTACCAACTGCACCTGTTGTTTCAACAAACGCAGCACCAAGAGATAAGTTATTAGTACCTAAGATATTAATATTAGTACCACGAATATGAGTTACAGAACCCTTCAGAAAAATATGTTTACCTGATGTAATAGTAACCTCACCTTGACCATCTGTAGCAGAAATTCTAATATTTCTACCCTTTAAAATAATATCCCCATCCTGTGCATCCAACATAATATGTCCAGATGCCGCAGTTAGGATCTTTGCATAATCCTTCTCTTGCAATCTAGTACCACAAATTTCATAGTTTGTACCATGATTTACATGTTTATAGTACCCATCCTTATACCATGTATGTCCCTGACCTTCATCAGTAATTACACTATAATCGGTAACTTTACCCTTTAGATCACCAGATGATACTTTAACACCAGATTCTACCCGATAACCAGGCCAGTTCTGGAATGACTCCTTTGTTTGTGGATTTTGTGTTTCGCTCATTAGACACAATCAATAACATCGACGACGAGTTTCTGATCTGGTTCCTCTCCAATATCTCTAGTAAAGTCAGGAGAGTAGGAGATGACAGGAACCAGTTGAGCACCCAGTCCAGTATTGGTATTTATGGTGATAATTGGGGTTGAACTGAACTTCTTATTGCAAGAAAGATTCTTGATTCCAACAATAGAACCAGCATTAGTAAGAACAAGTTCAAACAGACATCCACCAACGTCTCCAGTGTCACCATCAGTATATCCAATTCCAGGTTTCTCTGGAATAATATTAGTTACGATACCAACTGGTTGACTACCAATTCCAGCAACACCTTTCGTGGTGAAGTTATAGGTGTCAGTTTGTCCAATACCAGCAAAAATATTTCCTGCTTTATCTTTGAACGAACCTTGAGTCATTTTAACATAATATTCTGTATTTGACTTAAGATCCGAACTAGGATCAATAGCAATTACATTATCTGATATGAATGTAATCTGAGGTCTAGTAACATCAATTTCTTCTTGCAATGAACCAGAAGAACTCTCAAATATACTAATACTACCAGTACCCTTAACGACTGGTTCATTGAAAGTCATGGTAATAGTCACCGCAGTCTGTACACCAACGGCATTGTCAGCAGGAGTAGTAAAGGTAATGAACGGAGGAGTATCGTCATCCTCATCAACAGGTGCATCTGGATCTACACACTTACCTCCCACACAAATCTGGCCTGGTGGACAATCTGAGTCAATAGTACATTCTTGTTCTTCATCAGGTTCAGATACTGGATACTTAGGAGGAACAACACCAGTGCTAGGACAGTAACCAACTCCACCATCTACAAGATATACTGAGGTAATCTGACCTTTATCATTAATGGTTGTTTTAGCTATTGCACCACCACCATGTTTCGTCTTATCGATAATCTGTACTCTAGGTGCCTCTTTATAACCTTTACCAGCATCAACAATAACCACTGTTAGGATAGTACCGTCTTCAGCGACAATAGGAACCAACTTCGCTGGTTTTGTAGAATCACCAAAGACTTCAGCTATAGGAGGAATACACTTAGGATATGTAAATCCAGGCGGAATAACGTTACCAATATCATCCTGACTCTGTGGATTATTAGTTTTCTCATTACAATCAAAGAACGCATCAATACCAGAGTCTCCAGCCAACATACTGAGGAAGGAAAGATTTCCATCACCAGCATATCCATCTAAGTTATTAATAGTCTCGATATTATCGAGAACCGAAGACATTTTCTCTGCACCCTTAGTAGATAGACCCCAACCTTGAGACCAATCCTCATATTCTTTACACTGTAAAGAGTCACAAGAAAGGAAACTCATAATCATATTGATATATGAACTAACCTTTCCTAAAATGCCACCAATTGAAGATGCAACACCACTCAACCAATCCAATCCATCCAAGATTGGTTTGAGTAACTTCATGATAGTGTCATTCAACTTACCTAGAATACCAGCAACTGCCTGTTCGATAGAACATACAGTGGCATTGATTGTCTTACCAATCATATCCTTCAGTAATCCAGTAATCCAACCCATGATGTCAAATCCTGCCTTTTCAAAAAGACAGAAGACGATATCCATAATTCTCTTTAAAGCCTGGACAATAGGACTCTTCTGTGGTTCTGGTACGATAAGTCCAACCAGATCCTTAAATCTTTTATTGAGAAACTTCATGATCTTGTCACGAAGTTCATTTACCAACCACTTAATTGCACCAACAATAAGTCTGGTTGTTTTATTAAGAATCCTACTAATGTCTGCAATTAGGTTGTTTACAGCATCAACGTATGTTCCAGCAAACTCTGTAAGGGCATTGATAGTCTTTAAGAAACTACCAATAGCATGAGTAATCTTAGATATTGCGTCATTCTCACAACCATTGGTTCCACTATGAGGATCTAGGGTAATGTTAGCAAAAGCCTCTGAAGACTTTGTATCCCTTCTCAGTCCCTCGTTAGTGTTTACGTCTTTTTCTAGGGAACCATGTTTGTTATCATTATTATCTTTTGGAGTACCAGACGTATTAGTTTTCTTTGAAGATGGGAGAGTAGTCGCACCTGCTGTTGCTAAAGCATCTCTACCACTGGTAACCTTGAAGGCATTTTCAATCTCTTTTGCACTAGAACCATCTGATGGACTATGAGTACCACCAGCTCCTGGTTTATCATTCTTAGGTCCACCCAGAGGTCTAGCTAACGCACCAAAGATAACTGGTTGTTGACCTTCCTCACCATCCATGAAGAAACCAAATACAGTTTCTCCACCAACCATTCTAGAACTATCCCCAAGACATGCCTGTCCTGCACCAGTGGTAGCAGGAACCATGACATGTGCCCAGGGAAGATCATCATCAGGAAGTTCAGTTTCAGTCCAAGGAGCATAACCAATAATCCTGACTTTACACCTAAATGACCAACCTTTCTCTACATCTGTAGATTCATCGCGCCACGATTTAGGATTAGCAACTTTGCCAATCCACCAGACGAATCCGTCGCGTCCTGTAAATTCAGATTTAAGTAGAGAATGGTCTAAAGGCATTTATTCAATCGTCGTAAATTCTACATTCGTCAGCGTCTGGTTCCATCTCGCAGAATAGTTCTAGTGGTGAGGGATCATGATGATCTCCTTCCGCAATTTCTTTCCTGTGGTTATGAGCGTAAACTTCTAGTTCGTGAAGTTCACCTTCAATGTGACGACGTTGTTGTGGAGAAGTAGTGGGATTCGATAGAATCTCCTTATCCTTCTCGATGTGCTTTTCGATACTTTCCATTTTAGTTTGTTAAGCGTAGTTAAAACCGTAAGAATCCCGAATTAAATTCAATGTAGTAGTATTTGTTCCGCCACTAATATCAAAATGATGTCTGAGACTTCTAATCAAGTAATTACCTGTAGATTCCTCATCGGCTGATAAATTAGATTCAGTTTGAGTGGCAGTTGCTTTCGGTAGAACTATTCTAATCAGTTGACCAACCCGTAAGGTCACGTTGACGGGTATGACAATATTTAGTGACTGAGTGAAAAGCAAGTTATATCTACCAAAAGATTTTGCCATATCAGCAGGTTTTACACCCGAATCTTGAGCAATAACTTTAGTAATCATACCTTGATCACCGACCCTAGTTAATACTCTAGAAGCATTTTTAGCAAGGTCGTCACCAGGTAGAGGAGAGTATTGACCCATATCAGAGTCAACCTCCTCACCTATTTTATAATGGAAGCGAGAACACTCCCAATCCCAAGGATTGAAAAAGAAAGTGAAGTTGGAATACATCCCCACTCTCAAATTCTTCTGAATGTCAGTAGCTTTACTGAAAAAATACTGGAGGATTTTATTTGATGAATTCTGATCTTCAATGACGGAAGTATAAGTATAGGTCTGGATATCTTTATTATCCATATTAGAGTTACTTACTGTTGCAGATACCATTGATGTCATGGATCTGAAGTGAAACCCGTCTCTATCTTCATAAAAGAAGTAACCAGCTGTACCTTGTGCTTTTCCTCCAGGGCCTGAACCAGAAGTACCAATCGCTTTTGATCCTTGAGGAACACCCTTAGGTGATAACCAAGTACAAGTATGGAAAGGTTTCTTCAAGTTACCCATGAAGCCATAGGTATTTGATGTCTCTTCAATCGTCTTGATATTCTCAGTCTTCAGTATATTTTGTAGAATATCCTTTACGTGCTCAGAGATCTTCTTTGTTTCACTATATCTATCGTAACACCTGGCAAGCTCGTTGTCAAAAGTCTCCTTGGTATTACACACTAATGTGAAGGATTCCGCACCTTCTCTCTGCATAATGTCTTGAATTCCAGTTACATACAAAGGCCTCTCGTCAGTAAAAGCAAAAGTTTCTTTACCATTGGATGTAGCAATTTCGAGATCTAACCTCTCATAACCACGAAGTTGATAATCATTATAGATGTTTGCAGTATCAGATATCTTGAGATAAGTTGTCACAGATGGAGATAAAAGATCCTCAAAGTAATCTACAGAAATAATAGATTTACCTAAATCCGCTGCATACTTTTTACCAGTGTCCCTCGTAGGAGTGAGACCAGCCTTCTTAATGACAATATTAACTAGAGGATTAGACATTATGAACCAGATAATTGAACTAATAAGGCTTGAGCAAAAGCATCCGTAGCAGAATATCCAGGGGAATATCCAGCACCTGATCCACCTTGATTACCAGCAATCATCATGCCAGGTTTGCTAGGAGGCATTGCTGGTGGAACATTTTGGATATTAAATACTGTACTATTTAAGCGGGGATTATTATAGCTGGCATACTGGGCAGGAACTTCATTATCAACAGTTGTTTGTTGGACTACTGTCGATTGGTCCTCCAGTACACCCTCAACTTCAGTACCTTCTTTTTCAGCAGGAGTAACATCAGAAGAATTTCGATAACTTCTCCTTTTTGCAGCAGCAATAGATCTCTTATCTGTTGTAGTTGGAGTTACATTTGTAGTTGAAGTTGCAGTAGTGGAAGTAGGAGCCTCAAAACCATAACTTGACCAATCATGACCTTCTTTCTCAGCATGTGCCATGAAAGATGTTTTTTGTTGATCAGTCATCTTATTCCACGCAGCATTAATCTGTCCTTTTGCGAGGAAATTATCTTTATTCTCATATGCTCTATTATATTGTTTAAGTTCTTCAGCGTTGAGAGCAGCTGTTTTAGTTTCGGGGGTCAACTGAGTAGTAGACTCCGCAGTAGTTTTTGCGACAACTTGATTAGTTTTATCTTCAGCATTATCTGGAGTAGCCTTTGGAGTAGTATCCGATTTATCCTCATACTCTTCAGGTACGTTTGCATTCTTAGCAATGTTAACTCTTACAGAAGTAGGATCTGCCTGTTCATATGCTGCGAGAAACTCCTCTTCCGCAGGAGTTCCAGGAGTTCCACCCAACTCAACACCAATACATCCCTGTGTTCCATTACTACCAATATCATTGTGTAACATGATTCCACCACGAGCACCAATAGAACCACTGGTGTTGTTGATATAAGCAGACCAATGACCAATGCCAGGAAGACCTGGCCAAGGACCATGTTTGTCAAATCCCATCAAAGGATACGTACCATCTGGTAATGGCATATATCCACCACTAATGTTCTTTCTATCAGCCTGGGAAGAATTAGCAGTTCTATAAACACCACTCGTTGCTGTCCAAGAACCTACTTTCTTACCAGCACCATCGTGCATAACCAATTTACCGCCGATGCCAGAACCATCGCCACGGAAATCTAACCTACCACCTGGTTTGATATCACCAACTTCGATGACACCATCACCACTGTTATCATTTGTTCGTTGTCTACCTAATCCTGACGAAGAGGATCTTCCACTAAATATTCCTCTCTTAGCTAATCTACTAAACTTATTAACAGTTTTCTCAAAGCGTTCTACATCAATGTCCTGTTCCTTTTTACCTGCACTTCTAATCTCTTCTAGTTGTTCATCTCTTAGATTCTTACCTTTAAGTTCTTTGACCTCCTTAGGGGTCATATTGTACCCATAAGATTTAACATCACCAGTTTCTAATGCATATATTTGTTCATCAATCTCCGAACCCATTCCCTGAACATTTTTCTGGAACCAATTCAGTTCACTCTTCTGTTTCTTTAGTGCGGCAATTTTTTCGGCAGGAGTTCCAGGAGCTTCTGCAATAGCTCTCTCCTGTTCATTTGTGAGACCTGGGAATAACTTAGGACCCCAAGCACCAAAAGTAAAGAGTGCAGCACCCCACCCAACAGCACCTAACCAATTAGGTAACTTGATACCTGGCATATTTCGTTTGTTGCCATCCAAGGCACTCTTTTTCATCATATTGCTGACGACTCTCATCTCCCTCTTTGTAGGAAGTTTAATCGAACTGAGTCTGTTAGTTTCTAAATTAAGAAACTTGGTAAATTTAGTGATCTGTTCCTTAGCCTCATCTACAGAAGCTTTGGTCTTTCTAGTTACTAGGAGTTCGTTGATATTGTTTTTCATGCGTCAATAATGTTGTATTGGATTCTTGAATACATGATATGCATGTTGTCTTGGAAAGGAGACAAGAAAGGAACTCTCTGTGCCGCCTGCGAGTCGCCAAGATCAACCTTTTGTCCAGCACGCGATGGAGCTTCTGAATTAGCATCAGTCTGTACATTATTAACTTGAACTGTTGGAGTATCATCAGATCCTGGTACTTGAGCTAATACCTCTCCACTTTCCTGACGTTGCAATACATCAGTTTCGCCTGGTTGTAATGAAGTTCCTTCAGGTAGATGAGCCGCTACCTTAGCAGTAGCTTCTGCCTTTGTGATCTTACCATCTTTATTTGCGTCAAGTCCTTTATTCTGTTCATATGCTCTATCTCCACCATATGCACCGCCTTCACCAAAGAGAACAAAGTCTTCAGGTTTACCTACAGCAGCAGGTAGTAGAACGGACATATACACATCAGATAAAGATCCACCTTTCTTTAGAGTTCCTTGGAAATACTTATCAACATACTGTAATTGTTCAGTCCTAGTCATTTTAGAAAGGGCTTCAGTTGTAGTACCCAAGTTTCTAGCAGTTTCTGGCATAAACTGAATCAAACCTGTAGCACCTGACCCTGCCATATTTTTCTGAGCTGGATCAAAAGTTCCACCAGACTCAAAAGACATCACTGCATACAAATAATCTTCTGGAACATTATACTTTTTAGCGAGTTCAGTCACACCTGATTGGAAATCAGTATCATCTTTAACTGCCTCTGGAGCACCAGTTGTAGGAGCATATGAAGATGGTCCTGTAGATTTACCAGCCATGCTGGTACTAGATGTACTAGAAGTTGTCTGTGTAGATGCTGACTGTGTTGCGGTTCGTTCCTGTTGTTTCTTTGAAATAAAGTCAAGAACTTTATCCCACTTCTCTACAGCTTTATTGAATCTTTCCTCATCACTACCTGTCCCCTCTGGTTTTAATGCTGAAGATCTTTCTTCTGTACTAGGAACTATAGTAGATTTTTTCTCTAGAAGAGTCTCTTCTTCTTCACGTATTTTATCTTCTTCTCTTGCTTCACTATATTGATCTACAGCTCCCATGATACCGAGAGCGCCTGCACCTAGACCAAGCAGGGTGAATATATTTCCAGCTCCTCCGCCTCCGCCACCTTGATTTTGGCGCTTAACTTTAGCTAAGTCTTTGAATAGTTTTGTAAATATCTTCCTAGAACTTACAGCAAAATCCATGGTCTCCTTCATGGGACCCATTAGATTTTGCAATCCTTGGGCGAATTGTTGTAGTTCTCCTAATCCGCTTCCAAAAATCTTACCCAGCATCTCTGCTGGATCAAACGCATTTACTCTTCTCTCTACACCTTTGGCTAACCTTGGGAGAAGGTTATTAACCCTCATCTCAACGATTCTCTGGATCTTTGTCCTTGCTCCTCTATTCTCGTCTTCACCAACGTTAGAAGCAACTTGAGATATAGATTGGATAGACTGTTTTAGAGGAGATAAAGCTCCTTTAACTTTTGTCTGTTTATCCTTTTTCCCAAAGAATGAGTTTTTCTTACCCTTCCCTAATCCTAATAACTTATTCTTACCTTTGCCTAAAAAGTTCTTACCTGCGGACGCTAAACGCCTACCCTGTACAATTCTTCTTGGATTTATGAATCGTCGTGCCATTTAGCTCCTCTGTGCGGCGGCCCTTTGTTGCGCCTTTAGGTTTTCTTCCTCAATGTGATTCCTGAGTAGTCCGACGTAAATATCTCTTTCCCAAGGAACCATGTTCTCTACATCGCTCAGGGAATATTTATGGAACTGCATCAAAGCAAAATTGATTTTGAAATATGCCACAAGATCAATGTGTGACATAACTAGGCGAAAAAATCGGCTAGTCCCTCCAGTTTTACACTATTTTCTTTTTTAGTATTTGGATTAGTAACTTTAACTGTGTATGACAATTTAGGCATTGTATTAAAGAACTTCTCAATCATCTGGAATTGTTCAGATGTTAGAGACTCAATCCACTCAATCTTTTCCTTCTTAGAAGTTTCGGATCCAGCATAAACATTCTCATCGTCATATACCATATCAATACAGTTAGCAATAATCTCAAATGATTTTTCGACCTCATCTTGGTCTTCACTTAGACCAAAATTATTACTAATAAAAGTTTCCAACGATGGATACTTCATTTTAAGAGTATATTCACTATTCAACTTAATCTCCTGACTATGATCAGGATCATTTTCAACTTCAATATCATCAATAGGAACCGTAACAGGAATCTGAGTGACTCCATCATCGCCACAGGTGACAATCAAATCAATAGTTTCTCCTACCGATTTGCCACGGACATTTAAGAAAAGATATTCAATATCAAAAGAAGATAACTCTTCAATCTTCACTCCTCTAGTAATAACACATTCTTTAAGAACCTGTTTTACTGCATTAGTGATCTGTTTAGGATCTTTAGATTCGAGAGCGATAATAAGAATTTTTTCTTCTTTTACTAGAAAAGGTCTATATTTAATAGTTTTTCCAGTAGAAGGAAGTTGCAACTCATGTTGCGAGGTCGTAATTTTTGGTAAAGCCATGATATGTAATCAAGTCAGTTATGAGTATTTAGTGGGGTTTTCTGAGGTTATTGTTGAGAAAGTACTTCGCTATCTTTTCCACTGGCCTTAGAAGTATCAAGACCCTTGGTCTTATCAACATATACTGGTTTATTATGTTGCATAACAAAATATCTATCGTATTTGAAGCTAACTTGTACCTGTAGAATTTGACCTTGATCATAGGTCAGTGGTACAGATGCAATATCAATAGGAAAAGCATTGAGGAATTGGAAAGTAATTGCTTCCTGTTCATTCCTTTCAAACTTAGTAAGTGATATATTTCTCTTAAAAGTTACTGGATATCTCTGTCTAAAGAATCCAGCAGTATCAATTTCTGGATCTCCAGAAGGAGAACCAGAACTAAGTGTTTTACCTTGACTGTTGTATACTGGGTTGATAAAATTAATCCACTCTTGGAATAATCTCAATGACTGATAGTCAGAAGAAACATAGAACTGCATAGCCATGTCAGTAAAGTTTCTTGCTTTGGGAAAATATTCCTTGATTCCCTGTCTAGTTCCCGTCTCCATAAATGGATCCAGTGTCATGCCAGGAATCATTGTTTCACTGCACATGAAGTTATATCTTGACGGAGGGTGTCCATCAAAAACTCCACAACCAGTCAACCAAGAATTTAAATCACTAGTTCCAGCGACTCCAGTACTAAGATCCAAAGACACTGTATATTGATTATTAAGAGCTGGATTAGCTAGATAATCTTGAAAATTAGGTAGAGGCGCCTTGTCAGGACCCGACACCGCATTCGTAAGATTCAAACCAAATTGTGTTTTACTTTTTAGATTGTTTATAGACATCTAAATAATTTGATCCTTTATACTATGTATATGGCTTACAAGGGGAAATATAAACCATCCTACCCCCAAAAATACAAAGGTGACCCAACGAACATTATCTATAGGTCATTATGGGAAAGAAAATTCATGAGGTATTGCGATTTGACTGAGAATATCAGTCAATGGCAGTCTGAAGAATTCTGGATTCCTTACAAAAGTCCACTTGATAACAGGATGCACAGATATTTTCCAGACTTCTTTATTAAATATACTGACGCATCTGGTAAAAAAAGATCTGTTGTCATTGAGGTTAAACCTAAGAAACAACTGAAAGAACCAAAAAGAAACCCAAAGAAAAGGACAAAATCTTGGGCAATGGAAGTTCAAACTTGGGTTATCAATCAAGCAAAGTGGAAAGCAGCAGAGGAATACTGCGCTGATAGAAAGTATGAATTCAAGATCATGACTGAAGACGATCTAGGAATAGAATACTAATGATTGCAGAAGAAATCCGCAAATCAGCTGGAAAGAGGAATAGAAGTGGAGACTGGTACATCAGTAAACTGGAAGAAGCTCTAGCACCTCTACAAAATAAAGATATCAGTACAAGTGATACTGGTTGGTTGGCAGTTGGACAGTTGTTATCCTTCTCCTATGGAGTATCATTCCCTGAGAGAATGGAGTTCTGGGACATCCAACCACTATCTTTTGTACTGGAAATATACAAAGATGGGTTCCTAGGAGCAAATCTACACTATATAAATCCAGACTATAGAGACGCAGTTGCAAAAAGTCTCATAAATAGCGGAAGAGGTGCATCTGTACCAAGAAATAGCCTACACAGATATCTATTTTCTGGTATGGGCAATGTATATCAAGTTCCTGAAAGTGAAGATTGGGCAAGTATATCACTTTTACCCACGGAAAAATTTTACGATAACCGAGGAATGAAGTATCCAAAACACAAAGCGTGGAACTGGAGAAAGTAATTAATGTCCCAATCAGCAGCCAAACAAGAAATTAAACTCACTGGTGATATCACGCAGAAAACTGTAGATACTGGCCAGAAACAGGTATATAAAATTTTCTATTATCCATCAACAGGTTCAGCTAAAGTTTTTCCTGTTGACAGTGATGGGCAGATTCTTCCTGATGCAAAACCAATTTATAATAATGGAAGTTGGGTAAAGAACCAAATTACTTTAAATGAAGAAGCGCAAAAGAGTATACATGCTCAGATTCAAGAAGGAGTTGGTAATTTTACCGAAGCATCTGGATTAGCTACTCCGCAATGGGCAGAAGCTACAATCAGTGGAGAAACACCAACAGCATTCCCAAACAACCCCAATGGAGTTACTGAAGGAGTTGGAGGTGGTGATGGCAATCCAGACATGTGGATTGAACCAAATTGGGGTAGCGATTTGAAGAATCTTGGAGCAATCATAACAAATCCATTATCTCTAATCTATGGAAGTGAAAAGTTCACGGGAGCTGGTATACAAGGTGGAGACTTTGATTTTGCTGGTGATAATCAACCAGCCTTTCAGGTTCCACTAAAATATCCTGCTGATCTATCAGATGCACAAGATCAATTTGTAATTCAATGTTTCTCATATCAACCACCATACGCCGATGCAATTAGTAAGGATCAAGAATTCGGTGATCTAGGTAGAGGAGCAACAAGAACCACACCCCTTAGAAAAAAAATTGGTAAAGGTATATTCCTTCCAATGCCTCAAGATGTAAATGATACCAACTCCGTAAGTTGGGCTGAGGACAATATGAATAATATGGCTATGGGTGCTTTCCAACACGTAGCTAAACACGCTGCTGCATATGGTGGTGCAAACATAGCGGGTAAGATTACGGATGCTCTTGGAATAAACCTAGGAGGACTTGTCAATGCTGGAACTAGATTTGCTTCACAAGCAGCATTGATTACCTCAGTAGGTCAGACTAGAGCTGGAAGAATGGATATTGGTACGGGTATCTTATCTCAGTTAGCTGGGGACATGGGGTATGAGGTATCACCAGAACAAATCTTAAGTAGAACTGGTGGGGTTATCTCCAACAGTAATACAGAACTCATGTTTAGTGGTGTGAAACTAAGAAGTTTCAGATTCTCATATAGAATGACTGGCAGAAGTCCAGAAGAAGCAGCAAGAATCAACACAATTATTCGTGCATTGAAACAGTGGGGATCTCCCAGAAAAGTCACAAGAGTTGAAGGTGGTCAAGGTACTGTAGGAAGTGCAGGAGCACCTTCATACTTCCTAGGAACTCCACACGTATTCCAACTATCTTATAGGACTGCCGCAGGAGGAAATATCCTAGGTGTAAACAAGTTCAAACCTTGTGCTTTGACTGACTTTGCAGTTAACTACGCTCCAGAAAGAGAGTGGTTAGCATACGAAGGTGGTCAACCTGTTTCCGTACAGATTGATATGTCATTCACTGAGTTGGAGCCTATATACAATACAGATTATAATCAGAATGTCAGCAATAGGGCATTCAACACAAGAACTGGAGGTCAGAGTGGATTCCAGGATCTATTCCCACTTTCAGTGTCCACCACTGCAAATCCATTCGGTGTAGATGTAGGTTACTAATGTCTAGAGGTTATTTTTCTTACTTTCCAAAACTCAAATACGTCTCAAGATCTACCGATAGGAGTTCTAACGACGAGTATATTGAGGTAATTAATCTTTTTAGAAGACCCCGATTACGTAAAGACTTTGAATCTGTCTTCACTGCTTTCGCAGATTACGTTATTGGAGAAGATGTTAGACCAGAACAAGTAGCACAAGAATTGTATAATGATCCAAGATTTGATTGGATCATTCTAATTGCCAATAATATTACAAATCTCCATGAAGAATGGCCATTAGATAATCATAGTTTTAGAAAATTTCTTTTAGAGAAATACGGTAGTGACGAACAACTACAACAGGTTCATCATTATGAGACATCGTTATTTGTCGATGATTTTAAAAGAGTAGTAATGCCTGCGGGATTAAGAGTTGATTCTAATTTTAATATTACCTACCTAGAGTTAAACAAAAATAGACAAGAATCTGTATCCCAAGTTCCTACCTTAGATCAGGCAGCAAGAGTTGATGCAAACGGTACAGTATACAATTCTGCTGGAACTAAAATTGTAAATGATAAACTAGCAGCGATAACAAACTTTGAATATGAAGTTCAAATTAATGATGCTAAGAGAAGGATTAAAGTTCCTAGACCAGAATTCATAGACACCATGGTCACAGATATGAGAAATATTATGAGATATAGAAAGTCATCTGCATACATCTCAGATAATCTCAAAGACACATTCAACCCAAGATTAAGTGGGCAATAAAAAAGGGGTCGTAAGACCCCCTTTTTTTATGTTAGAAGTGTTTGTTTTCCCAACCTTGTCCCAACCAGTTATCTCTTTTGAATGCAGGAATAACTTCGTTAACGAGGAACTTACGATTTTGTTCTGCGATCTTCAATGATTTAGTTTCAAG
>CEON01093918.1_pt1 | contig 18143 bp, 18 predicted proteins | sample 530291 | NCBI WGS metagenome assembly CEON01 (sample SAMEA2619888, study PRJEB7988) | marine metagenome | biome: marine biome (ENVO:00000447); feature: surface water layer (ENVO:00002042); material: "saline water (ENVO:00002010), including plankton (ENVO:xxxxxxxx)" | depth 5 m
TGATGAACCACTTATGTTTCCATCAGTATTTATTGTTTTTAAGTGAGCATCCGACCCACTTGTGATGACTTTCTTCCAACTTGGCATATATTTATCCTCTTACGGTTGGTTACTCATTTGAGCCCACTTCCCAATGTCGCCAAACATTAGGCCTATAAGTGTTACATTAATTTCTTGTAAGTATTTTGTAGTTTTTCCACAACACCAACTGCTTCCATTAATTTTTTACCTGGAATCATTCCATCGTGAATTAAATTCAAAATAAATTCAATTTCTCCTTTAGATAGACGAATCTTATCGTCACTATCTACGACTTGTTTTTTTGGTGTAGTCTCTTTAACACCACCTTTACTATGTAATGGCATAAGTAACCTTTTTATTAATTGTTTCAAATTTCATTAAGCCGTTCTAATATAGATGATTCCATTTCCTGCCCCATCGGACGAGTTAGTATCAATCCAAAATTCACCAACACCATATTCACCATCGTTTACACCTGGTGTGGATGTTGATAAAGTTGTACTAAGAACATATTGTAATGGTGTAATTGCTGTTGCATTACTTGCCACATTTTTAGCGACTGCCCATCTTTCATCAGTTATATCATGATAGATTGCAGAACCACTATCTACTGCCGAACCACTTTGTACCACAATACCACCATCAGTATTTGAAGCTGCTGAACCAGAGTTTACAAATAATAATTGGTCTGTAATTATAGTATTTGTTGTTTCAAGTGTTGTGGTTGTACCTTGTACAGTAAGGTTACCACCAATTGTAGCATTTGTTGATACAGTAAGTGCTCCAGTTACATCTACACCTGCTGCGTCTACTCTAGCAACTTCTGTATTATCAATATCAAATAAGATTACATCATCTGTTCCGAAATCAATCGTGTTGTTTTGTGAATTACCACCAACTACAAGTGAGTTGTTTTTGACCGATGTAATTGTAGTTTGAGCTGCTGAAACAGATAGGGTTCTAGCGTTAGCCCCATCAAATGTACCACCTGCATCTATACCATCTCCTGCCGTCAAAGCATTTGGAACTTTCAATACTGAAAGATTATCACTTGATACCTCTATTGTTGAATCATCGGCAACATCATCATTCAACATAGTACCTTGTACAGAATTTTCCTGTATCGTAGCTGCACCACCTGCGGCGATTGCTATGTCACCTGAAACAACACTAAATGCTGAACTTGACATATAAGCTACGAATGAACCTGAATCTACGTTTAGGGAATTCACTTCATACGATAGTCCACCACCAGCAGTGTTTGAGTTTAACATAGAACCTTCAACTGCGTTTGAAGCAATTGTAACAGCACCATCATTTGCTAATGTTACATCACCACTAACTGCTACTGAATTGATATCTGTTCCATCTCCAACAAGTATCTTACCATCACCACTTGCATCTAAATCAGTAGGTGCGTTTGAACCACCACCAACTTTAACAGTACCTTGAGTCATGTTTTCTAACATTGAGTTAGCAACAGTATCAGCACCTATTGTAGAAACACCTGTTCCTGCTATTGTTATATCACCACTAACACCACCATAAATTGAAGATGAAAGTACTTCGTAAGGTAAAGCCTTTTCCGTACCTGCATCTGAATAAAAAATCTTGTCGCCAGCTATTATAGCTGAACCATCACTAAGTCCATCTATGTTGAAAGACGTAGCTGCTACACCTGTTAATTCACTTCCATCACCCACAAAAGAACCACTAATGGTACTACCACTAACAATTCCTGATATCTCAAGTCCACTTCCTGTTATGTTATTTAGGTGTGCATCTGAACCAGAGACGATGACTTTTTTCCATGTTGCCATTTTAATTTCTCCCTAAACGAGTTGTTAATTCACAGTTATAAATATTAAAGTCCTATAAAAAACTCACTTCCACTATACAATAATCCACCCTCAACGGCCGTTGGTGTAGAACCTTGGTACTCACCAAGTTGTAAAACACCATCATTTGAAATACTAAACATTGTTCTACTGCCTGTTCTCATGACCATCAAATCATTAGAAGAAGAAGCTTCTCCATGAAATGTTGAACCACTATAAATACTCAATCCCCCATCAGGTGATGAAACTTTTAATCCTGTACTATCGACTGATATTTGACCGACTTGTGTTTGTGCATTATTGTAAAATTTTATAGAACTTGATTGTACGTGTAAATCTCTCCACGGATACGAAGCAGAACCCAAATCAAATGTGTTTGGTTCACTTGGCACTAACGACCCACTATGTTGCTGGAAACTACCAGTATATGCAAGAACCTTATTCCAGTTCTTTAAATCAGTTCCTAACTGACCTTGTTTGTCCGCTCTTGGTACTATGTTTTTTGTTGCCAATTTACTTCTCCATTACTAAAATAAATATTTAGTGTTTAAATTTTTATCCTCTCGGTTGTATATCATCGTTATCATCGTAATCATAAAATACACTTAATCCATCCGTTCCTGTTCTTGGTTGTAAGTCACCATTACCATCCTCTTCAAATACTGCCTCTAAGTCTGCACCACCTGCTCCAAATCCAGCTGTTGCAGCCGATGACGATACTGCCAACTCGAAACTTTGTCCACCGACAGTAACTGCATCAAATGAACCAGTTGAACTTACACTAAGTGAAGAACTTACTGAAAGTGAACCAGTTATTTTTAAATCATTGTGTGTTGCAAAAAATGAACCAGTTTCCGTAAATATACCACTTGTTGCACCAGATTGGGTTGGGTAATAAAAGGTAGACCAATTTACTGAAGCTCCATCCTTTGATGCCTTTATTAATCTGTCCTCACTCTGTACATAAAGTATCTGTCCATCTTCAACCCTTTGAACAGTTATACTACCTGTATCTGAACCTGAATCTATGGTTCTAAATGCACCAGCTACCAATTTAGAATCAGTAAGTTTGATATTACCTAATACTCCTAAGTCTTGTCCAAGATTTAATGGCATTTACTTCTCCTATACCTCACTCGATGGTGATGAACCACTTGATGGTATTAAATGATAAAATTGTGTGGTAGCAGTATTTGCACCCACACCATGAATTATTCCAAATCTATCCACACCTCTGATTTTAACTCCAGCATGTGTTGAAAAATAATGTACGTCACTTGACTCTGCCGCATCCAATACCGAGTTATCATTAAATACAGTAAATTCTTCAGCCGTACTTCCACCTAAACTACCCCTCATAGAATTAGGTTTCTGTTCCATTGCACTTTGTGATGGGAATACACATACCCATGAATGACCATTGTCACTATTACCACTCATGTCTATGTTTCCAAATTGTCTCCATATAGAAGTTGAACCACTTTGTGCTAAAAAGTTATTTGATTGTGATGCCACAAGTGATGCTGTTGCTGGATTATTACTATCATCTACAGTTATGATTAGAGAATCTCCAATACTACCAGATTTAAATTGGTCTATCAATGAACCACTAATTACAGAGACATCGTCTGCACCTGGATCGCCAAGTTTATTAATAGCGTTACTGGCATCCATAATCTGTACACCAGCAGATTGTTTGTAAAAGTAAATCATCGGTGTAACATTAACATGACCACTTGCACTTCCAGTTCTAAATCCATGTTCATCTTGTACATGAACAGTATAATCATATTGACTAGCAGATAAATCTGTATTTGCCTCTATGACCATTGCATTACCACTTCTTGTGGCCGTAAAATTACTACCATCTTGTCCAAGAATTTGAAATGAATCAAAATTTATTGTATCTGATTCTGTATCACTAAAACTTGCACTTGAAATAAATGAACCACTAACTATGTCTTCGGTAGAAAGACTTGCACTTGCAACAGATAAAGTTATTGATGGTGAATTGTTTATAGCAACATTTACACTAAAACTTCCACTACCAACATTACCAAATTGGTCTTCAAATCTAGCTGAGCCAGTTATTGTCGAACCTTGTAATATACCAGATTCACTTATATTAGCCTTAAGTGATAAACCACCAGCAGCCGATGATGTTATAAATTGATGTAGGTCTGAATTATTACTCTCAAAAATCTTAAAGTCTTGAACCGCCGCACTATTAAATTGTGGTGTATACGTGACACCGAAATCAGCTTGAGTTCCAGTTCTACCATTAGAGTTAGTAACAATATTAGCTCCACTAACAGCACTTTCTATTACATAAAATAAAGAGGAAGAAGTTAAAGTTCCTTTTGGTGCATGAGTTATAGTGATTGAATGTGATACAGGATTAGTTCTAAACCCATGATTATCTTTTATCGATGCAGTCATTACAAAATCAGAACCACTTAGGTTTTCTGAAGCACTTACAACATAAGTATCATTTTCTCTACTTGCCACAAGTTTACCACTTGGGTCTGTAAATACAAATGTACTATGGTCTAATGTATCACTTTCATCATCGGAAAATGATATAGTTGTCAAAGTATTTCCTAATCTAGCACCATTTGTATTTAAATTAGCAGATGTATCAGAGAATGATGGTGTCGGTGCATTGTTAATACTCATACTAACAGCAAAATCTGATGTATTTGTTGTACCAAAGGCATTTGTCACAGTAACACTACCCGATAAAACGTTCCCACTATTAAAATTATATTCAGAACCACTAGCATCAAACATGATTGATAAATTACCACTTGAATCAATACCAAATGAACCCGTATCCTTATTTGTTGCAGAACCACTTGGTACTACAGAAAATACTACAGATTCATTAGAATCAAAATCAGCTACAGTTCCAGTTCTACCATTAGTATCCCTACGAACACTTGAACCACTTGTAGCACTTTCAATAATATGAAAACTATTACCAATAACATTACTTGTTAAACTTGGTGTATCATCTTGTGTTATGTTTATCGTAATCGTTCCACTTGAACTTGCTGCATTAAAATTATCTTTATAAGTGGCATCATATTTATATTGACTAAATTTACTAAAGTTTAAGAATTGTCCAGCCTTTAATTGTATTACACCACCACTTGTGACTTGAAATGGATTATTACTTGGGTCTGATTGTGAACTATTTCCACCACCACTTCCACTCGTTAGAGTCAAGGACGTAAAAGTTACCGTATCACCCTCATTATCATTTGTTGATATTGTACCAATCGTGGTCAAACTATTACTATTCGCACCTAAACCATTATCATCTCTACTACCACTATCTTCAGCACAACTAAAAACTTGACTTGCCATTGTCGGTGCTTGGTTGTTAGTCACATTAACAATAAATGGTAAAGTTGTTAGGTATCCACTTGCACTTGGTTCTGAACTATTATAGTGTTGGTCTGATGCACTTACTTCTAATGTATATTGTTCTGTAGTCTCAAAATCAAAACTACCAGTATTGGTGGTTATCACAATTCGTTTACCACCACCAACATTTGAAGTTGTCATTGAAAATTCATTACCTGAACTCTGACTCAAGGGACTTATTGTAATTGTATCATCTTCTTCATCGGTAATAAACATGGTCAATACAGTAGTCCCATCAGTCGTATTTTCATTTACACTACCTGTATTGTTAGAAATTATTGTACCACTAACACTCGTTGTTCTAAAGTTGGGTGCAGTATTTGGTGTTACTCTTATATAAATTGTTGCAGTTGAAGTTAGAATACCATCAGTTACTTGTACCAAGAAAGGATGTGAATTTCCACTTGCATGATTTCCAATATCAGTATTAAAACTTGCACTTGACATTGTATTTAATGTAATAGCACCACTTCCACTATGAATTGCAAAGAAATCATCTGTATATCCACTTTGGGTTGCAAAAGATAATTCATATGAAAAGTGTTCTGCATCAGTCGTAGTTATAGTTCCTACCGAAGAACCACTTACTTCAAACTCATTTATTGTAAACTGACTACTTGAAACATTCGGTGGTGTGTTTGGATAAAATACAGCATCTAAGAAATCACTTACAGAACCAGAAGTACCTGGATTGAAACTAGCAGAAAATAGAGTTGGAAAATTTGTATTTAATACCCTACGATTACCATCATAAGATGCTCCACCAGATGCTAATGATGCAGAAGTAAACTCACCACCATCAAGTTTAAGTACAGAAAAAGAACCAGTTGAGGTTGATGAACCACTAATTAAAGTTGCAGTTCCATCAGAAAAACTTTCTGTAGTAAATGTTTCCCTACTATCAAGTCTTGTAGCAAAACTTGCACTATCAGCTGTAAAAGCACCACTAATTTCAGCAGCAGTGAACGATTCGGGTAGATTACTTAGTTGACTTGCATCTCCTAATAATTTACCAAAAGAACCCGTAGACTCAGAATCTCCTGTAATACTACCACTTACAGTAAATGAACCCGTTAATCTTGGATTTAGTTGTTTACTGTGTATTAATGCCATGTCTTAAATCTTCTTGTTTTTTCTCTAACCACCAACTTCTAATAGACTTAGAAATCTTTTTCTTGTGTTGAGTTGTTTTAGGTTGTTTCATCTTTTCGATGGTATCCATAGTCAACTTTCTATCAGATTGTGCACAAGATTTACATACAGAATTATTACCCACAGCTCTATCAAAGGAATCTTTTCTTGTGTAATAAATTATACGATTACAATCAGGACATTTTCTGTTTTTTCGGTTAGACCAGGTTCTTTTTCTCATACATATAAATATCAAGAAATGGTAAAAGAAAAGTGGAACTACGAATCAAATTTTCCCATAGCAATAATTTCATCATCACTTTCTAACGCATACCCAATAGAACCAGTATCCACGTTAAGTTGGAAAGTAGAATCGACTTGTGATATTGTCAATGCATCATGTTCCATGTATTGACCATTTATAAAAAATACAAAATCATCTTCGGATGTACTTGTTAACCCACTTGGAGCTGATGCAGTGACTGCCGTAAAGGTAGCTTGAGATGGGTTGACAGAGTTAGACTTTTTAACAAAAGATTTTCTAATATAAGTGTCGAAAGTACTTACACTTGTTCCGACAGCAGTACCATTCAACGTTAAACTTCCAGTTATGTCCATAGAACCACTAAACTTGTGAGTATCATCTAAAGAATTACCAAATATTGTTGAACCACTACTAAAACTTTGAGTTACTTGAGTTATAGAGGAACTAATGATTAGGTTTTCTGCTATCAAATCACCTTTTACGTGTAAATCTGTATCTATCTGTGCACCACCACCTGGATTCTCAAATATACTAAATGAATTATTACCCACGTGAATTGCAGATGATGCAGACATATTAGCAAAAGTTACGTTGGATGTTGTTGCTACATCTTGACCTATTGATAAGGAAAATAAACCTGCACTTGAACCATCAAAAGAATTACCAGATACAGATACACCAGTTCCACCCTCTATGTTTAAAGAATTTGCTAAAGTTACAGTAGAAATACTACCTCTACCTTGAGTAACCCTAACTTCTTGTACCCTATCATCAATATTAACCATAGAACTGATGTTAATATCAGTCTCGTCCTTGATTACCAACCTACGAGGTGTTAAATATTTATTTGTAGTTATCAATTCATTGAATTGTTCAGGTATCAAGTAACCTTTTAGTGTTACACTAAACTCTGTTTTAATCAATCTTTCCGCATCCGTTTCAGTTACATCATTGAATGCATCAATTGATGTCCTAAACCTCATCTTACCAGGTTCGCCCCAATAAGCACCTTCACTATATTGTATCTTTTCAACAATAGAATTCATTTGTTGGATATACGTTGTCCAAATAATAAAATCGTAAGATAGATTTACATAATCAGGTACTGCAACATTATAATATTCATTTTGTGGCATCAATCCTTGTTGAACTGAAAATCTATCATATCTTTGATTCTGAGTGTATCCTTTCTTAAAAGAATAATGTAACTTTGGCGATTCTGGATCGATTTTATCTATGGCATAAGTGTCATCTTTTTCAATAGAAGTTCTTCTAAAAACAATTAATGGTAAAATCTTTTGACCCTTATTATCATTTAAGAATCCTTTAGACCTAATATTATACCACCTTTCAGCAGAAGCATACATCGTTGGAACTTTTATTGATTCACCATTTTCTTGTACGGATGGTTTGATAACATTTTCAAAATAGTACATAATAGCACTATCCATATCCATAAGGGTTACGGATACATTTTTTACATCATCCTTGTCTCTTCGTAAAGTTGTAGCACGTGTCTTGTCGGTTAATGCCTGTACTCTTGAACTTCTTGGAACTGGTTTAGCTCTTTTAGACATTATGTACTCCTAACTCGTTCAACACCTATATGACTAGCACGAGTTAGGTGAGCAAGACAAATAACAGAATGGTTTTGTTCAAATTGACCACCTAAGAGCTGATTCTCATTGACGTTTCTTATTTCCCAATGTGCATAATTCCAATTTATAACATCACCAACTTCCACTACTAAATCTAAATCTAACAATACATCTCTCTGAAAAGAGAAAGTAGCATCTTGTCTTAAATCAGGCCCGAACTCGTCTGTATTAAAGTCAAAGTCTTCAGCTTCTATCAGACAAGCTAACCTTACACCTGATAAATAAGACTTCCCATTACTTGACTCACCATACATATTAACTTGAGTATCTTCAACTGATAGTTTATAAAGAACAACGGTTTGGTTTATGATACCATCTTTACCATTCTTTAAATCACCAACTAACTCTTTATTAATGGTGTTAAATAAGTTTATATCTTTTTGAGAGACAAATCTTCCAGCCATTATATTATCCTACGTATATTTTTAAAGGAACTTTAGCTAACTTTTCTTGTAAATACTCAGCTTCATCTTTATCTGCCTCAAGTAATGTCTTTCTACTTGAAGCCTCTAACATTTCTTTTAATTGTGATACCAATGCTTCTTTTTCCGCAATACCCTCAGACCTCAAGGTGTCACCATCCATAGTCACTTCAGCTCCAGGTATTGGTATCGAACCATACTTACTTCTAACCAAACCAAGAGTTTCTTTTGCAACTGCTAATCCATATTTTCTAATCCATTGTTTACCAACATCATTGATTGAATTATACTTCATATTGTAATAAGGTGCATTAGAGAAATCAGAAACTACGTCTTGTGAACCACTAAATACAGTAGACGTAACACTATCTCTATCACCTCTTACTATGTAATCAAAGTAAAGTGATTGTGTAGTTTCATTTACTGGTATTGGAAATAATCTTACTTTATTATTCGTCAATGTAAATGAAAATGCAGACTTTCTAACTAAATCGTTAAATTCTATAGCCTGTAATCTTAACATATCCGCGTAAACAGGCATCAATAAATACTCTGAACCAGGCATTGAACCACCACCACTATCAGGCCCCCATCCGAATCCAGATAGTAACTTTATAGCACCAATTCCTGAACCAGCATATGGGTCATAGAATCTTGATTGTGCGGGTGATTCTTCAAAGTAAACTCTTCTTACTTCTATTGCGTTTCCACTTTCAGACTTTTCAGCCCATACTTTATTTAAATCATATTCTTGTGAACCACTAACTACGTCTATCTTACCTTTTTTGTAATCCACTCTACCACCAACACCAGCTTCCGTTCCATATTGTTCTGATAGAAATATAGTTTCAGAAAAACTTGGGTTCACTCTTTTATGTGTTAATGAATTCGATGAACCTGTTGGTGCACCTTTTAAACTAAGTAAATTTTCTTTTATGTTGTACTGATTTATATGAGAAGCATATTCAGTTACGGATTCTTCGAAAGCTGAATAAAAAGAACCAGATTGTAATTCTATATCTACTATAGGATATCCGAGTGTTCTTGCAGCCCAATCTGCAAATTGGTCAGCAGATGATGTGAATTCGGCCTCTGTATCATAAAATCCATAGGGTGTATCCCCTACAGAAAAAGAACTACTTCCTGGCCATATTGGTTTCTGAGCCATTTATATCTCCCATATATGGTCGTATCTCTCATCGTAAATTTCACTACCATAAATCCAATCTTCTTGGTAGAGAACTCCAAATTGACACATCCATGTTATCAACTGAAAAGAGCTACTAACTTTTGTTGTCGTTTCCAAATAAGTTTCTAAATTAGTTTCCAAGTGGTAATCTACACCGTTATCAGGTAAAGTACCATTTCTTGGCCACCAAGTTGAAGACAAACATGGTGCACCAACTCCAATGAAAGATTTTGCAACTTCAACAAGAGTTCCAAAATATTCTTGGTCTGAACATGAACCTGTTAATCTATCGTATCTATCATATGAATCTTTAAATTCATCTACTGATAGTAAACTGTTTGCTACTTCAACGTTAATTTTTTTCATAAATATATAGTTTTACTCTTCTATAAATATAACGGCAAAGAAAAAGGGTGATATTTCTACCACCCTTTATCTTTCATGTCTGTTAATTAAGTATAATTAAACTTACACTTTATCAACGTCAGCGACAACGACAGTACCGTAGAACTCAGGTCTTACGATTTTCTTCGCGTAACGAGTCATCACACCTTTACGTGGAGTAAAGTTGGTTGGGTCGTATACGAGAGGTGTCATAATCAACGGAACATAAGGACTATACACAGCACCAGTTTCAAGGAAGTTACTTCCTCTGAAACCAACAAGAATTACATTCTCGAATTGGTATGGGTTCTTGTAAACAGTAAATCTGTTGTTCAAGAGACCTGCTTTTTGTACACCCATTGCATACTGTTGATTGTTGGAATCACCATTACTATCAGTTGCATATCCAGGAATAGATTCAAGGATTGTAGCAACTTCAGGACTTACTACGATGAAGTTTGCACCACCACGTAGGGTCTTCTGATGAATCGCGTTAGACACAGATTGTATCTTGTTACCAAGTGTTTGGAACCAAGTTCCTTTCACGTAGGCATTAGATTGACCAGATGATTCTACAAAAGAACCACCATCCCATTCATATCCAACCTTTGCTGACCATTTTTCTTCTTTAGCGTTAGCATTTAAACGAATCATGTCAAGGATTTCTAAGTCGATTTCCATTGCGATGTATTCTGATAACATAGAAGTCAATTCAGCTTCTGCATCAACTGAGTGATAAGCATTAAGGTCTTGAGCTAACTCAGGAGTCCATACTGCTTTTAACTTACGAGTTTTTGCAACAATTGGAATTGAACGCATCTGAATATCAATTTCAGGTATTCCGACATCTCCCTCACCAGAGAAACCACTATCGGTAGCAGCTGCTGGAGAAGCCTCGAAATCACCACGAGTGATATCAGTTGGTTGTTTATGGTACTTAACGGTGTAGGTTACATCACCTGCAGGGCCGTTAGCGTCAAACGTTGTTGTAGAGTCTGGTGCCACAATAAACTGAATGTGTGTACCAGCCGCTGGGTTTGAAGTACCATCGGAATCTACCCTCTTAGTGTAAGCAGGATAGTAAGTAGAAAGTGAACCACTACCAGAACCACTAATTGAAAATGCTCTCGCACCATTCAAATCAGCATTTGCTAGTGCACTATGTGCGAATCTTAAGAAACGTAGTGATGATAGAGAACCACTCAATGATGGTTCGAAATCAATCATAGCGTTTGTTGCTGATCCAGAAGTCGCTGTAGTTGTAGTTGCACTTGTGTCATTTATGGAATATCCGAATTTACCTGCTCCATAAAGACCACCACTTGGGTCACCAGAAGAAGAAGTGTTACCAAACACGTCTGCTCTTTGAGTGTGACCAGGTTGAGCTGAACCATACTTGAAATCAAGATAGAAGATTAGTCCAGATGGTAAGTTCATAGGCTGTACAGAAACGAATTCCTGTGAAGCTAATGAACCAAAGATTCTACGAATTAATGGAAGTGCAACACCGCTCCACTCTTCAGAGTTAGCAGTTGTAGACACTTTAGAAGCCTCATCAATTAACTGACGAGCCTGATTTTCCAATAGTGTAGCCATACCATGTTTTCTGTTCTCCTCATCTATACCTTCTAAAAGGCCAGTAGGTTCCCATTTCTCAACAAGTTTCTTGGTCTGTTCACGAAGCTCTCTTTGCGGATTATATCCATCCATGATATTTTGGATTTCATTATAATTGCTCATTTTTTAAGCTCCAAGTAAATTAAAGAATATTAGCCAACTTCTTAAATCTATCTCTCAACGCACTACCCTCTTGAATTACTTCTTTAGGTTTTTGAGTTGATGCGACAGCTTTAGAAGCTGAACCTTTACTCTCGTTAACGGTTTCATTTTTCTTAGCACCAAATGATTCAGCCAAAGTTGAATATACCAACTTGACTTCTCTTAAATTTGCTGCTCTGTCGAAAGTTTCAACAACTTTCAATTTCTGTTCGTTGTTAAGACCATAAGCCCTAAACAACTTATTGCTGAATAGCAACTTAGCGTTAAGAAGATTAACTTCGTTCAATTTACCACGAAGATACTTAACCACATCTCTGTGTTCTTCTAACTCTTTACTTAGCTCTTCAACACGATTGTCCTGCTCTTCAACTTCTTCCTCTTCAGATAGTGCAGATAGGATTTCATCTAAGTCAATGTCTTCTTCAACATCTTCTTCAACGTCTTCGTTTTCTTTTAACTTAGCTTTTCCTACTGAACCAATACCAGAAGATTTGTCAGCTGCACCTTTCTTGTTATCACCTGAACCGATACCAGAAGAATGGTCAACTTCTTCGTCAACTTCTTCATTCTTTTCATCGTCTTCATCTTCCTCATTTACTGATTCATCTTTCTTTTCGTCATCTTCATGTTCGCCTTCAGAAACGGATTCGTCTTTTTCGTCTTCCTCTTCTTCATTGATGTCAGCTTCTAATTCAGCAAGAACGGCTTCCAAGTCAAGGTCTTCATCTACATCGTCTTCTTTGTCTTCGTGTTCACCTTCTTCAACTGATTCATCTTTTTCTTCTTCGTCTTCTTCTTCAGTTTTAAGAGGTGCATACTTGACACCATCGATTTCAATGATTTCTGATTCATCAACTTCATCATCGCCTCTTTCTTCGACTTCTTTATCTTCAGGTTCCATCTCTTCAGAGTGGTCGTCTGATGGGTCTTCGTCATCGGCATTGATTTTCATTCTTTCCTCAGGATCCTCGTCATCACCATGCATAGCTTCATCTTTTTCATCGTCTTCCATTCTTTCTTCTACATCTTCTTCTTCTTCCATCTCAGCTTGAATTTTCTGTGACAACATTGACTTTAATCGTGGAGTAAATGCTTCTTCAAGAGCCACTTTAGCGTTTGCTAGTGCAGTTTCACGAACTGCTTTTGCGTCAGCAATAGCGTCTTTTAATAAGTCATCCATTTTATTCTCCATGTTTTGGATTTGGATTTAGTAATGTTATTAGAAACATTAATGTGATTATTGGTCGTCTTGACCATTCGGTACGACATAAGTGGGGCTCAAATGAGCAATGTCGTATTCTTGTTTATATAAATATATACAAACAGTTAAAAACGTGAGTTTTCACGTGAAATTCTTCTTGATTTCTCTCGTGCAATACCCTTTTTCTTTGCTTCTCTTCTCAAGGTAGATGGTTTTGTATAAAACTCTCTCTGTTTGAGTTCGAATAACATATTTGAGTCTTTAACTTTTTTCTTAAAACGTGATATAAGTCTTTCTACAGACTCGTTTTTTTTCTTTGTAACTTGTATACCCAATTAGTCCTCTTCGTTTTTTCCTTTATAGTTAGCGTCTACATAATTGAAGAATTTTTTCTTTTCCTCATCATCTAATTCTGCAGGTGATTTAATACCAAACTTCTTCATAGCCTTTTGAAAGAACTCTTCGTAGTCCCCCTCATCTATATTGTATTCACCAATCTTGGTTTCTTTTTCTTTTTCAGGTGTCATTGCATCATCTTGGTCATGACCACGAACGTGTCCTTCAGGTATCTCATAATATCTACCAATGATGTGTGCCATATCTTCATATACAGCACTCATTCTTTCTTGTAGTCCTTGTGCCTCCTGTGCAAATTTACCAAATGATTTTGAGAGTGTAGTTAACTCTTTCATGTTACGACTAACAGTTACTTTGTCAAACCAATCTTCTGTCTCACGAATTGTATTTTCTTTAACACCATTAGCTAATTCAGATAATGATTTTGCAACATCTCTTAAATTACCCTCTCTGTAAATTAATTTACCAAGATTGTTAAAGTTGGATAGGTTTTCATTAAAAGCTTTTTTATCAAATTTATCTTCATTTTTATGTCCGTAGATATCTTCTACTATATCAGATAAATTAGAATTGTTATTGTGTAATGGTGAAGTACCACCGATAGAGGATATACCAACAACACCACCAATTGCTTCGTTTACTAAATCTTTTAATTTAATGTTTTTCTTCTTTGACATTGTTAACTCCTGTTCCCTAATAAATATAAATTATCTACGTTTTTTACCACGAAGATAACTTCTAAATCTTTTTTCTACTTTTCTCCAAAGGACTTGTAACATCTCTCTAACACCAACACTTGTATCCATAGCTGGGCCAGATTTTATTCCTCTGATTAAATCCATTGCATCGTATCTACCACCCTTTACACCATTCATCATAATCTTGATACTTTTTGCAGATGCCTGATTGATAAGTTTCCCCATATCTCTGACATCTTTTTCTACAAACTTTTGTGCTTCCGTTGAACTAAAAGGAAGTTGTGATGGTGAATTAAGAGGTGCCTCTGTTAATTCAGAATTTAAAATGTAATCACGTGCCTTGTTTAGTCTATCAGAAGACTCTATTACTTTACCCATCCACCATGTTGGTAACTCTATATCACCAACACTTTCGAGTTTTTGAATAATCTCTTGACAATCCTCTATCGAAGTTTTTAACTTTCTAATAGCAGACGGAACATCTTCATGTCCATCTTCTGTCAATAAATTTTCTAAGTAAATATCTTTAATCACTTTAATAAAGTCCAATCTTGTGGATTTGAATAACGTGATTTATAATACCATTTCTTTTCTTTCATATTATATATGTAAGCGTATTCCTCACCAGAATTAAAATCAACTGCATCTCTATTCTTAAAAGTACTCATCGCACTTCCCTTTTCACCTCTGTCTCTTCCGTAGAATACTGTCTCACCATCTTTTCTATTATCAAAGGAATGGTCTTTTCCACCTTTTATACTTTTGTCTAAAAATGAAATACCTTGTTTTCCAAGTTTCATCAATTGTTTTACAATAGCAGGTTTATTATAAATTTTCTTTAACAATTTACCTGTGTGTTGTGGATACCCATCATAATGTCCATAGGTGGATTGAATTTTACCATTTGGTTGTTCAATACCAACTAACCAACGAGTTCCTTCTGTAACTAATACAGATTCTTTTACTAAATTTTTTAATTTAATCATTTTATCTTCCCATAGTACCAAGACTTGTATACATTCCAGTATGCTTGGTAAACATTTTTTGTAATTGGTCGTTATAAACACCTTTTACTTTTGATTTAACTTTTAACTTCCCAGCTCTCATCTGAATAAATTCCATATTATATAGGTCTTTACCTCTATCTAAATCTATTCTAACGTAATTTACACCTTTGGAATTTCTACCAATCTTAAAACTCATTCCTTTAGGCCCCACTGCAAAGTTTTTTGCTCCAGTCATAGCGATAAATTTATTACCACCTAATTGTTTTAAGGTTTCACCACCTTGTCTCTTATTCATTGACTCTCTGTAAACTATCTTACCCACTTTAGATTCTATACCAATCTTGTGATTTGGAAACTTTTTTCTTACATCATCCATTTCTGCTGGTATCTCTTTTAAATTTTGTACAGATACTCTTTTTACTACCTTATTGTTTTTACTTACAATGATGTCCCAAGGCCCAACTTTAGGCCCTTTACGAACAGATTTCATCATATTAGAAGTTTTACTTTCATTTTTCTTTTTTAAAAGGTGAGGCCCAGCTGGTTCATCTCCTAATTTACCATCCTCACCATAACCACAAGTTCCTTCATTTTGTGCCCACAATGAATTCATTATCTGTGCTTTCTTTGCTGGATTAGCCTTTTTGTACATTTTAGAAACTCTACCATACCATTTCATTATACCTTTGGTATCTTTTTTATTGTTACCGTATTTTAAAAGTAACTTTTCAATCTTTTTTTGTTCAGATTCTTGTACGGATTCTAACCCTAACATATCTGCAGCAACTACAAAGTTTGTCTTATCACCCTTTGATTTATCCAATTTAATTATTCTTACTCTTTTCAAATGTTTCTTTAACAATGTAGCTAATTTTTTTGATTCCTTTTCATCGTCCATGAAAAAACTAAAAGCACCTTTACCTGTAGCCATATCTTTTACCGATTTTAATTTCTCAGACTTAACAATACTTTTCATTAAAGACTTCATTCTATCATGTACAGAAACTTCGTTTACGGATTCTTTAACTACTTTATACTTACCCTTTAAAACATTATCTAATTGACTTTGTGAATTTGCAAATACTAAATCAAGTCGTTTAGTAACTGGCATCGTTCTTCCATTTGGAATCTCAGGTACCATTTTAGACTTAATAACACCACCGATTGCATCTATGTATTGTCTTGTTCCTCTATCAGCTGTTTTTTTAGAACCTTGTAAACCTTTTTGATTATATCTTTTTGTAATTTTTAACTTATTTGCTAATTTTTGTGATAAGTTTCTACCAACTTCTGATTTGAATATTTTATCTGCGGTTGTAACAAGTAAACCAGGATGACCAAGATTACGTGGATTGAATCGTGGTTGTTTACCAGTAAATTGTCTACCTGTCTTTGAAACTAAAGCAACATAGATATCTTCTGCAATTGTGTATCCTGTAGAATTAGTTGATATCTTTTTTTCTTTTTCTTTATCTTTTTTACGTTTCTTTTTAGTAGACTGAAATGCATAAGGTGTTTTAGGTGGGCCTTCACCACCATCAAGATTTCCTGTTACAGAGGCCTCAGGTACCATTTTATACCCTAATACTTCTGCATTCTTTTTTCTTTCCGTTTCAAATTTTCTTTTTGCAGCACCTTTAAGTTCACCACCAAAACCCTCTTTTAATTCTTCATCAAGGTCTTCTTCTTTAAATGGAACAAAAGAATGTGCATAAGGATTACTTACGACTCTACTCATTTCACCTATATTCTTTGGTAAGAAATCTTTTAGGTTCATTAGTCTTCTCTAAGAATAGAATGTATTATGTGTTCTGCCTTACCCCACTTATCATTACTAATACTTTCTTTTACAACACCCTCATTTACAGGATGTAAAAAAGCACCATGAGTAGACGGATTAGATACAAAGTCAAATGCAATTAACTCAAAGTCATCTCCAACTTTTTGTGCTCCTTTGTCTGGCCCCTCATTAACAGTTTCAACAGAACCCATACCACGAGAACTGATACCTAATTTAATACCAGCCTTAAATAATTCTTTTAATATGTTACCTGCAGGTGTACCAACCACTTCTACAGTTCCCAATAAATTGTCACCCTCCCAATGCATTTCTTTGACATTATGAGAAACGTTCTGTAAGTTTACTACAGAAGAATCTGGATGGTCTAATTCACCTAAAGCTCTTTTTTGACGAATAAAGTTTTCATCATACTCTTTGGCTTCACGTTGTAAAATTTCTCTTGGGTACACACGACCATTTTGATTCTTAGCTTCTGCTCTCTGTAACACTCCACGAACAATTAACTTACCATTATTATTTTTCATGGATTCATTAATTTGTTCAGGTGATACCTCAAATGGTATGTAGTCTACAATTAATTGTTTCATATTATTTAGCCTTCTTTGCAGCTGCCACAGCATCTCTCATAAATGTTGTGACACCTTTTTTATATTTCTTTTGTAATTCACTTCCTAATTCTTTATTACCTTTTGTTGGGTCAAGATAAAGAGCCTGTACCATTTCATACATTGCTAATCTCAGTCTGGATTCTTCTCTCATTAGTACCTTTAACTTAGCTTTGACTTTTTTTACATCATCTGGCCCTTCTGAAATCTTTTGTTGATGTTTTCTCTTAACATCTGCTAATGTAGGTAATGGTTCACCAAATTTTCTCTTCTTATCAAAGTTTTCATTTACGGATTCTTTGATTTTTTTCCCACCCATTTGTTTATAAATCTTTATCAGATTTTCAAGGTGGTCTTC
>CEON01115368.1_pt1 | contig 18127 bp, 24 predicted proteins | sample 530291 | NCBI WGS metagenome assembly CEON01 (sample SAMEA2619888, study PRJEB7988) | marine metagenome | biome: marine biome (ENVO:00000447); feature: surface water layer (ENVO:00002042); material: "saline water (ENVO:00002010), including plankton (ENVO:xxxxxxxx)" | depth 5 m
ATAAGGAAATAAATGCAATGAGTTTAATTTCACAAATAATAAATAATTATGAATAATCAAGTAAACAATCCACAAGCACCACAGATAGATTTAAAAAATACTACTGCGGTAAAAACATCTAAAGGAAAAAGTGTTTTCCAACAAGGTGTAATTTTAAGAATGGTATCTAAATTTGTAGCAGGTACAGAGGAAGATGCATTATTACCAATTCCAGTTTTTTATGATCCAAGTACAGGAAAAATGTTAGAAGGTTCTGTACCTAAGGATTTAAGAGATGAATTGAAGAAGGAAATAGCTTAATGAAAAATATTTTTGATTGGTTAAAACATATTAACCAATACAAAACCCCATCTGATAAATTTAGTGATAAAGATTGGGAGGTATTTAATTCTTATATGATCCATAGATTTTTATCTATGAATAAAGAATTCCTTGAAATAGTTAATTTTGTTCAAAGTTATCCTCCTCAAGAAAAAAAAGCTATTTATAATATTTATAGGGAATTTATTCCAAAAAATAATAAGTGGAATAAATATATTAAATCAAGTGTTAAACAACCTAATATTGATCTAGTAAAAATAATAAGTGATTACTATACTTGTTCTCAAAGAGAGGCAAAAGAATATTTAAATATTTTGGATAAACAATCAATAGTTAGTATATTGGATAAAATAGGGGTTGAAAGTAAAGACCAAAAACAATTATTAAAATGAAAGTAGAAGTATACAATTTTTTAAAATCCGAAGCTGAAGCGGATAAAAATAAAGCTTTAGCAAGTATTAATTTATTAACTAATCATCCTGCTGGTATAGGTGATCACTCAACTAAAGATTATTGGGACAACTGTAATGAATCTCTTAAGTTATTAGCTTCAGCGGAGGAAAGATTAGAAATACTAGAAAAATATTTTAAACCAAAAGGACAAGTTAATGGGTGATAGTGTTAAAAAGTATTATGAATTAAAAGAGGAAGCTGAGCTAATAGGTGAAGAAGAATTTGATAAATTAGTTGAAAGTGATAAAGCTGATTTGGGAGCATCTTTAGAAGAACAAGCTAAGCATACTAATTGGGAAGAAGAATATATGGATGTTATAACTCTCTTTGAAAAGGAATACCCAGAATTATCTGAGGAATATAAAAGAATTTCAGAAGAAATGTATGAGATGTTTGCTAGAAAACATATGGATTATGGTTTGAATAATATTGCTTTAGGTGGTGATTTAACTAATGCGGAAGATAAAAAATTTTCACTTACAGGTTTAGCTATTAGACTTACTGATAAAATTTCTAGATTAAAAAACCTTCTTATTAATGGTAAAAATTATGTTAAGGGAGAAGGAATGGAAGATACGTTTATTGATATAGCCAATTATGGAATAATTGGTTTATTAGTAGGACGTGATAAATGGAAAAAATAAATTTTGCCTAAAAAATTGCCTAATATTGTAAAGGAAATTAGAAATAATCCTCCTGAGCAAATTAATTTTGCCTACCAGAAGAATATTTCTTATTCTCAAATGTCTATATTTAGAAGTTGTTCTCATAGGTGGAAACTTCAATATAAAGATAAAATTAAGAAGTTTGATTCTTCTATTCATACTGTATTCGGAACTGCAATACATGAAAGTATACAACATTATTTAGATACGGCTTATGAAAAGTCATTTGCTGCTGCAGACAGGGAAATTAACTTAAATGAAGATTTTCAAAATAGGTTTATAAGTGAATACCAATCACAATATAAAAAAAATAATGACCAACATTTTTCATCCGCTGAAGAAATGAGGGAATTTTTTGAGGATGGAGTTGCTATTTTAGATTGGTTTAGAAAAAAACGTAGAAGATATTTTAGTAAAAAAGGATGGTTTTTAGTTGGTTGTGAATTACCTCTTGTGATAGCACCAAATAAAATGTTAAATAATATATTATATACAGGATATTTAGATGTTGTAATGTATAATGAAAATGATGATTCTTTCAAAATTATTGATATAAAAACCAGTACTAAAGGATGGAATGAGTATGCTAAAAAGGATGAAAATAAACAATTTCAATTATTATTATATAAGCAATTTTTTTCTGAACAGTATAACATTCCTTTAGATAAAATTGATATAGAATTTTTTATAGTTAAAAGAAAAGTATTAAGTTGGGATGATGATAATATTATGTCTCCCCATCAGGCATATAGAGTTCAAACATTTACTCCTCCTAGTGGAAAAATTAAATTAGGTAGGGCTAAAAGGGCAATAAATGATTTTATTAGTAGCTGTTTCAATTCTAGTGGAAAAATTAAAGATATAGATTACCCTAAATCTCCTTCAAAATGGAATTGTACTTTTTGCCCATTTAAAGAAGAACAAGAATTATGTGGAGAGGGGATAATCTATTGATATTTTGATATATGTATAACCAATAATGTTATAAAATAAAGATTATGAGTAATAAAAAACCAATGACACTAACAAGTGTGAAAATTCAAAGTGATTTATTTGAAAACTTTAAGATTGAATGTGTAAGAAGAAAATTTTCTTTTCAAAAATTAGCTGATAGATCAGTTCATTTGTATTTAACAGATGAAGATTTTAGAAAAAAAGTTTCTAATCACACCAATCTTGAATTATAAATTACTAAATTGATGAATAAAAGTTTTAAACACATACCTAAGGATAAAAGAAAAAAAATTCTTTTAGTTTGCGATGATATAAGGGTACATTCAGGTGTAGCTACAGTAGCAAGAGAAATTGTATTACATACTTGTCACCATTTTAATTGGGTAAATTTAGCTGGAGCTATTAAACACCCAGAAAAAGGTAAAAAGTTAGATATTAGCCATGATACTAATAAACAAAGGGGTATAGATGATTCTAATGTTCTTATCTATCCAGTTGATGGTTATGGTACACAGGAAATTTTAAGAAGTTTAATAAACGCAGAAAAACCTGATGCTATAATGTTGATAACTGATCCTAGATATTTTAGACATGTGTTTCAAATGGAGTCTGAAATTAGAAAAAATATTCCTATAGCTTATTTAAATATTTGGGATGATTATCCAGCTCCAATGTATAATAAGGCATACTATGAAGCATGCGATTTATTAATGGGTATATCTAAACAAACAGTTAATATTAATAAATTAGTATTAGCTGATTGCGATAATAGTAAAAGAGTATTTAAGTATGTACCTCATGGTTTAAATCATGAATTTTATAAACCTATAGATAAACTTGATTCCGATTTTGTAAAATGGAAAAAAAATATTTTGGGGGATAGAGATTATAACTTTGTAGTATTTTTTAACTCTAGAAATATTAGAAGAAAGGCTATACCTGATACTTTACTAGGATTTAGAGCATTTCTGGATTCATTACCCTATGAGGATGCTAAAAAATGTTATTTTATCCTTCATACTGAACGTTCAACTGAGGCGGGTACTGATTTAGATAAGGTAATAGAATACTTTTTTGGAGAAAAATATGAAGGTAATGTATTAATAGATACTAATAAATTAAGTATCCAACACCAAAATTATTATTATAATTTAGCAGATGTACAGGTGTTATTAACTTCAAATGAAGGATGGGGATTAACAATTACAGAGGCAATGTTAGCTGGAACTCCTATAATTGCTAATACTACAGGAGGCATGCAGGACCAAATGAGATTTATAGATGAAAATGGAAAATGGTTTACTCCTAGTGCTGATGTTCCTTCTAATCATAGAGGAACTTATAAAGAACATGGTGAATGGGCTTTTCCAGTATATCCTTCTAGTAGATCAGTTCAAGGTTCACCTCCTACACCTTATATCTTTGATGATAGATGTAAGTGGGAAGATATTACTGAAAGATTAAAAGAAGTTTACAGTTTATCTCCTGAAGAAAGAGATAGATTAGGAGCTAAGGGAAGAGAATGGGCTATAAGTGATGAAGCTGGATTTACATCTACACATCAAGCTAATAGAGTAATAGAAGCATTTGATGAGTTATTTAAAGTATGGGAACCTAGAGAAAAATACCAAATTATAAATGCTACTGAATATAAAGGTAAATTTTTAAATCATAAAATTATATATTAATGAGCAAACCAAGATTTGTAATATCATGTCCTTTTGACACTTACTCTGGTTATGGTGCCAGATCAAGGGATATTGTAAAAGCCATAATTGAATTAGATAAATATGAAGTTGAATTATTACCACAAAGATGGGGTAGTACTGCTTGGGGTTTTTGTAAAGACCATCCTGAATGGGAATTTCTATATAAACATCAAGCCAACCAAAATTGGCAAAAAATTCAACCTGATATTTGGATGCAAATTACTATACCTAATGAATTCCAACCCGTAGGAAAATATAATATAGGATGTACTGCAGGTATTGAATCCACTGCTTGCAGACATGAATGGATAGAGGGATTAAATAGAATGGATATGACTTGGACTTCTTCTAAACATAGTAAGGGAGTTTTTAAAGCTATGAACTATGAGCAAAAAAATCAAAAAACAAACCAAATTGTAGGAGTAATTAAATCAGAAAAACCTATTCATGTAGTATTTGAGGGTGCTAATTTAGATCTATATCAACCTTTAAAATCTAAAAATACTTTAGATTTAAATGATATTAGAGAAGGATGGAATTATTTATTTGTAGGACACTGGATGCAAGGTGAATTTGGACATGACAGAAAAAATGTTTCATTTTTAATAAAAGCATTTTTAGAAACATTTAAGAATAAAAAACGTAAACCTGGACTAATTTTAAAAACTTCTATTGGTGTTGATTCATATATTAGTAGAGATGAAGTACTAGATAGGATAAATGTGATTAAAAAAACTGTAAATTCTAAAGATTTACCTAATATTTATTTATTATCTGGTGACTTTTCAGATAGTGAAATGAATCAACTATATAATCATCCTAAAGTTAAATCCATGATTAGTTTAACTAAAGGGGAGGGATATGGTAGACCATTATTAGAATTTAGTTTAACAGGTAAACCTGTAATTGCCACTGCTTGGTCAGGACATATAGATTTTTTAAATAAAAATTTCTCTACATTATTACCTGGGGAATTAGAACCTATACATCCTTCAGCTGCTAATCAATGGTTAATTAAAGAGGGTCAATGGTTTAAAGTTAGTGAAGCCCATACAGGACAAACATTACAAGATGTATTTTATAGATATAATGATTATAAAAAGAAATCTAAACAACAGGCCGCGTTTTCTAAATCTAATTTTTCATTCAAAAAGATGAAAGAATTAGTAGGTAATATATTAGATGCTAATATACCCGATTTCCCTAAGCAAGTGGAATTAAATTTACCTAAAATTGATTTACCAAAATTAGAAAAATTAAGTTAATATGCAATATGATACTATTATAGATTGCCCAAAATCAGGAGGTGATTTATGTTATAAAATGGAAGTAACTAAGGATATAACTAATTTTCTTAGTTTATCTTGTGGTTTTTGGACTAATTCCTTAATGAAAGAAGGTTCTCAATTCTATATTGAACAAACAGAAACTCTTCCTGAATTATATAAGGACCTAGCTTGGACAGATCCTAAAACTGATTTAATATGGATACCTAATACTATTAATATTCCTGATAAAGGAATGGTATTTGCTAATGGTCCTAATAGTAATGAATGGGCTTGGGCTGCAGTAAAAGCAGTTGAGTTAAATGAAGAAGATGAAGCTAAAGTAGAAGGTCAAACTCATAAAATGGATATGACTACAATTAAAAATTTCACTGAACGTGATTATATAGAAGCTTTATCGTATATTGGAGTATTACCGGAATAATATGAAAATTAGTTATGCAATTACAGTTTGTAATGAACTAGAAGAAATTACTAAACTACTAGATTTTCTTTTTAAACATAGAAGAAAAGAGGATGAAATAGTAGTGTTATTTGATAAAGGAAATGGTACTGCTGAGGTTTGGAATAGGTTATCTGAATTAAAAAATGAAGATAACGTTGTTGTAAGAGCTAAAACATTCAAAAACCATTTTGCAGATTGGAAAAATTACCTAACTGAGTTATGTTCTGGTGAGTATATATTTCAAATAGATGCTGATGAAATCCCTAATGAAACATTTATAAAATTTTTGCCTGATATACTTTATGGCAATGAAAAAGTAGATGTAATGTTAGTTCCTAGAGTAAATACTGTTAAGGGACTTACTCAAGAACATATTAATAAATGGGGTTGGAGAGTAGATGAAAACAATAGAGTTAACTGGCCTGATTATCAATGGAGAATATATAAAAGAGTACCTGAAATAAAATGGATAAACAAAGTACATGAAAGATTAACAGGTTATGCTCATTATGCAACTTTACCCTCAGATGAAAATTATTGTTTATACCATCATAAACATATAGACAGGCAAGAAAAACAAAACGAATATTATAGTACTTTAAATGGATAAAGATTTCAATCAAGTTTATATGTCTCCGGCCTTAAATGATTTTAAAATTGATTTTAAGGATAAATGGAAATTAGAAGATTATAATGATATTAATGCACCATTAGTATTTTTTGGAATGTATGGTGAACCTGATTATAATATTTTTATGCAACATAGAGCTCCTATAATTGTAGTTTGGGGTGGTAATGATATGCATGAACCTCAAATAAAGGCGGTTAAACAAAAAGTATTAGAAGGAAAAGCTTATACTTTTGTACCCCCAGGTGAATTTGATAATACATTAACTAAATTTGATGTACCTCATAAAACTTGTTATATACCTAATAAAGATTATTCTAAATTTAAAGCATCTCCATTAGGTGAAAATATATATGTTTATTTAGGAAGGCCTGATAATTTTAGACCTGAATATTTTAAATATCACGAAATTATAGAACCGTTAATGCAAGTATTTGGCAAGGATAGAGTAAAATGGGTTAAGGAAAATTCTACATTACCTATTAACGAGCTTATAGAAAAATATTATAATGATTGTTTTTGTTTTGTAAAACCTAACAATAGGGGGGGAGTAACAAGTATGTACGATTTAGCTCATATGGGTAGAATGACTATTGGAAAAGGAGAAGTAAACTTACCTAATTTTAAAGAATATTCTGATATTAACAATTTAATAGAATTAGTAGTTGAAGAATCCAAATACATTGGTCAAGTTAGGGAGGATGTAGCTAATAGCTTAAATAATCATTTTTTAGGAAATGAATGGTTAACTTTTAAATTTTGGGAATGAAACACCAGGCATATAAAGGAATAATATACGAAGATAATAATTTTGAGTTAGAACAACTTAAAAGGGAAGGGTTTTTTATACAAGAAAATTTATTAACGGATAAATTATGTAAACAACTTTCGGATGAAATAGATAGAATTTGGAATAACCAAGTTGAACAGTATGGGGAAGACTTACTAAGAAAAATAGGAGATTGGGGTCAAGTAAGGGCTATGATGAAAGATAGTCCTAATATGTGTGATTTAATAATTAATCCCGAAATATTAAAATTTGTTGATATGTCAGTAGGTGATACTGCTATATTACATCTTCAAAATGGAATTGTTCTTCATCCTTCAATTGGGCATAACCAAGCTAAATATCATAAGGATTTTGCTAAAGATTTTTTAAGTAGTAATATTTTAAGTTTAAATACTTTTATAGCTATAGATGATTTTACTATTGAAAATGGGGGTACCTATGTAGTTCCTGGCACACATAATTTTATTGAAAAACCATCAGATGAATTTATTGAACAAAATAAAATACAAATAACATGTCCTAAAGGTAGTGTTATATTTTTTGATTCAACTTTATGGCATGCTGGTGGGTTCAATGCTAGTAATAAGGTAAGGAGAGCTATTAATATGCAATGGACAAAACCATTTATAAAACAACAATTAGATTATCCAGTTATAATGGATGGTCTAGTTAATAAGGAAACTAAATTAGCACAAAAATTAGGAATGTGGACAATACCACCTAAAAGTGTTGATGAATATAGGGTTACGGATCCATCATTAAGAACATATAGAGGAGGACAAGGGTAATGATTTATCTAAGAGAAATAAAATATATAGATAATAAGGATTTACTTAATATATTAAATAATCCTAGTGAAATACAATCTATTAGAAAAAATATTCAACAGGGGGATGTTTATATAGTTAAAAATTATTTTGATGAAACTAAATGTGATAGCATAGTTGACTATTTGAGAAAGGTAGGCCAAGGTAGTTTTCCTAATTACCACCCAATAGAAAAAGGAGCTCCTAATTTTCATAGAATGAATAAATTAGATCCAAGAGCATATGTAAAAGGGGCATTCCATCAATTTAATTTTTTCCCTTGGAATCAAGATTATTTCGATTTATTTGACAGTTGTGAAGCCGCTTATGCATTAAAAAATTTAACTTCAAATCATAAAGCAGATAAATATTTAAAAAATGAACCTGAAGAAGGATGTACGGCTAGAATTGCAGCTCAATTTTATCCTAGGGGTTATGGTTTATTAAATAAACATACTGATCCTGTTGATATACATCAATTAACTGTTCCAATAATGATATTATCCCAAAAAGGAAAAGATTTTAATACTGGTGGGGCTTATGTTGAAAAAGAAGATGGTGAAAAGGTTATTTTAGACGATATATGTTCTAAGGGAGACATAATTTACTTTAGTGCAGAAATTCCTCATGGGGTATTACCTATAGATCCTATAGTCAAATTACCCTGGAATAACTTTCAGGGTAGATGGATGCTTTTATTGGCTGTAAATAAAGTAGCAGGAAATACATTAATAGCAGATGCAACTGATCTCGAATCATAAATGGGAAAAATTAGGCTTATTACTTAAACCTAATAAAGACATATGGTGGTGTGTTAGTCATACTGGATCTCCTTATGTTAAAAAAGATAACAATCAATATATTTTATATTTTACAGGTAGAGATACGGGTAATAAATCTAGAATTGGAAAATGTAATCTATTTTTAAGTGATAAACCTTATATTAGTGATATTAGCCTTGAACCCATTTTAGATTTAGGCAATGAAGGTACTTTTAGCCAAGATGGTACTTCCTATCCTTGTGTAATAGAAAATAATCTTTATTATACTGGATGGAAAAGAACCTATAATGTACCATTTGAGAATAATTTAGGATTAGCTATATCATTAGGCCAAAAATATGAAAATGTAACTAAAGCTCCATTACTACCAGCCACTAATCAAGAACCATTTGGTATAGGTTCAGTTGAGGTAATTAAGGATGAATCATATTTAATGTGGTATACTGCATTTACTAAATGGGAAAATGGTAAACATTATTATACTATTAGACATGCTAAATCTAAAGATGGAATTAAATGGAAAAGAATACCTGGGGATTGTATAAAGGATATTTTTAATGATGAATTTGCTATATGCAGACCCTCAGTTATTAAATCAGAGGGATGGTATCATATGGTTTTTTGTAGTAGAGGAGATAAATACAAGTTAGGATATGCTTATTCTAAAGATGGAATTAATTGGAATAGAAATGATAATATATTAGATATTAGTAATACTCCTAATAGTTTTGATAGTGAAGAAATGTGTTATCCTCATTGGTTTATTGAAGATGATTTCGTATATTTATTGTACTCTGGGAATGACTATGGTAATGAGGGAATAGGAATAGCAAGGTTAAGGTTATGGTAAAAATAATGTTTTTAGGGGCAGCAGATTTTCAATTAGCACCTATTAGATATGCTAAACAAAAAGGGTATGAAATTATTACTTGTGATAATAGACCTTCAAACCCCGGGCATAAATTAGCTACTCAAAGTTATAATGTAAGTACTATAGATAAAAATGCAATTTTAAAAATAGCCAAAAAAGAAAAAATTAACGGAATATTAACTTATGGTTCTGATATATCTGCACCTACTGTTGCTTATGTAGCTAAAAAAATGAATTTGCCTGGTAATAGTATTAAATCCATTGATACCTTAGTTAGTAAAAAGTTATTTAGAAAAAAAATAAAACAAAATATATCATATAAAATATTTACTAATTCTAATTTAGCTTTAATTTATTTATTATACTTAAGAAAAAAACCATATGTTCTAAAACCCATAGATTCAGCTGGTAGTAAGGGAGTATCTTTTGTTCAAAATCCCAAAGATATAGACGCTTATGATTTACAAAAATTAATTAAAAATGCTATTGATAATTCTATCACCAAAACCATTATAATTGAAGATTATATGGTTAAAGCAGGTAAACAAGTATGTGGTGATGGGTTTATGTTTAATGGGAAATTAGAATTTATTTACTTAGGTGATGGTCATTTTTATAGTGATAGATTAGCACCTTGGGGTGAATCATTTCCTAGTACTCATAGTTATTTAGATTTAGAAGTGGCTAAAGTTAAAATAGAAGAAACACTAAAAAAAGTTAAATATAATAATGGTCCTTTTAATGTAGATTTATTTATATTGGAAAATGGTGAACCATTTATAAATGAAATAGGACCTAGAAATGGTGGTAATTTTATACCTCAAGTAACTAAGTTAGCTACTGGAGTTGATATGATTGAAGCTACAGTTGAATCTTGTTATGATAAAAATTATGTATTTGAACCTACATTTTCTAGTTCAGATTATTATTATAGTTCTTATATGATTCATTCTAAGGATAAGGAAGGTAAGTTTAAAAACATTAGATATAAAGAAAATTTAAAAAATAAAATAGTTTTAGAAACTTTATTTATTAATAAGGGGGATAATGTAAATAAATTTTTTAAAGGAAATGATGCAATCGGAAATCTAATTTTACGTTTTGAAAATAAAAAAGAAATGAATGAAATGTATAAAATTATTAATAAACAAATTAATATTAAACTAATATGAAAAAACTAATAGATACTTTAGCTCACCCCACAGTTAGTGGTACATGGTTAGATAAAAAAGATTATAATGCAAGTATTGAAAAATTAGTAAATGAATTAAAAAAATCCCCATTTACTCATGCCTTTGCAGTTGGGTTACCTAATATGGATGGGTATAGTAATAGAATATTTTTTAATATGTGTGACGAGTATGATGAATTAATACCTATAGCAGGATTAGATGTAAATCAGGATCTAGATTTAGTTATGAGAGATTTGGAAGAAATCGTTGATGAGGGTTTTAATGGAATTAAAATACATCCTAGATTTAGCTACATGAATTATGAAAAAAACTATTTAGATATTATATTTAAATACGCGGCCGAAAATGAATTAGTAGTATTTTATTGTACATACCCACATTGTAGTGCACCTAATTATCCTGAAGTAGATCCGTTTTATAGTTTAGTTAAAGTGATTAACCAAAACCCACATACTAAATTAATTTTAGTTCATGGTGGTGTTACAGACATATTAAAATATGCCGAATTAGCTAGATTTAATGATAACATACTTTTAGATTTATCTTTAACTATAATGAAATATCCTGATAGTTCTGTTGATAGTGATCTTAAATTTTTATTTAATAATTTTGATAGAAAAATAACTATTGGAACGGATTGGCCTGAGTATAAACATAAAGATGTATATGAAAGAGTATTACATTTTTCTAAAGGTATAAGCCAAGATAAATTAGATAATATTTTTTATAAAAACATAAATAATTTTCATAATTTTATAATAGAATAGTATGCCTATAGAATTACATAACCCATATAAAATAGTTAGAATGTTTGAAGAAGAAATAGCTAACTATACAGGAGCCAAATACGCAGTATCAGTGGATAGCTGTACTAATGCTTTATTTTTAGCTTGTAAATATTATGAAGTAAAAGAAGTAACTATACCTTCTAAAACATATTTATCTGTACCTCAATCCATAATCCATGCAGGTGGAGAAGTTATATTTGATAAAAGACCTTCCACTAATGAATGGAAAGGATTATATCAATTAAAACCATATCCTATTTGGGATGCAGCTAAAAGGTTAACTAAGGGTATGTATCAAAGAGGACAAATTATGTGTTTATCCTTTCATATTAAAAAATTATTGCCTATATGGAAGGGGGGAATGATTTTAACTGATGATATAGAAGCGGCTGATTGGTTTAAAAAAGCTAGATATGAGGGTAGAAGTGAAAAATATTATAAAGATGATGATATTACTTTTTGTGGGTGGAATATGTACATGACTCCACAACAAGCGGCTCATGGTTTATCTATGTTTCAAAACTACCCAGAACATATGAGAGATTTAGGTGAGGATAATGGTTATAGAGATTTAACTGAATTTACTGTATTTAAAAATAATAAAACAATAGAATGAATATACTAGTAACAGGTGGAGCTGGTGGAGTTGGCTCTAATTTAGTAGAAAGACTATTTAAAGATGGTCATAATGTAACAAGTTGGGATAACTACTCGGCTGGTAAAGAAACTAATCATGTCCAAGGTGTAAAATACCAAGTTAGAGATACTCAGGCAACCATGAGGGGGTATTTAAAAAAATATGATTTAGTATTTCATTTAGGTGAGTATTCTAAAGTAGTACCTTCATTTGATGAAATTGATAAGGCATTTGAGTTTAATATGATTGGTAGTTACAAACTACTAAAAGAATGTGTATCTGAAAATATTCCTGTAGTATATGCAGGTTCATCCACAAGATTATCTTATCCTGGTGAGTTAGCTTCACCATATGCTTTTTTTAAATCATCAGTAGCTAAACTAATTAAAGCTATGGGTGATTGGTATGGGTTAAAATATAATATATGTTATTTTTTTAATGTTTATGGACCTAAAACGGAAACATGGGATAATGAATGGCAAACTGTAATTAATATATTTAGAGATCAAAAGAAAGCGGGAAAAAACTTAACAATTACAGGTAATGGTACTCAAAAAAGAGATTTTACCCATGTTGATGATATAGTTGATGGTTTAATACTGGCAGCAGAAAATATAAATAATGAGGAATATCAATTAGGAACTGGTGAAGAATTTAGTATATTAGAAATAGCAAAGGCATTTAATCATCCATATGAATTTATACCCCCAAGACCTGGAGATAGACCAAATGGGTTAGCTGATATTAGTTTTACTAAAAAACGTTTAGGATATAATCCAAAATATAAAATAATGGATTATATAAAAAATTTATGAAAATAGCATATATAACAGAAATGGATGGTAAGGGTAATAAAGTACCCAGAACATTTAAAGGTATGAAAACTGAAGTAGCTTGGCCTTGTAAATTGGAGGCTGATTGTTATACTTTTGGACAAAAACCTGATAAACAATATGATTTAGGTTTAATTGTTATTCCTAAATTAGAAGGTAGAATATCTAAACTAGTAGAAATGGATTTTATGGGTATAGTAAAATCTTTTTGTAAAAAAGTAGCCATAATGCAAGAAGGACCACATTGGTTTTTTCAAAGATATGAATTAACTGATCAAATTTGGTATTTTAATAGTTTAAGGCAGGCAGATATATTATATGTTCACAATAAACAAGATGTAAAATATTACAAGGGTTTAACTGATCATCCAGATGTTAGAATTTTACCTACTTTAATGATTGAGGATTCAATTAAAAATTTACCTAATGAAAATAGAAGTGGTACTATGATTGGGGGTAATTTTGTGGAATGGTATGGTGGGTTTGATTCATTTATGGTTGCTAGTAGTATTAATGAGAAAATTTATTCCCCATCTATGGGACAAAGAAAAAAAGGTGAGGATAAATTAGGTATAACTCAATTACCTTATGTTAATTGGGTTGATTGGATTAAAGAATTAAATAAAAGAAAATATGCAGTGCATTTAATGAAAACCCATGCTGCAGGTACTTTTGCACTTAATTGTGCTTACTTAGGTATTCCTTGTATAGGTTATAAGGGATTAGATACACAAGAAATTTGTCATCCTAGTTTATCAATAGAATTAGGAGATATTTTGGAAGCTAAAAAATTACTTCGTACATTAGAATCGGATAAAGACTTCTATACTAAGTGCAGTAATGAAGCTAAATTAAATTATAACAATTATTATCATGAAAATAAGTTTTATTCAACCTTCAAGGAACAATTTAAAATATCTTAAGTGGTCCTATAATTCCATTAGAAAAAATCAAGGTAATCATGAAGTAGAAATATGTGTTGCTGATGATGCTTCTACAGATGGTACTTGGGATTGGTGCTTAGAAATGATGGATAAAGACCCATTATTTAAAGCCCACCGTAATGAAGGTCCCACTAGATTAGGGCACACCATTTTATATGATACATTAGTAAATGACGTTGCTACTAATGATATAGCTATGATTTATCATGCTGATATGTACTTATGTCCTAATGCGTTAACAGCAATTGAAAAACATATTAAACCTAAAACAATTGTATCTTTAACACGAATTGAACCTCCACTACATCCAGAAGGACCTGAAAAAATATTATGGCATGGAGGTGTAGAACCAGAAGAGTTTAAGGAAAAAGAGTTATTAGGTGAAGTTAAAAACTTTACTGATAAAGATAAAGTTACTGAGGGTATATTCGCACCTTGGGCATTTTATAGAAAGGATTTTCAGGAAATAGGTGGTCATGATCCTTTATATGCTCCCCAATCTAAGGAGGATTCTGATATATTCAATAGGTTTCAATTAAATGGGGTTAAATTTATCCAAACTTGGGAGGGATTTGTTTATCATATGACTTGTAGAGGTAGTAGAAGAAATACTTTAGATAAGGCTAAAAACATATATGAAGATAGCCCAGAATGGTTAGCTCAAAATATGAGGTCAACTAGAAACTTTATTCGTAAATGGGGTCATTTTGTATTACATGATCCACTTATGAAACCTATTATTCCACCAAAATATGATATTGGAATTATATTGAAAAACGGAAATGAATCTTTACTTAAAGCTTTAGAACCTTGGGCTAATAATTTATATTCTGATTTTGACTATAGTAATTATATTAAAGAAGAACAAGTTAATACTATTATACCGTTATCTGATAGATTAAAACCTTATGATAATGAGAAAAATAATGAAATTTTAGTTGAAATAGATGGTTCTAATTTTAATGAACAGGATTATACCTTTTTACAACGATTAACTCAAATCATTCAAAATAGTGGGGAAATTGGAGATTTTAAATTAGGTAACATAAAAGTTTCTATTATTCAAATGAATGAATACCAAAATGAATTAATAAAATTATGAGTAAATATAAAGTAGGAATTATAGGTAATGGGTTTGTGGGTGAAAGTATAGCTTTTGCCTTTTCACCTACTACTGATATTAAAATTTATGATATTGATCCTCTTAAAAGTTTAAATACATTAGAGGAGATATATAAATGTGACTTTGTTTTTGTATGTGTTCCAACACCTATGAATAAAAATGGTACACAAGATTTATCTTATATAAAAAAAGTATTTAATAGAGCAAAACCAGGACCCATTTATATTATTAAATCTACAGTAATACCAGGCACTACTAGGGATTTAGTTAGTGAGTATCAATATTTAGATATAATATTTTCTCCCGAATTTCTAACTGAAAGAACTGCTAAATTAGATATGTTAACTCAAGCTAGGATTATATTAGGTGGGATTGATACATTAACTGATAAAGTTAAAAAATTATTTGAACAAAGATTTAAAAATCGTACTTTTATTCAAACCGATTCTAAAACAGCTGAATTAATAAAATATATGAATAATTCTTTCTTTGCCACTAAAGTTAGTATTATGAATGAATTTAAGCTAATATGTGATGCAATAGGAGCAGATTGGGAAACAGCATTATATGGGTTTGCATCTGATCATAGAATAGGAGACAGTCATCTACATGTTCCAGGACCCGATGGCAAATTAGGATATGGGGGAACTTGTTTTCCCAAGGATGTAAATGCATTAATTAAATTTGCTAAAAAGAATTATGGTATTGATTTAAATACTATTAAAGGTGGTTGGAAAACAAATCTATTAGTTAGACCAGAAAAAGATTGGGAAAAAGATAAAGGCAGAGCAGTATCATGAATAAACAAACTATAGGATTTACAGCTGGTAATTTCGATTTAATACATCCAGGTTACATTTATACATTTGAAGAGGCAAAACGCCATTGTGATTATTTTATGGTTTTTTTACAAATGGATCCATCTTCATTTAGAAATAATAAATATAAACCTGTAATACCATTATATGAAAGATATAAAACATTAATGGCTATACAATATATAGACGAAGTAGTAACTTATAAGTCAGAGGATGATTTATTAGAGCTAATAGATTTTTACAAACCAGATATTAGAATACTAGGTGATGATTATATAGGTAAAAGATTTACTGGTGATCATTTACCTATTAAAGTTATTTATACTACTCGTTCTCATGGTTGGTCTACTACTAAATTAAAGGATATGATTGCTATGCAAACAATTAAACAAAATCCTGAAATAAAAGAAGCAGCTGAATATTTTGAACGTAAATTAGAAATTAAAAACTAGTGAAAGTAGTTGTAACAGGTGGTTGTGGTTTTATAGGTTCACATTTTGTTAACTTATTAGGTACTAAAAAAGAAGACATTGAAATCCTAATAGTAGATAAAATGACTTATGCTGCTGATTTAAATAATCTTTGTTCAGTAAATTATAGAATACTACCTAAAGATATTTGTAATGTAACGGCTAAGGATTTAGGACATTATGATTATTTAGTTAACTTTGCAGCTGAAAGCCATGTTGATAATTCCATTAAAAATGGAAGACCATTTGTAAGAACTAATGTTGAAGGTACTTTTAATTTATTAGAATTAGCTAGACAAAACCCCAACTTACAAAAATTTGTACAAATTAGTACAGATGAGGTTTATGGTGATTTATTGGATTTTGGTCCTGATACTAAAGCATCACCAGATTATTCTTTATATGGTTCATCTTATTACTCGGCTACTAAGGCATCAGCTGATTTATTAGTTCAATCTGTTGGTAAAACATATAATTTACCTTTTTTAATTACTAGAACTTGTAATAATTACGGAAATAACCAACATAAGGAAAAACTAATACCTACTATAATTGATTGCATTAAATCTAAAAAACCGATTCCAATTTATGGAGATGGTTTAAATGTAAGAGAGTGGATACATGCAGATGATAATTGTGAAAACATATATAATTTAATGATAGGTGGTTATTATGGAATTTATCATATAGGTACTGATGAAAGTTATACTAACCTAGAAATTATAGGAATAATAGAAAAAATATTAAATAAAAGAGTTGATTTTGAATTTATTGAAGATAGAAAAGGACATGATAGGTTATATGCTTTAGATTCAAGTGAAACTCCTAATTTAGTAATAAACAATAATTTACCTGATTATCTTCTAAAAGAATTAATATACTAGTTGGAACCCCAGGATGTTTTTCGTATATTGGGTAAAAATTTGTTAAATTTTAAAAAGGTTATATATTTATGCTACAGACTTTAGAAAATCCAAATAAAATGAAACTAAAAATGATACCTTGTAGTAATTGTGGTCAACCAATGCCTGAATTACGTTTAATTAAAGCGGGATTTAGTTATTGTGTTACTTGTTCTGAAAATGGGCTTGGTGCAGGAAGAAAACAGGGTGTACCTATTTTAATGGGTGAAGGTGATCATACTTGGGTTGAAACAGTAATTATGGATGCTGATCAGTATGAGCAATATGTTGCTCAAGAAAAAGCAGAGAAAAAATTAGATAAATCTGATACTGCCGAAAAATTAGATTTTGATAAAGAAGATAAAAAAAATCTACACGGCCCTGTTCAAATAATCAATACAGAAGACGAGTAAAATGCCTAAACCAAAACCATTATCTAAGGAAATGATAATGGCGGCTCAAGCAAAAACAAAATCTAATATGGCCGCCGCTAGATATCTCCATGTATCTTACCAACATTATAAAAAATGGGCTAAGCTATATAAATTATTTGATGGCCATAAAAATCAAGCGGGTAAGGGCATACCTAAATTTTTAAAAGGTCCTAAAAAAATGCCCCATATGCTTGAAATAATAGAGGGTAGAATAGCCGCTTCTTCATTTGATCCTAATAAACTTAAGTATGCTTTAATAGAACAGGGATATTTAT